>VAPK010715263.1_pt1 | contig 10339 bp, 9 predicted proteins | sample 3395031 | NCBI WGS metagenome assembly VAPK01 (sample SAMN08290443, study PRJNA428436) | hydrothermal vent metagenome | isolation source: Deep-sea hydrothermal vent chimney 1 | place: Pacific Ocean: Juan De Fuca Ridge
CTGGTGCTTGCCTATGGTGTGTTGAAATCAGGAAAACCGTTCAATGTGAATTATCAAAATTAGTTCAGATTAGGCTTGCTTTTTAAGACAGTATCTGACCCTAAATAATTTTGACCCTAAATAATTTTTTTCTTTAGCGGCTAAAACTCAATCCTCTGGTTGTCACGGTTCACACAAGATCGGGGTCACAAGAGTCAGGAAAATCAAGTTGGCTCTAATGACGAATATTTAGTCTCCTAAGTATTAGTACGTATTTACATTGCAAAATTTCTATCGTATTATGCTAGTTGTCACATGTCTTATATCTTTTGTAGGGGAGTTCTAAATTATGAAAAAATCACAATATCTTTTAGGTCTGGTCGGTTTATTCGGCTCGTCATCCGCATCAGCTGCAGCGATTACCGTCGTGTTTGCACCAGCAAGCATTGGTGGAATACCTACCTTAAGTGGCGGTATGTTACTTATTCTCAGTTTATTGCTCGCTGCAGTGGCCTTTCGCATTGTTAAGCAACATCAATCCGGCACATCAATGTTATTGGGAATCATTGGTGTCACTGCATTAATGTCTGGCGCAGGGGGGGTGAAACTCCTCTCTGATGCACAAGCGGGAATTATCCCTACCCCGCTTGTTGGTGGCTCTGTCACTGTTGACCCCGCCAGCTTCTTCAATAACTTCTTTATTAATTCAACGGGTGTGGCACAAACCATAAACAGCGTTAGCTCTGGCGATGGATCCTGTCCTGATGTTAATCTTGATATCGGATTATCTTCTGGATTCCCTCATTGTAGTGTTGGGTTGACCCTCGCTGATGGTGATATCTGTTATGTAAGGTGTAATAATATTATTGTTATTAATTAATGCCCATTAGATAAACCTATATTCATCAATAAAAAAGCCGCTCTTTCTTGAAAGGAAGCGGCTTTTTTACGGTTGTCGCCTTTAACGGCCTCGTAGCCGTGGCCCATTCCTTGTTTTATCTTCCGTTGACGTTGTCGATTTTCTTTGTGCCTTCCTCGGATTGCGTTCTACCCGCGCCGCCCTTTCTTTTCGTTCCCTGCCTGGCTTAGGCAATGGTGCTGATTTTGCCATCCGTTCATTCCGACGACCTTTACCAATTGTCTCCACCGCCACTTGAGGCACTAATTCGACTTCTTCATAAAGCATCGCCAAATCATCGGCTTCTAATAACTGCCATTTACCCATTTTGAGTTGGTTTGGAATAATAATCGGCCCATAGCGCACCCGCATTAAGCGGCTGACTTGCAAACCTTGGCTTTCCCATAAGCGCCGCACTTCGCGATTACGCCCTTCTTGGATCACCACGTGATACCACTGATTCGCGCCATCACCCCCTGCCTTTTGAATATCCATAAACTTGGCAATGCCATCTTCTAGCTCAACACCATCACGTAGAATTTGCATCATTTCAGAGGTGACTTCCCCCAGCACCCGCACGGCATATTCACGATCCATTTCATTGGAAGGATGCATTAAGCGGTTAGCGAGTTCGCCATCGGTGGTCAAAATAATCAAGCCACTGGTGGTAATATCCAACCGCCCCACACTCACCCAACGGCCTTGGTCAGGCGCAGGTAATGATTGGAAAATAGTGCGCCGGCCTTCTGGATCATTGCGGCTACACACTTCGCCCACGGGTTTATTATATAAAAGCACCTGCGGCAAAGCTTGTTGCCATAATCGCTTCGCGGATAGCACCTTGCCTTCTAGCCGCACGGTATCACCCATGCTAATTTGGTCGCCCAGTTTGGCTTGTTCACCATTAACGGTCACTTCGCCTGCTTTGATCAGTGTTTCTAAACCACGGCGTGAGCCATAACCTGCGCGTGCCAATACTTTTTGAATTCTTTCTGCCATTTTCCTGTCTCCCGACATGCGCATATTGCTCTAAATTGTCTTTTTATCCAACTTCGGCGTTGGATTGTTTTTTTCCGTTCCTCATGTATTAACATACACTCCGGTTCTCAAAAATAATCCGCCTTGAACTTGAACAAAAATCCCACTTTATAGCAACACGCTATTATTAATAAAATTTTAATCCGACCTTCGCCCCGTCATTCCCGTGTAGACGGGGATGACGTGAATTTATTTATACGATAACCCCATTGCCGCTCTTACTTCCTCTAAGGTATCCCGTGCCACTTCTCTTGCCGCCTCATTGCCTTCATCTACGATCCGGCGTACATCTTCCGGATGCTCGCTGAGTTCCTTCGCCCGTTCGCGAATCGGCTTTAACTCGGCCGCAATCGAATCAATCAAGGGCCCTTTGCACTCTAAGCAACCAATGCCTGCTGTGCGACAACCTTCTTGCACCCATGCCTTTTGATCCGCATCTGAATACACTTCATGCAATTGCCATACAGGGCAGCGATCTGGGTCACCTGGATCGGTACGACGTACACGATTGGTATCCGTCGGCATCTTCTTGATTTTCTCAGCCAAGCTATCTTCTGGCTCACGCAATGAAATCGTGTTGCCATAAGATTTTGACATTTTCTGCCCATCGAGCCCGGGCATTTTTGAAGCTGGCGTGAGCAAGGCTTGCGGCTCAGGTAAAATTACTTTACCGCCACCTTCTAAATAGCCAAATAATCGCTCAGTATCGCCCAAAGCCAAATTCTGTTGGCTTTCTAATAGCGCCCTTGCCGTTGCCAATGCTTCTACATCGCCTTGCTCTTGGTAGGCACGACGTAGATTCGTATATAGCCTTGAATTTTTCTTACCCATCTTCTTAACGGCCGCTTCTGCTTTTGCTTCAAAATCTGGCTCGCGGCCATAGATATGATTAAAGCGTCTGGCCACTTCGCGGGTGAGTTCCACATGCACCACTTGATCTTCACCCACTGGCACTTGGCCCGCACGGTAAATCAAAATATCAGCGCTTTGCAATAAGGGATACCCCAAAAAGCCATACGTCGATAAGTCTTTTTCTTTGAGTTTTTCTTGTTGATCTTTATACGTTGGTACGCGTTCTAACCATGAAATCGGCGTCATCATCGAGAGCAATAAATGCAATTCCGCATGCTCAGGCACTTTTGATTGCAAGAATAATGACACCGCCGAAGGCTCAATGCCTGCTGCGATCCAATCGATCACCATTTCCCATACGCTGTCTTCAATAATGCCACTATCTTCATAATGTGTGGTTAGCGCATGCCAATCGGCCACGAAGAAGAAACATTCATATTCGTGTTGTAAAGTGATCCAATTTTTCAATACACCGTGATAATGCCCAAGGTGTAATTGCCCCGTTGGGCGCATGCCCGAAACGATACGGCGAGATTGTAATGCGACTGTGTCCAATTACGTGTTCCTTCTAAAAACCGAAAACGGCACTGATAATGCCAACAAAACCATTCATCAACGGCCTTAAAATCATAGTAAGCACGCCCATAAACAGTAAGACAATCAAAATAATAAACCCATAAGGTTCAATCTGACTCACGCGCCACGCCAATGGCCCCGGCAATAAACCAACTAAAATTCTCCCACCATCCAATGGTGGCAACGGCAATAAATTCAACAACATCAAAATACCATTAATCTGGATCCCAGCAACACCCATATAAAACAGCACTTCCAGACTGCCGCCCATCATCAAACCAATCTTAGCAACAACCGCCCACATGAAGGCCATCACAAGATTCGCTGCCGGGCCTGCCAGCGCCACCCAGATCATATCTGTTTTAGGATTATTCAAATTTCGCCATGTCACAGGAACTGGTTTTGCCGCGCCAAAAAGATAAGGGCTTCCCGATATAATTAACATCAAGGGTACCAATATTGTACCTATTGGATCAATATGCTTAATCGGATTTAAGGTCACGCGGCCCATCATTTGCGCCGTACGGTCACCCAATTTCATTGCCGCCCAACCATGAGCATATTCATGTAACGTAACCGCAAACAAGACTGGTAGCGCCCAAATGGCAATATTTTGTACTAATGAAAAATCACCCACCGATTATCTCCAAACCGCCTAAATAAGGCTGCAATGCGGTTGGAATATGGATATTGCCATCGGCATCTTGATGGTTTTCCATCAAAGCCACCAACGTGCGCCCCACTGCCAAGCCAGACCCATTTACGGTATGCACCAACTCTGGCTTACCTGTTTCAGGATTCCGCCAGCGGGCTTGCAAACGGCGCGCTTGAAAATCCTGGAAATTACTGCAAGATGAAATCTCGCGATAAGTCTCCTGGCTCGGCAACCACACTTCTAAATCATAGGTTTTGCTGGATGGCCCACTTAAATCGCCTGTGCATAAATTTACCATGCGATACGGCAATTCCAAATCTTGTAAAATACTTTCTGCATGACCCACTAAGGCTTCTAATGTTGCCCCTGAATCGGCAGGTTTCACAATTTGCACCAATTCCACTTTCTCAAACTGATGCTGACGAATCATACCGCGCACATCGCGGCCATAAGCACCCGCTTCACTTCGGAAACACGGTGTATGCGCCACATAGCGTAAGGGTAAGTCTACCTCCGCAGTAATCGTATCGCGTACGATATTAGTCACCGGCACTTCCGCTGTCGGGATTAAAAATAAGTCGGAGTCTTCCGCTTTAAATAAATCTTCGGCAAATTTAGGCAACTGCCCTGTGCCACGCAAAGAATCTGAATTCACCAAATAAGGTACATACACTTCTTCATAGTCGTGTGTTTGTGTGTGTTTATCCAACATAAACTGCGTTAACGCGCGCTGTAATCGTGCCAGTTGACCTTTCAATACCACAAACCGTGCGCCACTGATTTTAGCCGCTGTCTCGAAGTCCATGCCGCCAAGTTGTTCACCTAAAGCAACATGATCTTGTGGCTCAAAGCGCATTGCTTTGGGCTCGCCCCAACGGCGCACTTCTTCATTATCATCTTCATTTTCGCCAGTGGGCACACACTCCTGCGGCATATTGGGCATGTCCATTGCTGCCACATCAATCTTTGCCAACACATCCGATAAGCGTGCTTCTGCTTCCTTGAGCTGCGCGCCCAGATCATCCACTTCTGCCAATAACGGTGCAATATCTTCACCTGCTGCTTTTGCCTTACCAATATTTTTAGAACGACTATTGCGTTCGGCTTGCAAAGTTTGCGTTTCCACCTGAATCGCTTTACGATCTGTTTCTAATGCCGCTAATAGGGCAACATCCAGCGTATAACCGCGGCGGGCTAATGCCACAGCAACATTTTCAGGTTCACTTCGTAATAATTTGGGGTCTAACATTCTTTCTCTCTTAAAAAACTTGGCGGCCAACTAACAAACCGAACCAAGTTGCCAGCAGGCAAAGTGCCACACTTAGCAAAATATTCATTGCCGCACGCATTAACGCGCCCGACTCAATCAACGTCATCGTTTCCATTGAAAAGGTGGAAAAGGTGGTAAACGCACCTAGGAAACCAATAATAATCACATTCCGCCATGCTTCAGATAACGCCGCGCGTTCCATGATAAGCGCGAAGAAAAAGCCCATCAACAGCGAGCCGATCACATTCACAGCCAACGTACCATAGGGGAATTCTCGCCCAAACACGCGATAAATATTAGCTGACATTAGAAAACGTAACACGGCGCCAAGCGCACCGCCCGCAGCCACAGTCAAAAGCTGTATCAATTGGAAACCTTAATAAATTCCTTAAATCGAGGTCTATTGTACCTTATACCCGTGATACCTCAAACTTACACCGCTTAAACTAATGCGCTGGTACCGTCCGCCCTTCAGCCCATGCCCGTAAACCGCCAATCTTTTCAGCCATCACAATCGCAAGCGGTTGTGTGCGGAATAGCTCTTCAATCACGATATCCGTATTCGGCTCAAGGTTCTTTGCATCTGCAGAATAGATCGCGCTGATAACAGCTTGTTCTATTTCAGCACCGCTAAATTCAGCGCTATTGACCGCCAACTTATCCAGATCAAATATAGTCGGATCTAACTTTCGTTTGGCTAAATGAATTCTAAATATCTCAGTTCTCACATCATGCTCAGGCAAATCAACAAAGAAAATTTCATCCAACCGCCCTTTCCGAATTAGCTCTGGCGGCAAGCTTTCAATATTATTCGATGTCGCCACAATAAAAGATCCTTCATTAGATTCCGCCATCCATGTCAGTAGCGTGCCTAATAATCGCGTCGATACCCCATCATCATTATTATCTTGCGTAATCGCCTTCTCTATTTCATCAATCCAAATAACACACGGTGCCATCACATCAGCCGTCTGCAGCGCACGGCGTAAATTCTTTTCCGTTTCACCAATATATTTGTTATAAAGCGCCGCCATATCAAGCCGCAACAACGGCAACTTAAATTGCCCCGCCACCGCTTTCGCCGCCAAACTCTTACCGCTACCTTGCACCCCTAATAACAAAATACCTTTGGGCGAATCTTGCCCTTCTTGTCTATCTAATAAAGCTTTTTCACGCATCCCCAACCATGATTTCAAATTTTCTAAGCCAGCCACATCCGCAAAATCAGCCGTGTCTGCCTCATATTGAATCACACCATCTTTGCTAAACAACTCATATTTCGCTTCTTGCACACGTTTCACATCGCTATGGGTAATCGCCCCATCATGCACAATTGCCTGCCGAATCAACCGTCGCGCATCTAAGGTTGTAATGCCCGAAAGGTTCGCCACCATCTGATCCATCGCTTGTCTATCTGCCTTAACCGTATTCCCTGTTTCAGCGCGCCATTTCCGCGCCTCATCTTGCACCATAGAATGCAAAATGTTTTTATTCGGCAATTGCAAATGAAATCGCATACACCAAGGCGCCAATTCTTCAGGAATATCCAAACTATGGGTAATGAAGATTAACCGACGCGGAGATTTCTCAAAACCATATGCAATTTCTTTAATAAACCGGGTGGCAACCGGATCGGCAATATAGGGATGGAAATCTAGCAATAAATAATAGCCTTCCTCCGCGGTTGTTTTGATGTGTTTTAACATCTCATTCGGTGCATCAGTATCATCAATCGCACCACTTAATTCTATCTGGGCATTCCGCAACCCTTCCGTGGCAGACCACCGAAAAATAGACTGATTGAGCTTCAAACCAAAACGAATAAACAAATCAATCGCCCGCGGTTCTTCTTGGGTTTCAATAACGATAATCGGCGTATCGCTGCGAAGCGCAATTTCTAAATCTTTCAGTTCTGGCATGGTTTATCGCTTCATAAATAAAATTGTCTAGCAGTATATCATGCTGGATTTTGATGAGTTTGAGCTCTAGAATTTCAGCGGCAACAATTAACTTAAACAATTTGTTGGACGATGTTTGTTTTCCATATTCAACCATACCTCCCCACCATCTCCCCAAGCGGTACCACCTTAATCTTACTCGCATGCCCCGCGCTACCAAAGGCCTCATAACGTGCTTCGCAAATGGTTTGCATGGCGGCGAGTGCCACTTTGTAAAATTTCCGCGGGTCAAAATCAGATGCGTTTTCTGCTTGGGTCAAATATCGGCGAATAGACCCTGTGGAAGCCATTCGCAAATCGGTATCAATATTTACTTTCCGCACACCATATTTGATCCCCTCAACAATTTCTTCAACCGGTACGCCATAGGTTTGGGCAATATCACCGCCATGGTCATTGATTATTTTTAACCAATCTTGCGGCACAGAGCTTGAGCCGTGCATCACAAAATGGGTGTTTGGCAAGCGTTGTTGTAGGGTTTTCAGGTGACTAATCGCAAGGATATCGCCAGTGGGCGGTTTGCTGAATTTATACGCGCCATGGCTGGTGCCTATCGCAACCGCTAAGGCATCAATATTGGTTTGTTTCACAAATTCGACGGCTTCATCAGGATCCGTAAGTAATTGGCTCGGATCGAGTTGATCAGGAGAGCCATGCCCATCTTCTTCCCCCATCATGCCCGTTTCAAGCGAACCAATGCAGCCAATTTCGCCTTCAACCGATACCCCACCTGCATGCGCCATATTAACCACTTTCCGTGTGACTTCGACGTTATACTCAAACGATGAAGGCGTTTTCATATCTTCCAATAATGAACCATCCATCATCACCGAACTAAAGCCCGATTGAATAGCCCGCGCGCAAATATCAGGAGAGGCGCCGTGATCTTGATGCATCACGACGGGGATATGGGGATATTGCTCAATAGCGGCCAAAATGAGATGACGCAAAAAAGCCTCGCCTGCATATTTCCTCGCGCCTGCCGAGCCTTGCATAATAACCGGGCTATCCGTGGCATCGGCTGCCTGCATGATAGCTTGCACTTGCTCCATATTGCTCACATTAAATGCCGGCACGGCATATTGCTGCTCTGCCGCATGGTCTAATAATTGCCTTAATGAAATTAATGCCATGTTGTTACCTCACTACCTTTCGGTTTCCTCGTCTTTCCCGCGAAGGCGGGAATCCACTTTTTATACACCCATGGATCCCCGCCTACGCGAGGATGACGGATAATAAATTAACTGTCATCCCGACCACTCTATGCTCCTGCACATCACCATCGCGGAGGGATCTTGCGAACTTCGAAGATCTCTCCTAACGTCGAGATGACAGGCGTTTCTGTTTCACGCTTTCCCGCGAAGACGGGAATCCACTTTTATATACCCATGGATCCCCGCATACGCGAGGATGACGGATTTACCCATAAACTGCATCATTTTCTTTGGGTTGCACCATATCGCCAACGCGCACGAGTTTCAATGCGTTGGTGCTGCCTTCCATTTCTAAATCACCTTTTGTGATGATCACTAAATCACCATCTCGCACCACGCCACGACGCTGTAATTCATCAATCACTTCAAGATTAAGCGCCGCATGGTTACTGTGATCCATGGTAAAACTCACGGGATACACACCCCGATAAAGCGTGACCTTTCGTCGTGTTGCCACATGGGGCGTGAGTGCAAAAATAGGAATGCCCGAACTGATACGCGACATCCATAATGGGGTGGATCCTGTTTCGGTTAACGTGGCAATCGCCTTCACATCCAAATGATTCGCCATATACATCGCCGACATCGCAATCGCTTCATCCACTTTATGAAATTCTGAACGGATCCTGTGGCTTGATTCCCGAATAGAGGGCTGTTGCTCCGCCTGCAAACAGATACGATTAACGGCTTCAATAACCTTCACGGGATGCTTACCCACTGCCGTTTCACCCGATAGCATCACGGCATCTGTACCATCCAGAACGGCATTGGCAACATCAAACACCTCGGCGCGAGTTGGAATCGCATTTTCAATCATCGACTCCATCATTTGCGTCGCCGTAATCACCACGCGATTAAGCTGTCGTGCACGTAAAATAATGTGTTTCTGAAGCGGTGGCAATGCCGCATCACCCACTTCTACGCCTAAATCACCCCGCGCCACCATCACGCCATCCGATGCTTCAATAATTTCATCAATTACCTCAATGGCCTCAGCGCGTTCAATCTTCGCAATGATGCCGCATTTTCCACCGGCGGCTTCTAACAATTCTCGTGCATATTCAATATCAGCCGCTGACCGCGGGAAAGACACGGCAATATAATCCGCTTCCATTTCCGCCGCTGTGATTAAGTCAGCTTTATCCTTTTCGGTTAGCGCTTCTGCAGACAATCCGCCGCCTTGGCGATTGATGCCTTTATTATTGGATAGCGAACCGCCGATTGTGACCTTGCACACCACGCGTGAGCCATCCACTTCAGTCACCCACAACACAATCCGACCATCATCAAGCAACAACGTATCGCCACGCTTCACATCTTGCGGCAACGGCGCATAATCAACGCCTACTTGGTTCACATCCCCTGCCTCTTTATCCAGCGCAACATCCAACACAAACTGTGCACCCTCTTCCAGCATGATTTTGCCATCTTTGAAGCGGGCAATCCGAATTTTCGGCCCCTGCAAATCAGCCAACACACCCACCTGATGCCCATAAGCCCGCGCACGATTCCGCACCGTCTCCGCCAACGCAACATGCTCGCTCGCCTCACCATGCGAGAAATTCAACCGCACCATATCCACACCCGCTTCAATCAGCGAATCTAATACTTCAGGTGTATTCGTTGCAGGCCCAAGGGTCGCAACGATTTTTGTTCTTCTTTTTACTACCACTTAACTTACTGCTCCAAATTTAAATAGCCCTCCCCTGCTGGGGAGGGTTGGGAGGGGAGAATCAAATTTACAGATTTTATCCCCTCACCCAAACCCTCTCCCTAAGGGCGAGGGTTTAATATATTACGCTCGTGATTCAAGCATCGCGACTGCCGGCAACACCTTGCCTTCCAAGAATTCAAGGAACGCACCGCCACCCGTCGAAATATAAGATACATCATCACTAA
>VAPK010325487.1_pt1 | contig 10336 bp, 7 predicted proteins | sample 3395031 | NCBI WGS metagenome assembly VAPK01 (sample SAMN08290443, study PRJNA428436) | hydrothermal vent metagenome | isolation source: Deep-sea hydrothermal vent chimney 1 | place: Pacific Ocean: Juan De Fuca Ridge
AATTTATCTAAAATTTCATCTTATGTTATATTTTAGGGAAGTAAAGTATAATGACCGTGAATACACAACCATTTTCCATTCTCTTTTACAAATATTCTTGTTGACTTACCACGGCTTGCAAATGGCTTCCCGTTAGTTAATCCATTATCCGACCAATAGTATACAATCCATGCAACATTTTCTTTAACAGTAACCAATGGATCTATCATTTCCGTATGAATATTAGATGAATTTTTTATCCAGTTTTTTATTCCATTTACCTCTGCTTCCTTTCCTACATTAAGAATAGAATCTGTTTCTCCAAATTGAGTAAAATCCGAGTGAATAAAACTGGCATATAGTTGCATATCTTCATTTTCGATAGCATCCCACATTTGAGTTAAAGTATTTTTGATCTCTTTTTTTTGATCTTCTATATTGGCTTCATCATTTGCCATTTTTTTGTTTGATGTGTGTTCATTAGAACAGGATAAAAAGACAATAACAGGTATAACTATTAAAAAAACACGGTATATTTTTTTCATTTTAAATTTTTTATTTAGATGAATTATTTATATAAAATTATCATTATCAAGCAAATATATGGAATAATATTCGATCACAAACGACTACATTCAATTACAACCGAAAGTAACTATTTACTAACCGAATACAAGGAATGGTCTGTTTCATATTTGCAGTGTTAAATCGAATCAATGATTTTTCTAATAATCAGAATATTAACCCGCTTGTAAATATTTATAAGCTTTAAAATTAAATAGTATGAATAATTTAAGAAACAGAGTACAGTTAATTGGGCATTTAGGGAAAAACCCTGAGATTAAAACCTTAGAATCTGGTAAAAAATTAGCCAAATTTTCATTGGCAACAAATGACAATTATACCAATGCAAAAGGTGAAAAAATTACAGATACAGAATGGCATAACATAGTTGCCTGGAATAAAACTGCGGAACTTGCAGAGATGTTTTTAGAAAAAGGAAAAGAAGTGGCCATTGAAGGTAAATTGACTACACGCTCCTGGGATGATGAAAAAGGAGTAAAAAAATACATGACTGAAATAGTTTGTAATGAGATCCTTTTTTTAGGAAGAAAAGAGTGAAATTATTTAAAAGTTTTTCTTACCCGTTGACTAATATTCAAAATGAATATTAGTCAACGGGTGAGTATGTGATAGGAAAGAGCAAGTATTAAATAATTTAAGAATGAGTAAAAGAATTACAGTTCCTGATGAGATAATAGTTAATATAATATTTCTTATAAGAAATCAAAAAGTTATTTTAGATAGAGATTTAGCCAGGCTTTATAGTGTAGAAACCAAAGTTTTAAAACAAGCTGTTAGAAGAAACATAACACGTTTTCCAAAGGATTTTATGTTTGAATTGACAAATAAAGAATTTAAAAAATGGAGGTCACAATTTGTGACCTCCAATGAAGACAAAAGAGGATTACGATATGCTCCTTTTGCATTTACTGAGCAGGGTGTAGCTATGCTATCAAGTATCTTAAACAGCCGAGTAGCCATTCAAGTGAACATTCAAATTATTAGAGTTTTTACACAACTACGCCAATCAATAACAGAAGTATTAAATCTAAAATTGGAAATTGAAGCAATTAAGAGTAAAATTAACAATCAAGATAAAAATATTGAATTGGTATTTAAATATTTAGATGAATTAATTGAAAAAAAGAATGAACCGAGGCAAAAAATAGGATTTAAATAATAGAATTTAATAACTTTGGAAATGAATTTTTATCAATCAAAAATACGATTAAAACCATATCCGAGAGGATTTCACTTAATTACAGAAACTGTATTGAACAGTATTCCTGAACTAAAAATTATCAAAGTTGGGTTTCTTCAAGTGTTTATCAGACACACATCTGCAAGTTTAACCATCAATGAAAATGCAGACCCAACGGTTAGAACTGATCTGGAAAGTCATTTTAACAAAACTGTTCCTGAAAATGCACCCTATTATTTGCATAATTATGAAGGATCGGATGATATGCCGGCGCATATTAAAACATCAATTATGGGTTCATCTGTACAAATTCCGATTACAGATGGAAAATTAAATTTGGGAATTTGGCAGGGAATTTATCTTTGTGAACACAGAAATTTTGGTGGATCCAGGTCATTGGTAATTACAGCTTTTGGAAACTAGTGGCTAATGAATTTTTGAAAAAATGAATTAATGATTCAATAAATTATTAATTGAATCAATCACCCTCAGGTTCAATCATTAATTCATTACCAACAATCTTGCATCAATTTTTGCTTTCCCGGGAATTATTTTATAATTTTTTTCCCCCAATTGATTATTGACTTGATGAATTAAACCATCATAAACTTTTTTATCTATAAGAACTTTACGAAAACGACTTAATGTAGTATGACCGGGAACGTCGTCTTCTATAGTCAGGTCACAAAATTTAATTGCAGAAATGCTGTCATTCACCATGATTTCCGTTTGCATATCAGATAGATTGTACCAAATAGCAATTAGCTGCATTTTAAATAATAATAAAGGAGAATAAGCTTTGGCACCTCTTTCTTTCATACCTTTTTTATATACTTTTTTTAATTCTTTATCGATTTCATCCCAATCAATAACTTGCCTGATCTCATTAAAAAAATGATTTTTCTGGCTGTGTTTCTCTACATATGCAGTTAAAAAACTTCTCTGCGGATCACTGATATTTTTATAACTTTTCATCTCCCTAAGATACAATATATTGTGCTGCTAAACAAGCGTGTATGTGTTTCTGATCGATTTTTATCTCAATCGATTTTTATCGAAAAATTGTATAATAAATTTTGAATGAATTAGCTTTTAAATTATTACATTAGCCTTGAGTAATTTAAACAAGTAAAATGATGCGAAATATATTTATAAAAATTAGTTTGATATTGGTAGTTTTTATTCTTCCAATTCAAATGCAATCTCAAAAGAAAAAGAAATCTAAAGAAAAATCTCATGAAGCTGTTTATAGTGAGGATCTGTACAAAGGTTTAGAATACAGATTGATCGGGCCATTTAGAGGTGGGAGGTCTGCAGCCGTTACAGGTGTTCCGGGAGAGCCAAATCTTTTTTATTTTGGATCTGCCGGGGGTGGCATATGGAAAACTACAAATGGAGGAAGAACCTGGGAAAATATTTCAGATGGTTTTTTTGGTGGCAGCATCGGTGCAATTGCCGTTTCTAAAAGTGATAAAAATGTGATCTATGTTGGTGGTGGTGAAAAAACCGTAAGAGGAAATGTTTCTTCGGGTTATGGTGTTTGGAAAACTGAAGATGCCGGTAAAACATGGCAATCTTTAGGATTGAAAAAATCAAGACATGTTTCAAGAATTGCAATTCATCCTACTAATGCAAATATTGTTTATGCAGCAGTTTTAGGTAATATTTATAAGCCAGGCAACGAAAGAGGTATCTACAAAAGTGTAGATGGTGGTAAAACCTGGAAAAAAACGCTATTTGCTAATGATCAGGCAGGAGCGGTTGATCTGTTATTAGACCCCAATAACCCAAGAATTTTATATGCATCTACTTGGAGAATACAACGAACTCCATATAGTTTGAGTAGTGGTGGTGAAGGGTCTGCCCTTTGGAAAAGCACAGATAGCGGTGAGACATGGAAAGAGATCTCTAAAAATGAAGGCTTTCCGGAAGGAACTTTAGGAATAATTGGTGTAACAGTTTCAGCAAAAAATTCTCAAAGAGTTTGGGCAATAGTTGAAAATGAGAAAAAAGGCGGACTTTATAGAAGTGAGGATGGAGGGGAAAAATGGAAAAAAATAAATGATGAAAGAAAGTTAAGACAAAGAGCTTGGTATTACACTAGAATATATGCAGATACAGAAGATGAAAATACCGTATATGTACTAAATGTTAGATACCACAAATCAACTGATGGAGGAAAATCATTTTCAACCTATAATGCACCGCATGGTGATCATCACGACCTATGGATCTCACCCGAAAATTCAAAACAAATGATCATTGGTGATGATGGTGGTGCACAGATAACTTATGATGGAGGAGAAACATGGACTACCTATCACAACCAACCCACATCTCAATTTTACCGGGTTACAACAGACAATCATTATCCTTATCGAATATATGCAGCACAACAAGATAATTCTGCAGTAAGGATTAATTATAGAAGTAATGGTGGTAGTATTAGTGAAAAAGACTGGGAATCGACCGCCGGGGGAGAATCGGCTCATATTACCGTCGACCCTAATAATGACGATATTGTTTATGGTGGAAGCTATGGAGGATTTTTAACTCGTGTAAATCATAAAACCGGAACAGTTAGAGCCGTAAATGTATGGCCGGATAATCCAATGGGTTATGGAGCGGAAGGAATGAAATATCGTTTTCAATGGAATTTTCCAATTATTTTTAGCAAGCACAACCCAAAAAAATTATACGCATTTTCCAATCATGTTCACCTTTCTGAAAATGAAGGTCAGAGCTGGACATTGTTAAGTGATGACCTTACCAGAAATGATTCTGTTAAATTGGTTTCCAGTGGAGGTCCGATTACGCAAGATAATACAGGTGTAGAATATTATTGTACCATTTTTGCTGCAAATGAAAGTCCGTTAAAAGAAGGACTCCTTTGGGTTGGTAGCGATGACGGCTTAGTACATATTACAAAAGATGGAGGTAAAACCTGGGAAAATATTACTCCAAAAGGATTACCGGAATGGAGTATGATCAATAGTATCGAACCTTCAAATTTTGATGAAGGTACGTGTTATATGGCGGTTACCAGATATAAGTTAGGTGATTTTAATCCGTATTTGTACAAAACAACAGACTTTGGTAAAAGCTGGACAAAAATAATAAATGGTATTGATAATGAACACTTTACAAGGGTTTTAAGAGAAGATCCTAAACAGAAAGGACTCTTATATGCCGGAACAGAGACAGGAATGTATATTTCGTTTAATGATGGAAATAACTGGGATAAATTTCAATTAAATTTACCTATTGTTCCTATAACAGATTTGGTGATAAAAGATGATAATTTAATAGTTGCCACTCAAGGTAGAAGTTTATGGGCCATTGATGATCTGACTTTATTACACCAGTTAAATGATGAAGTAAAGTCTAAAGATAATTTCTTGTTCGCGCCGAGAGATTCGTATCGAACTAAAGGAAGAGGCGGACGAAAATCTAAAACTGCAGGAACCAATCTGGAGAATGGTGTAATTACATATTTTAATATTAAAAATTACAATAAGAAAAAAGATAGTATAAGCTTAACCTATCTGTCTCAAAATGGAGATACTTTGGCGAGTTTTAACAATAAGGCCAAAGAGAAAGAAAAGAAATTAAAAGTTGAAAAGGGAGCAAATAAATTTGTTTGGAACTCCAGAATTAAAGGAGCCGAAAAACTAAAAGGTATGATCTTTTGGTGGGCAAATTTTAGTGGGGCAAAGGTTGTACCGGGACCCTATAAAGTAAGTTTAATGGTTAATGATGAAGAACAAACGAAAAGCTTTAAAATTCTAGCCGATCCAAGAGCAGAAGCGAGTTTGGAAGATATGAAGAAGCAATACGATTTTGTTTCTGATGTAAATAAAACAATTGATAAAGCGCATCAATCGATTAAAAATATTAGAAAGATAAATAAGCAATTAGATGCTTTTACCAAACAATATAAAGATGATGAAAGAACTAAAGATCTGGTAAAGAAGGCAGAGGATCTCAAAAAATCCTTTTCTGAAGTTGAGAAAGCATTGTATCAAACCAAAAATAGAAGCAACCAGGATCCGTTGAATTTTCCAATTCGATTGACCAATAAATTAGGGCATTTAAACAGTTTGGTTACCATGGATGATTTTGCACCAACAGAACAGGATATTGCAGTTAAGAATGAACTTACAAAGAAAATAGATGAGCAATTAACATCATTTGATGAATTGATTTCTAAGGAAATAAAAGAGTTTAATAACAGCTTTAATAGTTTAAATCTAAACTATTTATTCGTTGAGTAAAACTTTAGAAACCAGAGATTATCTAAAAACATAACTAATTAAAACCTGACTAATGAAAATCAAAATTTTTCTTATTATGGGATTACTAATATTCCCTTTAATAAGCAGTGCCCAAAAAAGAAAAAAGAAGAAAAAGGAAAGTCCGGAAATAGTAATATATGATTCCATTTTTCACCAACTGAAATGGCGAAATATTGGTCCGTTTCGCGGAGGTAGAAGTAACACTTCAAGTGGAGTTGTAGGTCAAGCCATGACCTATTATTTTGGTTCTACCGGAGGAGGTATTTGGAAAACTACTGACGATGGTATTACCTGGAAAAACGTTTCAGATGGATTTTTAAAAACAGGATCTGTTGGGGCAATTGCTGTTTCTGAGAGCAATCCAAATATAGTTATTGTCGGAATGGGTGAACATGCAGCACGTGGTGTAATGACTTCCATGGGAGATGGGGCTTATAAATCTACAGATGCTGGGAAAACCTGGAAACATATAGGATTGGATAAGACAAGACATATTTCAGATGTGGTTATTCATCCTACCAACCCAAATATTATTTTTATTACTGCGCAGGGAGCTCAATTCGGACCAAGCGAGGAAAGAGGTGTTTATCGAAGTAAAGATGGGGGATCTTCCTGGGAAAAAGTATTGTTTATTAATGATAAGACCGGAGCATCTTCTTTGTCTATGGATATGAAAAATCCATTGATCTTGTATGCTTCTATGTGGCAACATAGACGATATGCATGGACAATGGAATCGGGTGGAGAAAGTTCTGGTTTGTATAAATCTGTCGATGGAGGAGATACCTGGGAAAAAATGGAAGAAGGACTACCCAAGAAATTTGGCAAATCGGGTATTTCTGTTTCACGAGCCAATCCGGAAAGGGTATTTGCTATTATTGAGGCCAAGGGAAATAAGTCGGGTGTATACAGATCGGATGATGCCGGTAAGAAATGGAAACAGATCAACAAAGACCGAATTAATATCACCAGATCATGGTATTATATGGAAATATTTGCTGACCCAATAGATGAGAATTTAGTTTATGTGATGAATGCACCAGCCATGAAATCTATTGATGGCGGAAAAAGTTTTAGTAGAATGCCAACACCACATGGAGATAATCATCATCTATGGATCAACCCATTAGACAATACAAAAATGATCAATTCCAATGATGGAGGGGCAAATGTTTCAAATAATGGTGGAAAGAGCTGGAGTTCTCAACAGAAACAACCTACTTCCCAATTTTATAGGGTAATTACAGACAATTTGGTGCCATATAATGTTTATGGGGGTCAACAGGATAATTCTGCCATAGCGATAGCCAGCAGAACAAACGATCAGGGAATAGACTGGAAAGATTGGTATTCTGTAGCAGGTTGCGAAAGTGCTTTTTTAGCTTTTGATCCCGATAATCCGGAGTTAATCTATGGAGGTTGTTATCAAGGAATTATTGAGAAATGGATGAAAGCTTCTAGAGAGAGTAAAGAAATCAAAGAATATCCCGAATTATCATTGGGTAATGCACCTGAAGGATTTAAATATAGATATAACTGGAATGCACCAATTATTAGTTCACCACATGATAGAAATACCATCTATCATGCTGGTAATGTTATATTTAAATCTACAGATCAAGGCAATAGCTGGACTGTAGTTAGTAAAGACCTTACCCGAAATGATAAGAGTAAACACGGTCCGGGTGGAGGTCCTTATACCAATGAAGCTGCCGGTGGAGAAAACTATAACACTATTACTTCACTAGTTGAATCGGTACACGAAAAAGGAGTTCTGTGGGCAGGAAGTGATGACGGACTTGTTCATATAACCAAAGACGGAGGTAAGAACTGGGAAAATGTTACTCCTGCAAATTTATCGGAAGGAATAATAAATAGCATCGAAGTATCTCCCCATGATAGAGCAACCGCGTACATCACGGTAATGCGATATAAATTTATGGATTTAAAGCCCTATGTTTTTAAAACCAATGATTATGGAAAGAGTTGGAGTAAAATTGTAAATGGAATTACAGATGAACACACTTTTGTAAGAGTGGTAAGAGAAGATCGAAAACAAAAGGGATTGTTATATGCGGGAACAGAAACCGGACTTTATATTTCATTAGATGATGGAAAGAAATGGCAGCCCTTTCAATTGAATCTTCCTGTAGTTGCAATAAATGATCTTATAATTCAGGATAATGACTTGGTAGCTGCAACCGCCGGCAGGTCTTTCTGGATTTTAGATGATCTGGGAGCCATTCAAAATATATCAACTAAGAAAGAGTCAATATCTATTTTTAAACCAAAAGATACTTATTTGATTTTTGGTGGGAGCAGTAAAAAACCAATTCCAGGCTTGGGAGATAATCCAAAGACCGGAGTTACTTTTGATTATTATTTAGAAAAGGAAGCAGATAGCTTAGACGTAAAACTAGAGGTAATTGAGAACAATAAAGTAATTAGAACAATCACTAATAAAAAACCAAAAGGGTTTAAAAAATGGCAAGGGGGACCATCGAAACCGGCTGTTCTTTTATCTAAAAAAGGCTACAATCGTTTTACCTGGGATTTTAGAAGAGAAAGTTTACCAGCGGTAAATAAGGTTTTTGTCTATGGAAATTATAAAGGATCAAGAGTAGCACCAGGCAAATATGTATTGCGTTTGAGTTTGGAGGGAAAAGCCGTTGAAACGGAAGTAAATATACTTGCAAATCCAAAAATAAATGCATCAACAAGTGATTTTTACGAACAACAGAAAGTCTTGGCAGAAATTGAAACTAGGATAAAAAACATTCATGAATCGGTTAATGAAATGCGTTCAGTTAAATCTCAATTAGAAGCATATGACAAATTATTAAGTAAAAATAACCACGCAAAAGAGCTTCTGAAAAAAGGAGAAGAATTAATAAAACGTATAGATACCTGGGAGCAAAAATTAATTCAGCCTAAGCAAAAGACATTTCAGGATGTGATTAACTACAATAACCAATTGAATGCAGAATTGATGTATTTGAAAGATTTTGTTGATAGTACAAACCCTAAAGTTACCCAAGGAGCAAAAGAACGGCTAAATGATTTGCGATTAACCTGGCAAACTTTTGATAGGGAGAAAACAGATATAGTTACAAAAGAAATGTCTGCATATAATGAAATGTATAAATCATTAAAATTACCAGCATTGATAATAGAAGAGAAGTAAAAATTATGAAAAGAGATTTCAATCGTCGACAGTTTGTTAACACACTAGGTATGGGTAGCATGGGTTTGGTTTTTTTGAACTCTTTCACTCAAACTAATCCTGAAGTTATACTATTCAATGCAAATATTTTCACGTCAAATACCAAACAACCAAAAGCTCAGGCAATAGCCATTTCAAATGGAACTGTTATTGCAGTTGGTAGTGACATGGATATACTTCACTTGGCCGATGCAAATACAAGTAAAATTAATATAGGAGGTAAAACTATCACGCCGGGATTTATTGACGCTCATTCCCATCCGGCCTATTCTGGAAGAGCACATTTGCGAAATGTTGATTGTGATTTAAGATCGATAAAAGCTATTAAAAGTGCCTTAAAAAAGAAAGTAGATCAAACTCAAAAAGGTAAATGGATACAGGGATTTAAATATGACGATACCAAAACTTCAGAAGGAAGATATATAAATCGATACGATTTGGACGAAGTATCTAATTCCCACCCAATTTCAATAACTCATAGAGGAGGTCACACTGCTTATGTGAATTCGAAAGCATTGGACTTGGCAAAAATTGACAGAAGCACAAAAGATCCAAAAGGAGGTTTTATTGTTAGAGATGAGAATGGTGAAGCTACGGGTTTACTAAAAGAGAATGCGGTTGAATTGGTGAGCAGGATGATTCCCAATGAATTTACAGCAAAAGACAATCAGGATGGTGTAAAGTTAATTACACAAATGATGGCTAAATCGGGTATCACATCTGTTACCGATGCTTATGGTGATCAAACTTTTTTAGATGCATATCGAGATGCACATCAGGCCAATGAATTATCAACAAGAATAAACTGCATGATTGGGTATTTTGAGATCGACGATTTTATTGAAAGAGGAATAAAGACCGGTGATGGTGATGCCTGGGTGCGTATTGGAGGGATGAAACTCACTTGCGACGGCTCGATTTCTGAAAGAACAGCACGATTATCTGAGCCTTATATTGGGAGTAAAAATGATTTTGGAATCATTGTAATGGATGAGGAAGAATTGTATAAATATGCTATTAAAGCCCAAAGAACAAACTGGCAAATCGGTATCCATGCAAATGGGGATGTGGGGA
>VAPK010816482.1_pt1 | contig 10334 bp, 10 predicted proteins | sample 3395031 | NCBI WGS metagenome assembly VAPK01 (sample SAMN08290443, study PRJNA428436) | hydrothermal vent metagenome | isolation source: Deep-sea hydrothermal vent chimney 1 | place: Pacific Ocean: Juan De Fuca Ridge
AGAGCGACTATTCCTGCACTTTTGCTCAATCAGAACGAACGAATACGGACCAAATCAGAGCGCCACTTGTATAAATTATTTAATTTCCATTCCTAAGCCGGATAGTGAGGGGTTATCGTGACTTCCATACTTTCGACCTGCAATTCCTCACTTTCCTGTAAAAACGCACGTTGCAGACGCTCTGTCCAGCCACCACCCAATTGAATGCCAATCTCAATCAGTTTGTTTTCAATCTGCTTTAATGTGGCTTGTAACAAATCATAGGTGATTTCTATGGCGTCTTGTGTAATCACAAGATCCTTGATGCCCATCATTGCCCGTAATGCTTCACTGACCAGTGTAATTTCATCCGGAGACAACGTGTGAGACAGATGCATCCTGCGCCGCTTGATCACTTCCCGGCCTTCCTGTTTGGGTGCTTTAATTCCTGGTATGCCTATATATAAATGAGGGTTAGCCAGGAAACGTTCCTGGCACTGCTTTGAACAGAAAGCAAAAGACATTTGCTGATATTCAATGGCATTATCCTGCAGGTCCACCATCATTTCGCACACCGGGTCTCTGACCTGGTCTTCATTCTGATTCATATCCCTTCACCTCCTGCCTGGACTTTCTGGCATTTATCGTATGCTCGGGTTGCGTGATACAGCATCTGCATTCACATCATTAATTATAGTGACAAAGGCTCCGCCACTGTCTCGATCAGGTGACAAATCTCATCACCATTCGGTTCTCCATCCGGCATGGTTTTCCATCTTCCTAACGCCTCTTTCATGCGCTGTGTCAGGGTATTCAATTCAGCCAGTTGAACCCGGTTATCCTCAATGCGCTGATGAATAATATCCCGGACAGTGGGACAAGGTGATTGCCCCCGGTTTCCATGTTTGAAAATTTCCTGGATATCATTCAGGGAGAATCCCAGCCCTTTCGCCTGACGGATGAAGTTAACTCTTTTGACATCACCGTTATTGAATAGTTGATAATCATTAACGGGGTTTCGTTTTGGGTGCAGTAACCCGATCCGCACATAGTGACGTATCGCTGCCGGTGTTACCCGGGTTAATCTGGATAATTCGCTGACTTTCATTATCAATGACCTGTGACTATTTCTTTGTTTCAATGTGAATTAAATGCTAAAAACATTCAACCGAATAACATTATTAGTTTACATTTGGTAAAACAAGCTGTGCTTCGACCCCGAATCACAGTCTCATAAAACCTAACGCAAAGGCGCGAAGATGCAGAGAACGCAGAGAGATATTCACAGCATTTGAGATTCAGGTATTTATGAAACCTGCCTGCAATAAAACCAAAATCGCTACGGGTATATATATTTTGCTCGTTATCCCCGAACCCTTTTCGCTCTCTGCGTCTTCGCGCCTTTGCGTTGAGTTTTCATTATTCAGACCCAATCAGCAAGTGCATGAAAACAGGATAATTTAGCCCTTAATTAACATTTTATTATTAATCATGCACACAGCACTCTTCCCGACACCAGATACAGTGACAATCAATATGGTCACAGGTGATATCTTTACGGCGACTGTTGTAGCGATACCTGGCCCACGGGCCAAGTAAACGCTTGAACAAAGAAGGTTGATACTGCCGCCGCAAAGACTCACGCAGATTCGGCCTGGCAAGCTGATGCCCCAGAAACCAGCCGTAGCCCCGATTTCCCAGCAGTGAAAACAGATTGCGATTAACAATCGAGGTTTCCATTTGCGGCCGCAGCTCCCGTTGCCAAAGCGTGTCGTAATTTTCGCTATTCAACAGACTTTTCGCCGCCAGCACGCCGGATGAAATCGCCAGCCGCATACCAAACCCCCACAGCGTATCCTGAAAACCGGCCTGTTCACCCACCAGAGGATGAGGGCCACTATAGGCACTGCGCGGAATGCGAAAATTGCCACTGCCTCCATGGGCCCGGGGATTTTTCATCTCCAGGCCAACCAGCTGCTGAAAGGCTTCCACCGTTCGCTGCACATAGCGTTTTTCCTGTTTAAAACCGGAAAACATACAGCTTTTGACTGTTCCCCTGCCCTTCATGACCAAAAGATAAGCGTAGCCCTGAGGGGCCAGATTATCGTCACAGATAACCCAGTAACCATCTGCCATATCAGTCTCAAAGTGATACCCCACGGCAATGGCATCAGCGGCCCTCGGTCCGGCAGCGAGAATGCCATCACCAGTCATATGACGCAGACGACTGTTAAAACGGACCTCGATACCAAGCGATTGCGCCTGCTCTAACAACGCACTATCCAGCGTGCCGGAACCGGGACCACGTTCAATCAGATAAAAGAGGGGTTCATCACTTTTGATTTCGTAAGATTTTCGGGCAGGGTCAAACACCGTACCATTACAACCCGGCATAGTCGTAAAATCTGTTGTTAAACCAAGCGCTTCGAATTCACTGAGCACATCATCACGGGTTGTCCAGTTTTCCAGACCCTGAAAATCACCACCAAAACGATGTCCCACTTTTTCATATGCTTCATGTACGATCACCTGACGTCCTGCATGGGCCAGAGTAATCGCCGCCGCCAGTCCGGCAGGACCGGCACCGGCAATCTCTACAGGTGTGTCCAGGTTCTTTTTGTTTTTCCCTTCCGTCATCATTTTTCCTCAAGGTCAGAGCGAATGTGTTTATTATTTATCACCTGATTTTCCATGCCCGCCACGCATAAAAAAGATCATGGCAATACAACAAGCCACCAATAAAAATAATAACCACTCCATTATTTATTCCTTTCTTAACACTCAGTTAACAGCATCACATCACCTCACCAAAAACCGAGACCCCGAAGTTTATACTTCTGTGGGAGTTGAAATTCCGGATATTTAAAAAGTGAAATTTACACCACAGATGCCATATCAATATGTCCGCACGGACACTCCTCCGCGCAAATACCACACCCTTTGCAATAGTCGTAATCAATCGTGTAACCGCCCTCTTTTTTAATCACCGCCGCATCAGGGCAAAAATGCCAGCAGTTGTCGCATTCAAAACAAACACCGCAACTCAGGCAACGTTGTACTTCATGCAGGGCATCGCTTTCAGGAAAACCTTTAACCACCTCGGCAAAATCATCCAGTCGATTTTCACTCATCTCACCTTCATGGCGAGGTTGCTCAGGATAATAATGTAACTGCATTTGTCTGAAAGTGATTTTGTTTTTTTTATGCGCATCAAAAACAAACGGCTCACCTTTCAGGCTGGCCATGATCGACATCGCCGCCTGATAACCATTCCCCACCGCCGTCGCCGCTAGTTTGGATTTGCTGACCGCATCACCGCCAATCCAGACGCCCTCTGCTTCCGAAGCTTGTGCCAGATTCTCCAGCCCTTGCCAGTCTGCCTCCTGACCAATGGCAAAAATCACCAGCCCCGCCGGAACAAATTCTTCAGTGCCCGCAAAAAACTTCGGATTGAAGTGGCCGTGACGATCATGCACCTGATCCACATGGGCGATTTCTACACCGGACAAATGCTGTCCGCTGCGCACCAGACGACGCACGCCCGCGCGATAAATTAAGTGAACGCCTTCGGCTTCCGCTTCGATGACTTCGGTTAATGATGCAGGCATTTCAGTGGCCAGCTCCCGATGATGCGTACCGTGCGGGTCTTGCGCACAGATCACCGTGGCTTCTGCGCCCAAACGCCGGACACAACGCGCCACATCAATAGCGGTATTGCCACCTCCCACCACAGCGACCTGTTTCGGTAACTTTATCGTTTCACCACGATTGAGTGACTGCAAAAATTCAATACCACTCATCACGCTGTGATTTGACGTCACCCTGTCCGGATATTCCCGTGGCTGCCGGGTACCAATCGCCAGAAAAATCGCATCAAACTGATCACGTAACTCATTCTCACTTATTTCCTTACCCACACGGGTACCAGGACGTAACTCAATGCCCAGCGCGAGAATGGCATCGATCTCTCCGGCCAATACTGACCGGGGTAAACGATAAGCAGGAATCGCACTGTGCAGGGTACCGCCAGGGGCCATTTGTGCATCGAATATTGTGACGGCATAACCTCGCCGCGCCAGTTGAAAGGCGCAGGAAAGACCGGCCGGACCAGCACCTACAATGGCTACCCGTTGCGATCCGGCATTGTCGTAAAAAGTGTCATGACGCCAGCCATGTGCAATCGCCATATCACCGAGATAGCGCTCCATGGCATGAATGTTGACAGCGCTGTCGAGGTGTTTTCGATTACACGGCGATTCACAGGCGTGATAACAGATACGCCCCATGGTGGCCGGAAACGGATTGCGTTCGGTGAGTTTGTGCCACGCTGCCTGCCATTGCTGCATTGCCGCCAGTGCCAGCCACGCCTGAATATCTTCAGAGGCCGGGCATGTCTGGCTGCAAGGTGGCCATTTGTTCTGATAAACCGGTTGCCGGGTACGCCAGTCACCGGTGTGATACGCCGTGCTGCTGCCCGGTTCAATGCTGAGTCTGGATGACATTATTCTCCCCCTTGCGAAACAGACACCGGAAAAGGTGCATAGCCACCGCGACCATGTCGCGCACAATGCAATGCACTTTCTGTATCCCATTGTGTATCTGCATCAAGCAGGTTGTAACGACGAATGCGCGCATCAGCCAGGGCTTGTAAGTGGCGTAATTCCACAGCGCCTTCTTTACTGGCAAACAAATGTTTAAAACGCCCCTGTGGACGCAGATAATCTTCCACAGGTTTCTGTTCGGCCAGACGCATCACGCCAGTCAGTTCACCATGCTCCAGTTCGACCAGCGGGAAAAGTCCTGTTTCTACAGCCAGTCGGGAGACCGTCACCGACAAGGCGCTGTCATGCACCCAGCCCAGTGGACAAGGTGACAAAACCTGTAAAAAACGCGGCCCCCTGATGCTCATGGCTTTTTCCACTTTGGCTTTCAGATCGGGAAAATAGGCAATCGTCGCCGTAGCGGCATAAGGCATATGATGAGCGGCCATAATCGAAAGCACATCTTTTTTCAGTTGCTGTTTGCCCTGACTGAACAGCCCCGGTGGTGAAGTGCTGGTGCGAACTGCATGCGGCGTGGAGCCGGAACGCTGTACACCGGTGTTCATATAGGCTTCGTTGTCGTAACAGACAAACAATATATTGTGGCCACGCTCGATCATGCCGGAGAGACATTGCAAACCAATATCAAAAGTACCGCCATCACCGGCCTGTACCACCACCGGTGTCTCTTTGCCTCTGGCGCGCAAGGCCGCCTCAACACCGGATGCCACCGCTGCTGCATTGGCAAAGACAGAATGAATCCACGGTGCCTGCCATGCAGACTGCTGGTTATGGCTGCTGAACACTTGCAAACAACCCGTGGCGTTAACATAGATGGCATCAGGGCCGATCAGATCGGTGACCATACGTGCTGCCATTGCCTCGCCACAACCGGAACAGGCACGGTGGCCGGAAGTCAGTACGTTATGACGAAAAGGGTCGCGTTTATCCATGAGGTTGTTCTCCCCGTTCAGTCTCATCAGAGGTTATATGGTCAGGTGCAAAACGGCTTGGCGCACCTGCTCCGGCATCGGGTGACGCCTGAAAAAGGGCTTCGATTACGTCCGGGGTTAAATCACGCCCGCCCAGTCCGCCAATCACACTTTCGACCGGCGTTATCATACCCACCTGTTGCAATGCCGCCCGCAACTCCGCCGCAAGAATACCGCCCGCCCCAATACTGATGGCTTTTTCCAGAACAATAATCCGCTGAACATCTTTTAAATGCTGCACCAGAGCCTGCGCGGGAAAGGGGCGAAAACAGCGCAAGCGCAAGGCACCCACCGCTTGCCCCTGATCACGTAATTTATCCACCACATCGCAGACCGTTCCCATCAGAGACCCCATTCCCAGCAACACCGTTGTGGCACCTTCAAGGCGATAGCCTTGCAGCAGTCCACCGCAAGTCCGGCCGGACTGTTCAGCAAATTCGGCATCCAAAGCTTCCACCACTTTCAAGGCATTCTCCATCGCGGCATGTTGCTCAACACGGTATTCCTGAAAGTTATCCGCTTCGCTGGCACCCCCCAGTGTCATGGGACGGGCAGGATTCAGGGTACGGGCAAACTGAAAGGCAGGCAGGTAGTCGTCCACCATCGCCTGTGTTGGCAATTCCACCGGCTCAAAGGTGTGGGTCAACAAAAAACCGTCCATACACACCATTACCGGCAATTCACACGCCTCGGCAATACGGTACGCTTGTATTATGCTGTCTGCGGCTTCCTGATTACTCTCGACATAAATCTGAATCCAGCCCGCATCACGTACCGACATGCTGTCCTGATGATCACTGAAAATATTGATCGGTGCGCCCACCGCCCGGTTGGCACAGACCATCACCACCGGCAGACGCAATCCGGCGATGTTGTAAAGCACCTCGGTCATCAACAGCAAACCCTGCGAGGCCGTCGCCGTGAATGCCCGCGCTCCGGCAGTAACCGCACCCAAAACAATAGACGCCGCACCAAACTCACTTTCGGCATTAATAAACTCTGCCGCCAGTTCACCATTTGCCACATGCTGTGCCAGCCGTTCGATGATATGCGTCTGCGGAGTGATGGGATAAGCAGCCACCACTTGCGGACGACACAATCTCACGGCTTCAGCCACCGCCTGTGAACCTTCCAGCAGTTGTTTCATGAAACCGGCTCCTTTTCTTGCGATACAAACCCGTAACCTTCACGCAAGGCTTCGATATTAGCCTTCACCATTTTTTCACCTTTACCGGACAAGTGATTTGTCACTGCCTGTTCCAGCGCGGTCAAATTGACCCACCCCGTTCCTGCGGCCAACGCCCCCAGCAACACCGTATTGGGCAAAGGGCGACCCAGATGGCGCTCACCAATGCGACTGGCGGGCAGGCAAATCTGACGAAAATGATCGTTTTTGTTGCCGAAGTCATCCACTTGCTGTTCGCTGTTTATTACAATTAACCCTCCCGGTTTCAGACCACGCAGCAAGGGTTCGGAACGTAACAAACCTGCATCCTGAATCACTACCGCATCCGGTGTATACACCTGGTTATGGGCACGAATGGTTGTGCTGCTGATACGCACATAAGCTTCGACAGGTGCTCCACGTCGTTCGGAACCAAATTTGGGAAAAGCCTGACTTTCAAAGTGATCTTCAAAAGCCGCGAGTGCCAATAATGCAGCCGCCGAAACCGTTCCCTGGCCACCGCGCCCATGAAAGCGAATTTCGTGAAAAGTCAACATTTTCATACCCCCCTGTTTATCACTACCGGGTGAATTGTGCATTATTTTATTGCTGCCTGGCGTTTCAGTCACACCACAGGATATGTGCATTTTCCAAAGGCACTGCTACGCCGCTCTGGTGCGGTATAATTCGTGCCGTGTAATCCGTCACTGCACGGACAGCAGGTACTTTTGCACGGTAAATACAGGTATTTTTTGCATTCTTTCGTTGTCGCACACGGGTCATTTCCACCCGTTCCGGTGCGTTACCGTTCATGCCATCGGCATACAGCTCGACCCGAACGAACGCCGGATCAAGATCATCAAGATACACCTGCACGTCAAATACGTGTTGCTGTTTATTCGTGCCTGTTTTCACTTCGCCAAAGTGCAGCGCGGCCCATTTTTCTTCAAGCGCGTGCTGCCCGTTAACGATCTGCAAGCCAATCGCACCTTTGTTGATACTTCGTTTACGGTAAGCTGAAACTGCGGGCAGATAATATTTTTCAGTGTATTCGCGTACTGCGCGGTTGGTGGAATAACGTGGCGTCAGGCGCGCCATGCTTTCCCGCATTCGCGCCACCCATGCCTCGGGAATACCCTGCTCGTTGCGGGTATAGAATTCGGGAATAACTTCGCGTTCTAGCAATTCATAAAGCGCTTCTGCTTCGGCAGCATCCTGGACGGGGTCGTCACCATGTTCCAGACCATCGCCCAACGCCCACCCCACATCAGGTGTGTAGGCCTCCGCCCACCAGCCGTCCAGTTCCGACAGATTGATCCCCCCATTGACCAGCACCTTCATGCCACTGGTGCCGCTTGCTTCCCATGGCCGACGCGGCGTGTTAAGCCAGACATCCACACCCTGCACCAGTTGCCCGGCCAGATGCATGTCGTAATCACTGAGGAAAATGACATGGGCATGCACTTCGGGTCGCCGGATGAAGTCCATCCATTGGCGGATCAGTGCCTGCCCTGCGTGATCCGCAGGATGGGCCTTGCCCGCCATGATGAGCTGCACCGGACGCTGTGGATTGGTCAGCAAACGCAGCAGGCGTTCCGGATCGTGTAACAACAGATCAGGGCGTTTGTAAGTCGCAAAACGACGTGCAAATCCCAGCGTCAGTGTGTTGCAGTCACAGGTATATTTCGCATTCTCTACTGCCTCGTGCGATGCACCGGAAGCAGCCAGTTGCCGGGAAAATCGTTCGCGGGCGTAGTCCAGCAATGCCATGCCGGAGGCTGTGCGAAATCGCCAGAGACTGGCGTCAGAAACACGCTGAATGTCTTGTTCCAGGGCTTCCGTCGGCCCTAGCCAGCGATCCTTGCCACAGGCTTCTGTCCAGAGTTCATCGGCTGCCGCTGAATCCCAGGTTGGCACATGGACACCATTGGTAACATGCCCCATTGGCACTTCCTCCACTGGCCAGCGCGGAAACAAGGAGCCAAACAGGTTGCGACTCACTTCACCATGCAGGCGGCTTACACCATTCACCGCCCCGCTCCCGCGAATCGCCAGATAAGCCATATTGAAAAGTTCCGATGCGTCATTCGGATTCTGGCGTCCCAGGGCCAACAGATCATGCAAGGTAATACCGAGTTGTGTTTGCGCATAACCTCCCAGGCAATGCTCGATCTGGGCCGGTGTAAACCGGTCAAAACCGGCAGCCACCGCCGTATGGGTGGTGAAAAGATTACCTGCCCGGGTGACGGCCAGTGCGGTCTCAAAAGACTGCCCCGAGGTTTGCATAAAACTGCATGCACGCTCCAGCACAACGAACGCCGCATGACCTTCATTCAGGTGACAGACATCTGGTTCGATACCCAGTGCTGCGAGCAGTCGCCAACCACCAATGCCCAGAATCAGCTCCTGCATCAAACGCTGATCCGGCCCACCGCCATACAGCTCGCTGGTGATTCCCCGGTATGGTGGATAATTTGCTGCATCATTACTGTCCAGCAGGTAAAGTTTTACCCGCCCCACGTTAACCTGCCAGGCGCGCAGCCAGATAGGATGTCCCGGCAGATCAAGTTTCAGTCGCAACCACTCTCCGTTATCTTTGCGTAACGGAGTAATCGGCAATTGCCCCGGATCGTTGTACGGATACAGAGCCTGTTGCGCGCCATCCTGGTCGATCATCTGACGAAAATAACCTTGCTGGTAAAGTAACCCCACCCCGATTACCGGCATCCCCAAATCGCTGGCGGCCTTGAGCTGGTCACCTGCCACGTTACCCAGCCCACCCGAGTAGATGGGAAGCGCTTCGCTCAACATGAATTCCATGCTGAAATATGCAACACACCCCAATTGCGATTCTGGATGAGTCTGCTGAAACCATGCGGGTGCCTGTGCCGTATCCCGCCAGGCTCGTACCTGGTCGTCTACCTTTTTGCGAAAAGCCGGATCGGCCAAAACACGTTGCAATTTTTCCCGCGAAACCGTCTGCAAGACCACCCAGGGATTATGGGTCAGCTCCCAGAGATCGGCATCAAGTCGCTGCCACACCATGTCAGTGGCGTGATTCCACGATGAACGCATATCCAGTGCCAGCTCGGCCAGCGCGTCGAATCCCTCAACATCCGTGTGCAACAGACGGCATGAAGGACGGCGGATATCGATTTCACTGCTCATGAATACTCCTCCATTTTTGTCCGGAACGTGCTGTCATATTGCTCGCAATAACACCTAAATTCAGCCGCAACCGCAACAACATCCACCCTTACCTTGTGGTTTGCGGGCCGGGTCGGTGCCACCCACGCCGTAACCTGCCTCCTGCACGGCCGCTTTCAGTTGTGCAGATGAGGTCAGTTGTTCGTCGTATTTCACCGTGGCCTCGCCTGTCGCAAGCGATACGTCTATGTCACTAACCCCGGGGAGAGCGATCAATGCCTGCGTTACCTTGCTGATACAACTGCCACAAGACATTCCCGCTATTTTCAATAGTTCGTTTTGCATGGTGACTCTCCTTTCCGAAAGGCTAAATAAAGTTAGGAATGGAAATTAAATAACTCGTACAAGTGGCGCTCTGATTGGGTCCGTATTTGTTCGTTCTAATTGAAGAACGGGCGAAGACGGGCTGAAGCAGAGATGCCAATGGTATGAGTTATTTAATTTCCATTC
>VAPK010320715.1_pt1 | contig 10328 bp, 8 predicted proteins | sample 3395031 | NCBI WGS metagenome assembly VAPK01 (sample SAMN08290443, study PRJNA428436) | hydrothermal vent metagenome | isolation source: Deep-sea hydrothermal vent chimney 1 | place: Pacific Ocean: Juan De Fuca Ridge
AGTATCCACCACCGGCTGCTCCACCCTTGATTCCAAAAACCGGACCTAGAGAGGGCTCTCTTAAAACCACAGTCGCTTCTTTACCAATTTTATTCAGGCCTTCAGTTAGACCAATAGAGACGGTTGTTTTACCTTCACCTGCAGGAGTAGGAGTTAAGGCAGTTACTAAGATTAAATTATTTTCGGCAATCTTGCTTTCATCAATTAAATCAAGAGGTAGTTTGGCTTTATATTTACCATAAAGCTCCAGATCATCTTCCTTAATATTAAGTTTTTCGGCAATGTCTTTAATATGAATTAATTTAGTTTTTTGGGCGATCTCAATATCAGACAGGTATTCCATTTTTTATTTTTATTTAATTCTGCTAAAATACTAAAAAATAAGGGTAAAATTAAACCTCCTGAAGGTTTAAAATTCATTACTTATTTCTTTCAAAGCTAAATCTTTTGAGTATATTTGCGCGATTATATCAAATACAAAAAAATAAAATAAAGTAGAAGTAATGCAAAACAAAGGACTTATAAGATTATTTGCAATCATTTTTAGCTTGGTATGTCTGTACCAGTTATCATTTACGTGGTTTGCAAAAAATGTGGAGAAGGATGCTGTTATTTATGCGGAATCAAACGTTGCGAATGATAATTCTGGTGAACTGGAGAAATTGGAAAGAAAGTATTTAGATTCTGTTTCCAATTTACCAATAGTTAATTTAGGATTCATTGATTTTACATATAATGAAGTTAAAGAAAAGGAGATTAATCTTGGACTTGACTTAAAGGGAGGAATCAATGCAACTCTTGAAGTTTCGGTAAGAGATATTCTTAAAGGCTTATCAAATGAGTCAAAGAACCCGGTGTTTAATGAAGCTTTGGTAAATGCTTCGAAAGCAGAAAAAAGTAGTGATAAAGATTATATCGATTTATTTTTTGAGGCATTTGATAATGCTAGTAAAGGATCTGTAAAATTAAGTGATCCCAGTATTTTTGGGAATATGTCTTTAAAAGATAAGATTAACTTTAAAATGAGTGATGATGAAGTTAAACCGATTTTAAAGGAAGAAGTAAAAGGATCTATTAGCACAGCTTTTGAGGTATTAAGAAGTAGAATAGATAGATTTGGAGTAACACAACCAAACATTCAGCAAATTGGTGAATCGGGTAGAATTTCAATTGAATTACCAGGTGCAAAAGATATTGATCGTGTAAAAAAATTGCTGCAAAGTACAGCCGAATTACAATTTTGGGAGGTTTTTACTAACCAAGATATGGCGCAATTCTTTATTTCTGCAAATAGTACATTAGCAGATATCTTAAAAAGCGAAGAAAAAATTTTAGAAAAAGTAGGTGATTCTACAAAAACTTCTGATGATGAAATTGATGATCTTCTTGGGGAAGTGAATGATTCAATTGATATAGAAGCAACAAACCCTTTGCTTTCTAAATTATTCGTTAGGTTTCCACAAACACAAAACGATGTTAGTTCTATCCTTGCTTCAGCAAGTGTAAAAGATACCGCTAAAATAGACGAGTATCTTGCAATGAAAGAAGTAAGAAATTTATTACCTAGTGAATTAAAGTATGCAAAATTCTCATGGGATGTTAAACCTCTGAATGATACAGAGATCATTTATCTGTATGCATTAAAATCCAATAGAGAAGATAAAGCTCCCATTCAAGGTGATGTGATTTCAGATGCTTCTCAAGTTTTTGATCAACTGGGAGCAAATCCTGAGGTAAGTATGACCATGAATAGTAAAGGGACCAAACTTTGGGGTAAAATGACTACCGCTAATGTTGGTAAATTCGTAGCAGTTGTTTTAGATGATTATGTGTATTCTGCACCTAGAGTTAATGATGCTATTACAACAGGAAGAACTTCTATTTCTGGGCAATTTACAATTGATGAGGCTCAAGATTTAGCCAATGCCTTAAAATCGGGTAAATTACCGGCAGCAGCTCATATTGTGCAATCTGCAGTTGTTGGACCTTCATTAGGTCAGGAAGCAATTAACAGTGGTACATACTCTTTTATAATTGCCTTAATTATAGTTTTAATTTGGATGATTTTCTACTACGGTAAGGCTGGTATTTTTTCAGATTTAGCCTTGGCTTTAAATATCTTATTCATTTTTGGAGTATTGGCAGCATTTGGTGCGGTTTTAACCTTACCCGGTATTGCTGGAATAGTTTTAACTATTGGTATGAGTGTTGATGCAAACGTACTTATTTATGAAAGAATAAAGGAAGAATTAAATAAAGGCAAAGGATTAAAAGAAGCCGTTAATGATGGATTTGGTGGCGCACTCTCGTCTATTTTAGATGCAAATGTTACTACCCTGTTAACCGGTATTATTCTTTATATATTTGGTACAGGACCTGTTAAAGGATTTGCTACTACTTTAATGATTGGTATTATTACTTCATTATTTTCCGCAATCTTTATTACGCGAATATTAATAGAATGGTATATCAATAAAAAAGGAAACATGATAACTTTTAATACCCCTATTACCAAGAACTGGTTTAAAGATATTAGGGTAGATTTCTTGAAAAAAAGGAAAATAGCATATATAGTTTCAGGTGCTATTATTATTTTAGGATTGGGATCATTATTTACCAACGGATTAAATTATGGAGTTGATTTTAAAGGTGGACGTACCTATACAGTTAGATTTACTGAAAAAGTGAACGCACCTAATGTTGCCAGTAGTTTAAAAGAAGTATTTAATAGTTCTCCAGAAGTTAAGACCTATGGCCCCGCCAATCAATTAAAAATTACAACCGTATATAAAATTGATGATGATGGCATAAATGTAGATGATGAAGTGCAACATTTGTTGTTTACAGGCCTTCAATCGTATTTACCAAATGATTTTAAGTATGATGATTTTATTATAAAAGGTAGCGATACCAAACATAAGATTGGAATAATGGGATACGCCAAGGTAGGCCCAACAATTGCAGACGATATAAAACAAGCAGCATTATGGGCTATTATTGGTTCTTTGATAGTTGTTTTTATTTATATTTTAATCCGTTTTAGAAAATGGCAATTTAGTTTGGGTGCTGTAATGGCTGTTTTCCATGATGTTATTATTGTATTGGCCATATTTTCGATATTTCAAAATATGTTACCTTTTGACATGGAAATAGGTCAATCATTTATTGCAGCCATATTAACTGTGGTTGGATACTCGTTAAATGATACAGTGGTAATTTTCGATAGAATTAGAGAATTTAGCATTAAACATACATCTTGGCCATACACGCGAACTGTTGATGCGGCATTGAGTAGTACCTTGGGAAGAACAGTGAATACCTCACTTACAACCTTAATCGTATTATTAGCAATATTTATTTTTGGTGGAGATTCTATTAAAGGATTTATGTTTGCCTTAATTATTGGAGTTTTGGTAGGTACATACTCTTCATTATTTATAGCCTCACCGATTATGTATGATACTACAGAAAAATTAAATAAAAAAAACAAATAGTATTTGTTTCCCTTGAGGAATGAATATTTTTATATAAAACCTTTTAGGATTAATTCTTAAAAGGTTTTACTTTTTATGTATTTTTGCATTTTCAAATTTTAAAAACAATTTCAATTTAATTATATGAATCTTGTTAAATTAAAAGACAAACAGTTTCAATTATATATTACAAGAGAGCAAATATCAAAATATGTAAAATATCTTGCCAATGAAGTAGCCAGTGATTTAGATAAAGATGAAACTCCCATTTTTATTGGAATTTTGAACGGCTCATTTATGTTTGCTGCCGATTTTGTGAGAGAATACCCTTACGATTGTCATATTTCATTTGTAAAATTAGCTTCTTATGAAGGTACTAGCTCAACAGGAAAAATTAAACAACTTGTAGGAGTAAATGAAAACCTGGAAGGTAAAACAGTGATAATTTTAGAAGATATAATCGATACCGGAAATACATTATCTGAGATATATGATATTTTTAGAGATAAAAATGTAAAGACCTTAAAAATTGCAACCTTGTTTTTTAAACCAGATGTATTTCGCAAGGCATTGCCAATTGATTATATAGGGAAATCTATTGAAGATAAATTTATTGTAGGTTATGGATTAGATTATGACAGATTGGGTAGAAATTTACCGGATATCTATCAATTAAAAGAGTAAATTTATTATATCAATAAAATGAATCATCTAAACATTTATTAAGTGAAAAACATAGTATTATTTGGTCCTCCTGGAGCAGGAAAGGGAACCCAAGCCGAATTGTTAAAGAGCAAGTATGATTTAGTACATATTTCAACCGGAGATGTTTTTAGATACAATATTAAAAATGAAACCGAATTGGGTATATTGGCAAAATCTTATATGGATAAGGGGGATCTGGTACCAGATGAAGTAACTATTGAAATGTTAAAAGCTGAAGTAGAAAACAATTCTAATGCCAATGGAATTATTTTTGATGGGTTTCCTAGAACTACTTCTCAAGCCAATGCATTAGATGTTTTTTTAAAAGAAAAAGGTACGCATATTAGTGGAATGGTAGCTCTGGAAGTACCTGAACATCTGTTAATTGAGAGATTGTTGTATAGAGGAAAAACGAGTGGTAGACCAGATGATCAAGATGAAATGAAAATTCGAAACCGCTTTAATGAATACCAAAATAAAACTGCCATCTTACAAGAGTTCTATCAAGATCAGAATAAATATTTTGGTGTAGATGGTGTTGGTTCTATCGAAGATATTACAAAAAGACTACAACTTGTTTTTGATAAGTTGTAATTCAATTGACCAAATGAACTTATAATAATTATTTAAATCTTCGAAAGAAAACTCCGTTTTAAGGAAACAGATAAAATATGACAGAAGGAAATTTTGTTGATTACATTAAAATATGGGCAGCTTCAGGAAATGGAGGTAAGGGCTCTGTGCACCTACATCGTGAAAAATACATTACTAAAGGTGGACCGGATGGCGGAGATGGAGGCCGTGGAGGTAATGTTATTCTTAAAGGTGATAAAAATATGTGGACACTCTTTCACCTGAAGTTTAAAAAACATTTTAAAGCAGAACATGGAGGAGCCGGAAGTAAAAATCGAAGCAGTGGTAAAGATGGAAACGATATTTATATTGATGTCCCTTTAGGTACTTTGATAAAAGATAGCGAAACTCAGGAAGTTCTTTTCGAAATCACCAATGATAGAGAAGAGATTATATTAGTTGAAGGTGGAAAAGGAGGGAAAGGAAATTGGCACTTTAAATCTTCTACGAACCAAACTCCGAGATATGCTCAGCCGGGAATTGAAGGAACAGAAGGTTGGTTTCAATTAGAATTAAAATTATTGGCAGATGTAGGTCTGGTAGGTTTTCCAAATGCAGGTAAATCTACATTATTATCTGTGATCACTTCAGCTAAACCAAAAATAGCAGATTACGAGTTTACCACACTAAAACCTAATTTAGGTATAGTAGAATATCATGATTTTAAAAGTTTTGTAATGGCAGATATCCCGGGAATTATTGAAGGTGCTGCAGAAGGGAAAGGTTTAGGACATCGATTTTTAAGACATATAGAGAGAAATTCAACTCTACTTTTTTTAATACCAGCAGATAGTAATGATATTCAAAAAGAATATAATATTCTAATAAATGAACTCGAAACACATAATCCTGAATTGTTGGATAAAGATAGACTTTTAGCAATTTCCAAATCAGATATGCTCGACGAAGAATTGCAAGTCGAAATCGAAAAAGAACTACCTACAGAACTACCACATATTTTTATTTCATCATTGGCTCATACCGGCATAACCGATTTGAAAGACAGACTTTGGGCCATGCTAAATGATTGATTCAACCCTTTACCTGTTTTAAAACTTGATATAAACGCCTATAGCTTAAACAAGTATTTTTATTTTATGCTTACCTTAATACTATTTTGACTAATTAATGCGTTAGTTCATAAGCTAATAGCATTTATTATGAAAAATAAAATGATTTTGAACCTAATATCGTTAACTCTATTTGGTATATTTTTAACTTCCTGTAGTTCTACAAACAGAATGACTCTCAGTGTAAATGAACCTGCACCTATATATATTCCAACTAATATAAAATCAATTGGAATAATTGATAGGAGCCTACCTTCTGATAAAAATAAGAATTTAGATAAAGTCGACAAAATATTGTCACTGGAAGGGAAAAATATGGACAAGGAGGGAGCTAATAATTCTGTTAGTGGTCTTTACGATGAGCTATCGATGAGTAAAAAATTCACAAATGTAAAAATAATTGAGGGCTTGGAAGTGAATAACCCGGGGCTAGGAATTTTTCCTTCTTCTTTATCGTGGGAAACCGTCGAAAAGATATCGAAAGAGAATAATGTGGATGCGTTATTCGTATTGTCATTTTATGATACCGATTCAAAGGTTAATTATAATCCTGTTCCAGTAAAAATAGCTGGTCCCCTTGGAGTAAATATACCTGTAATAGAGCATAATACGGATATTAATACATTCATAAAAACCGGGTGGAGGATATATGATCCGAGCAATAAAGTTATTCTTGATGAATATGTGATGAATAAGAACCTAAGGTCAACAGGTACAGGAATAAATCCGGTAAATGCTGCAAAAGCAATAATAGGAAGAAAAGAATCGGTTCTTGAGCTTAGTAAATCAATAGGGCAAACTTATGCTCTGCGAATATTTCCATATAGGATTAGAGTTTCCAGAGATTACTTTGTAAGAGGATCAGAAAATTTTGTAATAGCCAAACGAAAAGCACAAACAGGTAATTGGGACGGAGCTGCAGAGCTTTGGAACAATGAAGTTTCAAATTCGAGCCAAAAAATTGCAGGTAGAGCTTGCTATAATATGGCCATTATTAACGAAATTAACGGAGATCTGGACGCGGCAGTTAAATGGGCCTCCAAATCGTATACAGATTATAAGAATAAAACCGCTTTGAGATACCTCAATATACTTAAATATAGAATTAGACAAGAAAACCAATTGAACTTATTATCTTCTAATTAATTTTCCAAATGCCATTGGTAAATGGCAATAATTAGAATAAGCCTTCCAGTAAATCATCTATATTATAAAAAAGAAAAATAATAATGATTAAAATTATCAGTAGAATAATTGTTCTTTTATTATTTGGTTTTTTTCGTTTGATGAATTTGGTTTTGGTCATATTTTTATAGTATAAATAGTATTTTTATGATGCTAATTAAACTTTTCTGGCTCTCAGCATTTCTCGTTTTCCGGGTGGTCCGGCAAGTTTTTCAATCATAAATCCAACGCTTTGCATTGCTCTGCGAACACTTCCTTTTGCAGAGTAAGTTACTAAAGCTCCATCGTATTTCAGCGACTGATACATTATTTTAAAGATTTCTTCTATCCATAGTTCGGGTTGCACTTTTGGCCCAAATGCGTCAAAATAGATGAGATCAAATTTATTTTTATCTGAAATTTCCTTAAAAGATTGCTTTCTTTTTTTTAAACTAAAATTACTGTCTATTCTAATATCCTCTCCCCACCTACTGGTATGAATTTTGTTAAAATATTTAGTTTGCGTTTTTGCCTTTAACTGTTGAACATAATTTAATTGTACAATTTCTTCCGCTTGAAGCGGATAGGCTTCCACACCTTCATAATTGATTTTAAGATTCCTCTTTTGACATTCTAAAAATGTAATAAAGCAGTTCAAACCCGTGCCCAGGCCTATTTCGAGTATTGCAATTTGTGTATTGTTTTTGAACAGATCTAAACCCGATTTAATAAAAACGTGATATGCTTCTTGAATGGCACCATGTTTAGAATGATAACTTTCATCCCATTCTGGTATATAAATACTCGATGAGCCATCTGAAGTTATAATTATTTCTTTTTTCATGGTTAAACAACCAAAGATAATATTATATTATTAGGTGTAAAATGTTAATGCTTTATTAATTTCACCATGAAAAATGGCCAAATTAAGCTTTATTAAGTATTTTTGTATAAAAATTAATTCCTATGAGTGTAGAAGTAATCCCAACAATTAAGATAGAGAAAACACTAAATTCTAAGATAGATAAGGTTGATTTTAACAATCTGCCATTCGGTCAATATACAACAGACCACATGTTCATTTGTGATTATGTTGATGGTAAATGGCAACAGCCTAAAATAGTTCCCTATCAGAACATTAGTTTAGATCCGTCATCTAAAATATTTCATTATGGACAGTCTGTATTTGAGGGTATGAAAGCCTATAAAGATATAGATGGGAAAGTTTGGTTGTTCAGACCGGAAGATAATCAAAGGCGTATAAATATTTCTGCCAAAAGAATGGCAATTCCAGAATTACCTGCAGAATATTTTATGGAAGGCTTAAAAGCTCTTCTAAAGTTAGACAGTGATTGGATTCCTACTTCTGAAGGAAGTTCGTTATATGTTCGACCATTTGTTTTTGCATCTGGTGATGGTTTTCATGCTTCTCCTTCCGATGAATATAAATTTGTGATAGCCTGTTCTCCTTCTGGAACTTATTTTAATAGAAAAGTAAAATTATTGATTGAACAGCATTTTTCAAGATCTGCAAATGGAGGAGTTGGATATGCTAAAGCCGGTGGTAATTATGGAGGTCAGTTTTATCCAACAAAACTGGCGAACGATAAAGGTTATGATCAGGTTATCTGGACAGACGATACAACTCATGAGTATATTGAAGAGGCAGGAGCGATGAATATTTTTATTCGAATTGGAGATACATTGATTACTGCACCTGTTAGTGACAGGATCTTAGATGGTATTACCAGAAAAAGTATTATTGAGATTGCCAAAGATGAGGGTATTGATGTAGAAGTTAGAAGAATTTCGGTAAATGAGTTGCAAGAAGCATCTAAAACAGGGTCTTTAAAAGAGATTTTTGGTGCTGGTACTGCAGCAGTAATTTCACCGGTTTATGCATTTGGATATAATGAGAAAGATTACCATTTACCTGACGTGGAAAATAGTTATGCCGATTTTCTAAAAAAGAAAATTACAGATATTCAATACAATAGGTCAGAAGATAAATTTGGCTGGCGTTATCTGGTAGAATAATAGAATAAGAGCCATAAAAAAATCCGCCAATTGGCGGATTTTTTTTTATAAGAAATATTAATTTTGCTATTATATATCCAGCAAACCGTTCGTTTTTTTAACGGCAGCAGCACTTTCCTGAATTTTTGCTTTTTCGGCATTTGTTAATTCAAGTTCTACAATTTTTTCAATTCCATCTTTACCAATAATACATGGTACCCCTATAGAAATATCGTTCAATTTATATTCTCCTTCCAATAAAGCAGAACATGGAAACATTTTTTTCTGATCACAGGCGATTGCTTGCACCATAGAAGATACTGCAGCACCCGGAGCATACCAGGCAGAGGTACCAAGCATTTTAGTTAAGGTGGCGCCACCTACTTTAGTAGCCTCCATTACTTCATTCAATCTTTCTTCAGATAGAAATTTACTAACCGGAATACTGTTTCTTACTGCTAATCTGGTTAAAGGTATCATACCGGTATCGCTATGACCGCCAATTACCATACCGTTCACGTCAGATGAAGGGCAGCCAATTGCTTCTGCCAATCGATATTTAAAGCGAGCGCTATCTAGAGCTCCACCCATACCTATAATTCGATTTCTGGATATACCTAGGGCTTTATGTGTTAAATAGGCCATTGTGTCCATAGGATTACTTACAACAATAAAGATCACATTAGGAGAGTGATCTAAAACACTCTGTGTTACAGATTTAACAATTCCTGCATTGATTCCGATTAATTCTTCACGAGTCATACCTGGTTTACGAGGTATTCCACTTGTAATAACAGCGATATCACTACCAGCGGTTTTAGCGTAATCATTGGTTACACCAGTTATTTTTGTGTCAAATCCATTTAATGAGGCAGTTTGCATCAAATCCATTGCTTTCCCTTCAGCAAAATTTTCTTTGATATCAATTATAACTACTTCTGAAGCGAAATTTTTAATAGCTATATATTCGGCACAACTTGCACCTACAGCTCCTGCTCCTACAACGGTTATTTTCATTTTATATAATATTTAAATGTTATTAAGCAAAATTATTTAAAAAAAACAAGAATTTGTGTAACCCTGGATACTTATACCTGAAAGGTAAAATAGTTGTATAAACTCTTAAATTGTAAAGTATTTAGATATCAATATTGGCATAAACCGCATGTTTTTCTATAAACTCTCTCCTTGGCGGAACATCATCACCCATTAACATAGAAAAAACTCTGTCGGCTTCGGTACCATTCTCAATAGAAACCCTTCTCAT
>VAPK010612747.1_pt1 | contig 10325 bp, 9 predicted proteins | sample 3395031 | NCBI WGS metagenome assembly VAPK01 (sample SAMN08290443, study PRJNA428436) | hydrothermal vent metagenome | isolation source: Deep-sea hydrothermal vent chimney 1 | place: Pacific Ocean: Juan De Fuca Ridge
AGGCTCTGCGTCACAATATTGATGGCAGCCTGCTGCTGGATGTGGCGATTAACCCGGATGGCAGCCTCAATCATATGAAAATCATCCAGTCCTCCGGCCACAAGGTTCTGGATGAAGCCGCAAAACGTATCGTCCGTCTGGCCGCGCCCTTCCCGCCGTTGAGTAAAGAAATCCTGGTCGATACCGATGTTCTGCATATTCCCCGGGTCTGGTATTTCAAAAGCGGCAACGGCCTGACCACCGGCGGACAGTAAACGCCCCTTGATGCGCTTCGCACCTCTGCCATGTCCGGCTCAGCCGTGCTTTTATCTTTCTCCTTGAATCTTTTCACTGCATTGATAATACTTCCCTACATGGGTTTCATTTCGCAATTAAGCAAGCAGTTTCTGATCGCTATGCCGGGTCTGCAGGATCCGAATTTCTCTCATACCGTTACCTTTCTCTGTGATCATAATCCGGAAGGCGCGATGGGTCTGTTGATCAATCGCCCGACGCCCATGAATCTGGGCGATCTGACCGCCCAGCTGGGCATTGATCTGGGTGAGCCGGATATGGTCGGCGTGCCCGTCTATCACGGCGGTCCGGTACAACCGGAACAGGGCTTCGTCCTGCATTCACCGCTGGGCGAATGGGACAACACCCTGGAGCTTGGCCCTGACCTGGCGCTAACCATTTCGCAGGACATCATTGAAGCCATTGCCCACGGCCTGGGGCCGGAGAAATTTCTCATCACCCTGGGCTACGCCGGCTGGGGCGGCGGTCAGCTTGAAGAAGAAATAGCGGCCAACAGCTGGCTCAACGGTCCGGCCGACAAACGCATTATCTTCGATACCCCGGTGGATAAACGCTGGAGCGCAGCGGCGAAGCTACTGGGCGTCGAGCTATCCCAGATCTCCAGCGACGTGGGGCATGCATGAGCCGTACCCTGCTCGGCTTTGACTTTGGCAGAAATCGTATTGGTGTCGCCGTGGGTCAGGAAGTCACCAGCACGGTTACGCCCTTGCTAACCCTGCCCGGTAAAAATCAGAAACCGGACTGGAGCGGGATCAGCCGCCTGATCGAAGAATGGCAACCCGAACTGCTGGTGGTAGGCCTGCCGCTGCAGATAGACGGCGGCGAACAGGATATGAGCAAAGCGGCGCGGCGCTTTGGTAATCAACTCAAAGGGCGGTACAATCTGCCGGTTGAATTGGTAGATGAACGCTACAGTTCACTGGAAGCCAACATGCTGTTGCGTGAAAAACAGGCGCCGCGGGTAAAAAAGAACCGACCGCAGTATAATGATCACATTGCCGCGCAGCTGATCCTGCAAAGCTGGATGGATGCACAGGCACACAGGGGTTTGGATTAAATGACACAAGGCCATGAAGTTAACGCCCTGCTGCAAAGCATGGCTGACGATCTGATCCATTTATTGCAGACAAACCGTATTCACGAACCACTCATGATTGGCATCCACACCGGCGGAGTCTGGGTGGCACAGGCGCTGATCGAACGACTGCCGGAAAGCATCCCCCTGGGTACGCTCAACATCAGTTTCTACCGCGATGATTTCACGCGCATCGGTATGCATCCCCAGGTCGAACCTTCGCAACTGGATTTTGATGTGGAAGATCGGCATATCATTCTGGTGGACGATGTACTGCATACCGGACGCACTATCCGCGCCGCCCTGAACGAGATTTTTGATTACGGTCGTCCGGCCTCGGTAAGCCTGGCGGTACTGGTGCAGCGCAGCGGCCAGGAATTACCCATTTGCGCCGATGTGCGCGGTATGCACATGGATCTGGCCCCCGGCGAACACGTTAAACTCAGCGGCCCCGATCCGCTGAGCCTGCAGATTCAAACCCAAGAGGACAAAACCGGCACATGATCCGTCAGGATATCCAGTTCGACAAGCAACGCCGTCTGCGCCATTTTCTCACTACAGAAGGAATCTCGCGCCAGACCCTGACCGAAATCCTCGACCACGCCGAAAATTTTGCTTCGGTCATCAACAAGCCGGTAAAAAAAGCGCCTCTGCTGCGCGGCAAGACCATCGCCAACCTGTTTTTCGAAGCCAGTACGCGCACCCGCACCACCTTCGAACTGGCCGCCAAGCGCCTGTCGGCAGATGTCATCAACATCAACATCCAGACTTCGGCAACCAAAAAAGGCGAAAGTCTGCTCGACATGCTGCGCAATCTGGAAGCCATGCATTGCGACATGTTCATCGTCCGCCACATGCAAAGCGGCGCGGCACATTTTATCGCAGAGCACGTCGCCCCCCATATCAGCGTGATCAATGCCGGTGACGGCAGCCATGCCCACCCCACCCAGGCGATGCTGGATATGTTTACTATCCGCCGTCACAAACCGGACTTCACCGCCCTGCGGGTGGCCATTATCGGCGATATCATGCACTCGCGGGTGGCGCGCTCACAGATTCATGCGCTGAATACGCTGGGCGTGCCCGATGTGCGTGTGATCGGCCCGCACACCCTGATCCCACCGCAGGTTGAACATCTGGGCGTGCATGTGTTTCATCAAATGGAACAGGGGCTGCGCGATGTAGATGTGGTGATCATGCTGCGCCTGCAGCGCGAACGCATGGAGGGCGCCCTGCTGCCCAGTGAGGACGAATATTTCAGGAGTTACGGCCTGACCCCGGCAAAGCTGGCTCTGGCCAGAGAGGATGCTATCGTCATGCATCCCGGCCCCATCAACCGCGGGGTGGAAATTGACTCGGCCGTGGCCGACGGTCCGCAATCGGTGATTCTCGAACAGGTCACCAACGGCCTGGCGGTGCGCATGGCGATCATGTCCCTGATCCTCGGACGGGGCAACAGCGACAGCGAGGCGGCCCACTGATGCGCATTCTAATTCGCAACGGCCACCTGATTGACCCGGCTAACGAAGTCGATAAACAGACTGACATTGCCATCGATAAGGGCCGCATCCTGGCCTGCGGCGATATTCCAGCGGACTTCCACGCCGATGAAACCCTTGATGCAAGCGGCCAGATTGTCTGCCCCGGCCTGGTCGATCTTAGCGCCCATCTGTGCGAGCCCGGCGCTGAACACAAGGGGACTATCGCCTCGGAAACCCGCGCTGCCGCTGCCGGCGGCATTACCACGCTCTGCGTACCGCCAGACACCGATCCCATCATCGATACCCCGGCCGTTTCCGAATTAATCCACCAGAAAGCTGAAGCCGCCGGTTTCGCCCGGCTCGTAACCCTCGGCGCCCTGACCCAGAAACTGAAAGGTGAACAGCTGGCCGAAATGCTGAAATTACAGCAGGACGGTGGCTGTATCGGCGTCACCAACGCCCGTCAGCCGCTTAAGAATACCCTGATCATGCGCCGGGCAATGGAATACGCCGCCAGCTGCGGTCTTACGGTTTTTCTGCATGCCGATGATCCGGGCCTTTCTGGTCAGGGCTGTGTCCATGAAGGCGCCATCAGCACCCGCCTGGGCCTGCCGGGTATTCCCGAGTCTGCCGAAACCGTAGCCGTGGCCCGCGAACTCATGCTCATCGAACAAACCGGAGTACGCGCTCACTTCTGCCAGTTATCTTGCGCCCATTCGGTGCAGATGATCGCCCGCGCCCAGCATGACGGCCTACCGGTAAGCATGGACGTGGCCGCCCACCAGCTTCACCTGACCGATATAGATGTAGGTTATTTCAACAGCCAGTGTCATGTGCTGCCACCCCTGCGCAGCCAGCGCGATCGAGATGCGCTGCGTGGCGGTCTCAGCAACGGTCGCATTAATGCCATTTGCTCAGCCCATCAGCCGCATGATGCGGATGCCAAGCTGGCGCCCTTTGCCGAAACTGAGCCGGGAATCTCGGCACTGGAAACCTTGCTGCCTCTGTCTCTGCGACTGGTAGACGACGGCCTGTTATCACTGCCGGATCTCATTGCCAAACTAACCTCGGAACCGGCCCGCATCCTGGGCCTCGGCTGCGGTCATCTTGGCCCGGGCGCGCATGCGGATATCTGTGTTTTTGATCCCCGCCGGCACTGGCAGGTCGATCCGGCAGCGTTTGTCAGCGCGGGAAAAAATTCACCTTTTGCCGGCTGGGAACTGAAGGGCAAAGTCACCTACACGCTTCTGAACGGACGCATTGTTTTTCGGCAGTAACGCTGTCTATTCATACCCGGAATGTTAATCCACTCTCTTTTTTACAATTTTTAACATTGCAGATAGTCCGCTTCCCGCTTTTGGGTTGCGCCATCGATCTTTCCGTAAACCCCCAACACTAGACTTAAAAAAGCCATTTGGCTTTAACCTAATGTTTACGGAGAGAACATCATGAATACATTAACCCATACTGACTTTAATTCAGCTTCCCGTCATTCCCAACTGGAAATTGAATACAACGAACAGCAGGAGACTCTCTGGTGTTATATGAACCCTCGTCCCCGCGCCTGTTTCAATCGTGAGTTGCTTGACAGTATTCGCCAGTTACAGAACGCCATCCATCAACCCGACGCACATACCAGCGTTTTTAATGACCAACACATAGCCTATCTGGTACTAGCTTCACGAGTTGACGGTGTATTCAATCTGGGCGGCGATCTGAATTTGTTTCAGGCGCTGATCAAACAAAAGGATCGTGACGGCCTGCATGCTTATGCCCGTGCCTGTATTGATGTGCTGTATAACACCATCAACCTGCCGCTGGACATCACTACGATCTCACTTGTACAGGGCAGCGCCCTGGGCGGCGGTTTCGAAGCCGCACTATCCAGCTCGGTGCTAATTGCCGAACGATCAGCCGAACTGGGTCTGCCGGAAATTCTTTTCAACCTGTTTCCCGGCATGGGCGCCTACAGCCTGCTGGCGCGGCGCATCGGCCCGCGTCTGGCTGAGCGCCTGATCACCAGCGGCAAACTCTATCGCGCCGAAGAATTATACGAGATGGGGGTAGTGGACGTGCTGGCTGAAGACGGACAGGGGCAAAAAGCGGCTGAAAACTATATTCGTCAGCACCGGCGCAGCCGTAACGGACTGCAGGCCATCGAACGTGTACGCCAGTTTTATGATCCGGTCACCTATGAAGAACTGGCCGGGATCACGGACATATGGGTAGATGCCGCCTGCCATTTGAGCGAGCGAAACCTGCGCATGATGAATAAACTGGTCAGCGCGCAAAATCATCTGCAGGCAGAACCCGCTGCAGCGTGATTCTGTGGGTCGGAGCCAATCTTGGCTAAAGCTGCGCACATATCAATCTACCTGCGGCAAGCAAATTTGGCTCCGACCTGTTAATCAGACTCTGATATACTTCAAGCAGAATGAAATCCCAACGCAATACCATTTTTGTTGAAGATGCTGAGATCCTGAAGCATGTACATTGCGACGGCGATCAGCATATTCTGCGCCTGCGCGCACCCAAGGTAGCCGAGCACGCTCTGCCCGGCAGCTTCATACATATCACTTGCGATCCGCAACGCCCTCTGCGTCGGCCTATCTCCATTATGCGCGCCAATACTGATAGCGGTGAAATTGAACTGCTCTACAAAGTATTCGGCGAAGGCACTCAGTTGCTGGCACAGCGTAAAACGGGTGAGACACTGAACCTGATGGGGCCGATTGGCAAACCTTTCGAGCTGCATCCTGAACGTTCGCGACCATTGTTGATCGGTGGCGGCGTGGGTATGCCACCGATGATTTTTCTCGCCGATGCAGCGCGCCAAGAAAAAAATATTTACTCACCCTTTGTCATTCTGGGTTCGGAAGTCCCCTTCCCGTTCACCAGCAGGCCGTCAGAAATTCTGATCCCCGGCCTGCCTGACGGGGTAATCGCCGGCATGCCGTTGCTGGAAGACTGGCACATCCCCAGCCGACTCACCAGCAGCCGGGGCTATCCCGGCTGCCATCAGGGCTATGTCACCGATCTGGCCCGCCTGTGGCTGGATAGTCTGGACCATGAGCAGCGCAATAAAGTGGAAATATTTTCCTGCGGCCCCCATCCCATGCTCGAAGCCGTGGCGCAGATGGCCCGCAACTATGATCTGCCGGCCCAGGTATCACTGGAAGAATTCATGGCCTGTGGGGTTGGCGGCTGCGCAGGTTGCGTGGTGGAAGTACAAACCGCGAACGGACCAGCCATGAAACGGGTCTGCGTGGACGGACCGGTATTCGACGCCAGCCAGGTGTTTGGCTAGCCCCTATCCATAATTCCTGGTTCCCACGCTCCTGCGTGGGAACGCATACCGGAACCAACGCATTGACGGATGTATAAGTTCCCACGCAGAAACGTGGGAATCAGGGAAGAAAACGTCTTTAGAAAATCAGATTCATCATGAGCATCATCACAATCAGAAACAGGATGGTCATAACACCGCCCGCACGCATGAAGTCCGGCACCCGGTAACCTCCCGGCCCCATAATCAGAGCATTAACCTGATGGGTCGGGATGAGGAAAGAATTAGACGTGGCAATGGCCACGGTCAGGGCGAATACCGCCGGATCGGCGCCGGCGCCAATGGCTATATTCACCGCCAGCGGCACCAATAGTACAGTGGCGCCCACGTTGGACATAACCAGGGTGAAAAACGTAGACAGTACAGCAATAGCCAGTTGCAGGGTCCAGATTGGCACGCCGTCCAGCAACAGCAGGGTTTGTTCGGCAATCCACTTGGCCGTGCCGCTGGTTTCTACCGCCAGCCCCAGCGGGATCAAGGAGGCCAGCAGGAAAACGGTTTTCCAGCTCACCGCTTCATAGGCTTCGTCAATAGTCAGCACCCCCGAGATCACCATACCTATCGCCCCAGTAAGCAGGGCCACCGATAGACGCAGATCGGTAAACAACACCAAAGAAAGCGCAATACAAAAAAACAGCAGGGCGAAACCTATTTTTTGCGGGCGCAGATCTTCATGTGGATATTCCGTGGTAACCACCACAAAGTTACGATCCGTTTCCAGGCGCGCCAGTGCTTCCCAACTGGTGTGAACCACCAGGGTATCACCTGCCTGTAACGGCATATCACGGATACCGTCACCCTCACGCAGGGTTTCGCCGCCGCGATGCATGGCCACCATAGCAATGCCGTAAGTCTTGCGCATCCAGATGTCACGCGCACTTTTGTCGATCAGCTTGGACCCCGGCGGAATAACGACTTCGGCAATACCGGCTCGGGTGGCCGCCAGTGATTCAGAGAAGGTTTCCAGATTATCGCGCAGCTCCAGCCCGTAATGTTCGGCGAACTTCCTGATATTATCCAGTGACGCGAGAATACCGAGTACGCTGCCGGCTTCGATACCTACGTCCCTTGCCAGCCCGCCGGGACCGATACGCAGATCATCACTGCCGCGTAGCGCGGCAATCACTCGGATACGTTCACTGTGTTCGATATCATCCAGCAACTTGCCAACCAGCGGGCTACTTTTCGGAACCACCACTTCAAACAGATCGTAATCGATACCATAAATCTCGCGGAAATAGTTCATGGTATGGGTGGCCGTGGTACCGTTTTCCTTGCTCCGCGAGGGCAGCACAAAGCGCCCGAGAATAATAAAATAGAGAATTCCGCTGGCCACCAACACCAGACCGACCGGGGTGACGGAAAACAGACCCCATGTCTGCATTTGCTGATCGGCCGGCAAGGCCATATTGGAAGTTAAAATTAGATCATTGAGCAGAATCAGCGGGCTGGAGCCTACCATTGTCACCGTACCGCCAAGGATGGCGCAGAAACCCATAGGCATGAGCAGACGCGACATGGGCAGTCCGGACCGTGCGGAGATGCGACTGACCACGGGCAAAAACAGCGCCGCCGCGCCCACGTTCTGCATGAACGAAGAAATGATAGCTACGGTGCTGGAAATAATCGGAATAATACGTTTTTCAGAGGTCCCGCCTGACTTGAGAATAAAGGCGGCCACCTTGCCCATGATGCCGGTTCGATCCAGTCCGGCACCGATAATCATCACCGCGATAATAGACATCACCGCATTACTGGCAAAACCATCGAACAGGTGCGAGGTATCGACCAGGCCCTTTTCCAGCCCCATCAACGGCGCCAGCAGGGTGGTGATACCGAGCAACACCATGATACTGATGGCCGCCACGTCCACGCCGACAATCTCGAACACAAACAGGTAAATGGTTAGTAAAAGAAGCGCGCTGACCCAGGCAATTTCAATGCTGGGCACAGCATTCGCGGTAAAAACACCAATAATTACAAATATGACGGCCGCAATCAGACGTTTCAGGGTTTGGCTGCTCAAAGGACACTCCTGCTAAATTCAACGGAATAAAACCGGTAAGCTATTGAAAATCTATCCTGGCGGAGATGAGTCATACCCGAAAGAGACAAATTCTGCTTAAACGTTAACATTAAGCGTACGTATGTTAAGAACTTGCAAAAATAAATCAAGCGCTCTGTTGCACTCAACGCCGGTATAAGTCGGTTTTTTTTGCGAAAAATACGCATAATCAAAATCTATCCAATTTTGAGGCTTTGCCAGGCAATGGTTGATATCATTTTATTGTTTCTGCACGGATACAACTTGCGTTGAATCCGCGAATAAAAGCCGGTCATACAAATTGCTAACTTCGCCTTTACTCAAGCACTATAATTTTTTATACGGGCATTGAATTATGTAAGCACCCGTAATGAAACAGGCATGATGATCATTCCCTGTCTATTATATTTAGACCAAAGCAAACGCTTATGACAAGGTTTATTTAGTTACGCCAGAAAGCGGGATGAAACAAGACCAGGACGGTAAAAATTTCCAGGCGGCCGATGAGCATGGCCAACACCGCCACTATCTTGCCAGCGTCACTGACATGGGCGAAGGTCTGCGACACTTCACCAAGGCCGGGGCCGAGGTTGTTCATACAGGTGGCAATTGCAGAAAAAGCGGACAGTTGATCCAGTCCGCTCATCATGATCAACAACATCAACACGACAAAGGTCAGCATATAGACCGCGAAAAAACCCCAAACCGCCTGCAGGGTATCTTCCCGCAGGCGGCGTGAGCCTATTTTGATGGGAAATACGCCCCGGGGATGCATCAGCATCTTCAGCTCCCGCAACCCCAACTTGGCCAGCAGCATGACGCGCATGACTTTTATGCCGCCAGCGGTGGAACCACCGCAACCGCCAACAAAACTGATGATCATCAACAGGGCGGGCAAAAACATGGGCCAGAGTGAAAAGTCATCTAGCCCGAAGCCGGTACTGGTGATGACTGAAACCACCTCAAAGGTCGCCTCGCGCGTGGACAGCAGCAGATCCGGCATTTGTCCTGACAGGCGCAGAATAACGCTGGTCAGAATAACCAGGCCCAGTACCAGTAGCAAAAATGCCCGCACTTCGGGATCACGAAAATAATCAGCCGGACTCAAATGCCGCCAGGCCAGGAAATGCACACTAAAATTGATCGACCCCAGCAACATGAACACCACGGCCACCATTTCTATGGCAGGACTGTGAAACCATGCCAGACTGGCATCATGAGTAGAAAAACCGCCGGTAGACAGGGTAGACAGGCTGTGACTGACCGCATCGAAAGGCGACATACCGGCATACCAAAAAGCCAGCGCACAGGCGAGCGTCAGCCCCAGATAGAGGACCCATAAGGACTGCGCCGTCAAGGCCAAACGCGGCGTCATTTTTTCTTCTTTCATAGGCCCCGGCGCTTCTGCCCGATACACCGACATGCCACCGATGCCAAGCATGGGCATTACCGCCACAGCCAGCACGATCAGGCCCATACCGCCAAACCACTGCAATTCCTGACGGAAAAAAAGTATCGAAGGCGACATATCGTCAAGACCGGAAAGGACTGTCGCACCCGTGGTGGTCAGACCGGACACCGATTCAAACAGAGCGTCGACAAAGGAAATATTAAGCCCGAAATAAAGCGGCGCCAGCCCGAGCAGGCTGAGCAAGGTCCAGAAAATAACCACAATGAAAAATCCGTCACGTCGGCGCAACTCGTAACGCCGTCGGCGAAAGGGCAGCCAGAGCAGAAAACCGCTGATCAGCATCACACTAAATTCCGCCAGCAGGCGCCAGACTTCACCGTCATCGTACCAGAGCGACACAAGCAGCGGCGCCAGCATGGTCAGACTAAAGGTTATGCAGAGAAAGCCGGTGATCTGGATAACGGTCTTACTACGCCTGCCCAGCCAACGACTCCCGGAAAAACTAGTGTGAATAATCCTGTCCTCATAAATTTTAGGAATATGTTAGCAAGGATCAGGGCAGGCTGTCTGTCATCCTGCTTTCTGTCAAACAGATGAAGCGCCTCAAAAACAGAAGCGCTTCAGGAAAAGCACAGACGAATGCAGGTACCCTGGCCTTCGCGGCTGTCGATCTC
>VAPK010043275.1_pt1 | contig 10321 bp, 10 predicted proteins | sample 3395031 | NCBI WGS metagenome assembly VAPK01 (sample SAMN08290443, study PRJNA428436) | hydrothermal vent metagenome | isolation source: Deep-sea hydrothermal vent chimney 1 | place: Pacific Ocean: Juan De Fuca Ridge
ACACAGGAGAGTTAAATCCATCTGCCTTGTCGCAAATTACGGGCACAGCAGCTACTGCATTTGGAGGCATGTTTTCTTTAGCCTTAAATGTAGGTTCTGATTTTAGTGCGTTTATCGAACTGTTAAAAACGCAGGGGGATGTGCAGGTCTTATCCAGCCCGCAAATTTCAACTGTGAATAATCAAAAAGCTGTTATTAAGGTAGGTAAAGATGAATTCTTTATTACGGATGTTAAAAGTAATACCAGCACAACAACGGCAACAGCATCAACACAAAGTAATGTTGAATTAACCCCCTTCTTTTCCGGTGTTGCTTTGGATGTGATTCCGCAAATCAGTGAAGGCGGTGAAATAATCTTACATGTTCATCCTACCGTTAGCACGGTTACAGAGAAGACAAAAGATATTAGCATAGCTTCCGGCACGACTTTAAGTGTGCCGCTGGCAATAAGCACTATTCGGGAATCAGATAGTATTATTCGCGCCAAAAGTGGTCAGGTTGTTATTATTGGTGGATTAATGCAAAACACAGTTCAACAAAATGTATCAAAAATTCCTCTGCTGGGAGATATACCTTTGTTGGGTGCATTATTCAGGCATACGCAAGATATTACCAAAAAGAGTGAACTTGTTATTTTATTGAAACCTATTGTGATTGATTCGGATAAACAAATGGGTGAATACGTACAACGAATGAAATCGCGTTTAAAAAATGTAAGAACTCAATAATGAATATCATGCGAGTCATATATTAATTATGTATCAGGAATATTTTGGTTTAACAGAAGCGCCTTTTTCAATAACACCTGACACCAGTTATTTTTATGCGCATGGGCATTATTCAGAAGCATTAAATACATTGCTTGTTGCAGTACGTACAGGTGAAGGATTTATAAAGGTAACAGGTGAAGTTGGAACAGGTAAAACCCTGTTATGTCGAAAGTTATTAAACACAATTGAAAAGCGGTTTGTCACTGCATATATCCCTAATCCAATGCTGACTCCCTATGGGTTACAAAGTGCAGTAGCGGATGAGCTTGGACTGGATATGAGCCGCCATTATGGGCATCATCAACTCCTTAAAATGATTAGCAATCGTTTGCTTGAATTAACAACAGAGGGAAAAAATGTTGTTTTATGTATTGATGAAGCACAGGCAATGCCAGTTGAAACCATGGAAGCATTACGTTTATTAACTAACCTGGAAACAGAAAAGCAAAAATTACTGCAGGTTATTTTATTTGGTCAGCCAGAACTGGATGAACGTTTAAATGAAAAAGATGTTCGACAGTTAAAACAACGGATTACTTTTTCATATCATTTGTTGCCTATTGATAGAGACGGCATGGAATTGTATCTGACACACCGCCTGGGAATAGCCGGTTATAAAGGTGGTAATCTGTTTGAGACAAAAGCAATGGGCAGTTTATATAAAGCTAGCCGAGGTATACCGCGCCTGATTAATATTCTTTCTCATAAATCCATGATGTCTGCTTATGGCCAGGGCACCAAGTATGTTGACAATAAGAATATGCAGGCGGCAATTAAAGATACTGAAGATACACAGCTTACTCATGCAGGCAAGTATAAACCTGTCTGGTTACCCGTTGTTTCAGGCTTATCTATTGTTTTATTTACTACATATTTTTTCTTACGTTAATCAGTTACGGAATTTAAATGAGCCTGATTAACCAAATGTTAAAAGACCTTGAGAAAAGACGTTCGCGTGACCTGGAAACGTCAGCGTCATTAAGTAACAACATTACCTGGGAAACACGACCTAATCAAAAATCATTTAACTGGCTAACTTTTTCAATTGGTTTCACATTAGCCTTTTTGCTTGTAGTAATAGGTTATTTATTATGGGATAGAACTTCACAAAACCCCCGGCTTGCAGCAGGAAAAAATACACAAACGGTTTCTATTAAAAAAATAAAAGTTAAAAAAACTGTTGTAAGGAAAAAAGTTAAAATACTAAAACCGGTAAAAGCAGAAAGTAATATCGAAAAAATTAATACGGAGGAAGTTGATACGGATGAAGTTATTGATGTCGAAGAGGTTGACTATTCTCCACCGATACAGCTAAAGAAAAAACATCGCCCTCTTAACAGCAAGCAACTTGCAGAGATCGCATATACAAAAGGTTATAAACTTTTACAGCAAGGTCGTATGCGTCAAGGTAAGGAATATTTACGTGAAGCTTTATCGCTTTATATTCCGCATATAAAAGCACGTGAAATGCTGGCCGGAATTTATATTAAATCAGGTCGATTTATTAATGCAGCAGAATTATTAAATGAAGGGGTTAAAGTTGTACCGGAATATCCATTGTTTGCACAATTATATGCACGTGTATTGCTGGAGCAAAATAATCCGCAGCTTGCGATAAAAATATTAAATCAGGGCTTAGTATCAGCAGCAATGAATGTTGAGCCTGATTATTATGCTTTACTGGCTGCGACTTATCAGCGGGTTAAAAAGCATTCTAAAGCGGTTGATATTTATCTTCAGTTAGTAAAAATTCGACCTGCTGCCGGTGTTTGGTGGTTAGGCCTGGCCATTTCGCTGGAAAAATCAGGCAAGAGTCAGGAAGCGATAGATGCTTATCAACGCGCACAAAAAACAGGGAGTTTAAAAGCTGGTCTGGTTAAATTTACCAATAATCGTGTTTCAGCTTTAGAGGAAATTGGTTTCCCGGAAAAGTAGTAGTTAACAAAAAATAACATTTGTGAGAGTGATTAACTAGTTTCATCGTCTAGACTTAGCTATAATTTTTACATGTCATCCCCCACAAGTTTGCGTAGCTTAAGGATGAGCTCAATTTAATACCACAACTTTATTATTAGATTTATCATTATGGTTATTTATAAAAAAGGAAAATTTTTAGCGCTGGCAGTTCTTCTGTTTACTGTTCATGTGGGCTATACACTGGCTCAGCAAAGCGATCCCTTACTTAATTTCAAATTTAATCATTTATCGAATATTCAAAATGGTGATCAGAATTCTTCACTATTGTCACCGCTAAATAATAATACGCTCAAGTTTTCGCAATTTGACGCAACATGGACCTATCCATGGGAAACTAGCAACATGAATATTGATGTAGGAGTGACACTACGTCATTTATCCGGTTATACGAATTCAACTGAAAATTTGGGTAATGGTTATTTTCAGCAAGTATTGCCGTTATTTCACGCTTCTGCATTATATTCACTTCCTTTCAAAGGCTTTTCTGCCGGCATTGAAGGTAGTCACCTTGATTCTAATGCGACCCGGGTTTTTGATTATCGTGCTAAAGTTTCCTATGAATGGCGTAAAGGCTTTGGTTTACAAGGTGGTTGGCAACACCAACAGTTCAACCTTGATAATGCGACGGATGCGGCTACTGAGTATCAACGAACCGGGCCGTTCCTGGATTTATACCTAAGTTTCTAAAATTCTCCTCACGGCTAACGAGAAACCTGATAGCCGCGTTGAAAACAGCTTCAAAATGCTCATGTACATTCCGCTTTTTCACCCGTTTTCGCCTTGCTCTAAGGCTTCTCATTAACCGTGATAATATTTTGCATAGCTTCTCGTGTAAATTATTTATGTGATAAACAGTGTAATTTTTTGTAGCTTGGGCTGGGCTTGTGAATCCCAAAGAATGACGTATATATCCATTTACCGTTGTTGGGCTTCGTGCCTCATCACCAACACACAATCTCAATCCCACAGTAATTATTTAACAACAGGTTTTGTAGGTTCGCCTTCAGGCGAACGCGGTGATGGCAAAGGGCCCCTTTGTTGTCTAAACCATATATTTAATGGAAAAAATGATTTGATTTTATTCCCTCTCCCTAAGGGAGGGGGTTAGGGGGAGGGGATATATTAAATGACTTTTTCTAATGCTTTTTATCACGTGTTCGGGCAATCGCCCATACTTCTATTGTTTCTACACCGCTTTGTTTTAGTTGCCGTGCCAGTTCATTAACGGTTGTACCGGTGGTGACAACATCATCAAAAATAGCAACATGTTTATATGAATGTGGCTTTATTACGCTAAAGGCATTTTTCAGATTCTTTTTTCGCTGTTTTGCACTTAAACCGCTTTGAAACTGGGTTGCTTTGTCTCGTTGGCATAGTGAGTAATCCAGTGGAATGTTGAGTTGTATTGCGACTATCCGGGCTAACTCAAGTGACTGGTTAAAGCCGCGTTGTCGTAAACGTTGGCTATGTAATGGAACAGGGATAATACATTCAGGAAGGTTATTTTTACGGTGTTTTACTGAATTAATAAAGTTCTGTGCCAGCAAAGGGACATATGAGAGATTGCCATGAAATTTTAGATGGGCAATTAATTGCTTAAGCGGTGAGACATAAAGATGAGGAATTAAGCTGGTCGTATAATTTGGTGGGTTTTTCTGACATTTTCCACAAACAAGGTTTTTTTTGTCTGCTTGTATGGTGCTGAAAGGAGTTGAACAAATAACACAGTGAGCCGTATTTTCCGGCAAATCCTTCTCACAATTGCAACAAAGTAAGTGCTTATTAAGCGTGGGAGCCAGACACAATAAGCATTGCTTAGACATTAAGCCAGAAAGGCTATTTATTAACCAGTTGTAAATCATTGACATCCATATCAGTTGACACCCGGTACCAAGTGTTTATCATTCACTTTACTGCTAAAAGCACTAAATTGTAACTGAATAGCCCTCCGACTACCGAAAATTATATATGACGACTCAATACGAATCTCCAAATAAAGTGGATAAAATATCAGAAATAACAAAAGTTATTCCTGCAAAAAATGCACGAATGTTCGCCCGCTTATTTAATATTGGCAATCTATTGTCATTGTTGCCGGGCCTGATTGTTGCTCCGATCATTCTTTTAGCTGAGCATGAACGAACCTCAATGATCTTCATGTTTATCGCAATGATTGTACCGCCGATCTTGTGGTTTGGTCTTTCGATTATGATTTACATTATTGCACGTCATCATCCAAATGAACTTGTTGGCCACTATACGCAACAAGCTGCTTATCGATATTACGGCATGATTGGTGTTGTTATACCCGTGGGAACATTTTTTGGTACAGACTGGAAACTCTGGATTCTAATGGGGGGGGTGGTTGGTTTTGTTCTGGTTCCCTGGACAATCTGGGAATTAATAAAAGTTCAAAAAGAAGACTGGCAAGATATTGAAACAATAATAAAACAAACTGAAGGAGACATGGCATGAGCGTCATGATGGATAAGTTAGATAAAGAAGCTGGGATGTTACGTCATGACTGGAAAGTAGATGAAATTGCAGCATTGTATGATATGCCGTTTAACGATTTGTTATTTGAAGCGCAAACAATTCATCGTGAAAATTTTGATGCCAATGCCGTTCAGGTGAGTACCTTGCTCAGTATTAAAACAGGCAAGTGCCCTGAAGATTGTGGTTATTGTCCGCAAAGCGCACGTTATGACACCGAGTTAGAAAATGAACCGTTAATGCCGCTGGATGAAGTTATCGAATCAGCAAAACTGGCAAGAGAAAATGGTTCAAGTCGTTTTTGTATGGGCGCTGCATGGCGTAGCCCAAAAAATAAAGATCTTGAACCTGTTATTAAAATGGTAAAAGAAGTAAAAGCGTTGGGCATGGAAACATGTTTAACACTTGGCATGTTAACCGATGAACAAACCGAAAAATTAAAAGATGCCGGGCTTGATTATTACAACCATAATCTTGATACCTCTCCGGAATTTTATGGTGAAGTAATTACTACACGTACTTACCAGGACAGACTAGATACGTTACAACGCGTTCGCAATGCAGGTATGAGTGTTTGTTGTGGAGGCATACTCGGCATGGGCGAAAGTCGCCGTGATCGTGTTGGTTTATTTCAGGAGCTGGCTAATCAAACGCAACATCCGGAAAGTGTACCGATTAATATGCTTGTTCGAGTGAGTGGCACGCCAATGGAAAATGGTGATGATTTAGATACGCTGGAATTTATTCGTAGTGTGGCTATCGCACGTATCATGATGCCAAAGTCCTATGTCCGGCTATCTGCAGGTCGTGAAAAAATGAGTGATGAAATGCAAGCAATGTGTTTTTTTGCCGGAGCAAACTCTATTTTTTATGGTGAGAAATTATTAACTACACCGAACCCGGATACCAATCACGATATACAGTTGTTTGAACGCTTAGGTATCAAGGCTATTTAAACAAAAAATTTTCACCGCCGAGACGATGCCAGAACATGCGGAGCATGTTGAGGTAATACTGACGAAACGCATAGCGGTTCATTAAGTGCAAAGAACGCAAAATAAATAATTTTACTTGTGGATATGTAGGTTTATTAAAAATGTTTCGTTGTTTTTTAATTAGTATGTTTTCTTTCTCTGCGGTAAAAAAATATGTATTTTGATAGCAAACTTCGAAAAAATCTGGAACAGCACAAAGCTGAGCATCTTTATCGTTCGCGCAAAATTATAGAAACCCCTCAATCAGTTGAACCCATTATAGACGGCAAGAAAGTTTTATCTTTTTGCAGTAATGATTATTTAGGTTTAGCTAACCACCCGGATGTGATAAAAAGTTTTAAACAAGCTGCGGATAAATACGGTGTTGGCAGTGGTTCGGCACATTTGGTTTCAGGTCACTCAACTGAGCATCATGCTTTAGAGGAAGAACTTGCAGACTTTATGGGTACTGAACGTGCTTTATTATTTTCTACAGGTTACATGGCTAATTTAGGCGTTGTTTCTGCTTTATGTGATCGGCACTGCGAAATCTATGAAGACAAGATTAATCATGCTTCTTTATTAGATGCAGCACTATTATCGCGAGCTAAGCGAATTCGTTTCCCTCATCTTGATATGACTAAGCTGCAACAGCGTTTAACGGGTTCAGGCCAATCAAATGAAACCACGGACAATAAATTCATCATTAGTGATGGCGTATTTAGTATGGATGGTGATCTTGCACCACTGGATATTTTAGTTGATTTGGCCAATACACATCGTGCTACTTTAATGATAGATGATGCACATGGCATCGGTGTTTTGGGCAAAAAAGGACGGGGTGTTATAGAGCATTTCGAACTTGATAATAAACAGATCCCTGTTTTAGTGGGTACGCTGGGAAAAGCATTTGGAACAGCAGGTGCTTTTGTTGCAGGCAGTGAAGAATTAATTGAAACCTTGATTCAAAAATCACGCAGTTATATTTTTACTACAGCAATGCCTGCTGCTGTTGCCGCAGCGACACGAAAAAGTTTGCAGCTGTTAGAAAATGATTTGTGGCGCAGAGAAAAATTACAAAGTCTTGTTAGTCAGTTTAGAAAAGGTGTGGCTGATCATGGTTTAGAGCTGATGGATTCCATGACGGCGATTCAACCGGTTATTGTTGGTTCGAGTGAACAAGCTCTGGTTCTCAGCGAAAAGCTATTAGAAAAAAATATATTGATAAGTGCTATTCGACCACCGACAGTCCCTGATGGTAGCGCACGGTTACGTATCACTTTTTCGGCAACGCATACTGAAGAGCAGGTAGATAAATTATTATCTGTCTTAAATGAGGTCAGCATTTAGTGTCTTCTGAAATTTACAGTGAAGTAAAAGGTAACGGGCAGAACATCGTATTACTACATGGCTGGGGTATGCACGGAGGTTTGTGGGGAAGGTTTAATGAGTTGTTAACAAACCATTATCGGACCCATACCCTTGATCTTCCTGGCTTTGGTTATAGTAAAAATATAAAAAATGAATTTACGCTTGATTCAATCTCAGAAATGATTGAGAGATATATTGAAAAAATAAAGCAACCAACGGTTTTAATAGGCTGGTCATTAGGCGGGTTGATAACGTTAAATATTCTAAAAAGAAAAAATATTTCTTTAGATAAAATTGTCTTGATAGCAGCAACACCCTGCTTTACTAAAAAATCCAATTGGGTGAGTGCAGTCGACCAATCTATTTTTGATAGTTTTTATAAAGATTTGAAAAATGATTATAAAAAAACATTAAAACATTTTTTATCATTGCAAACACGTGGCAGTGATTTATCCAGAGAAGAACTGAGAGAATTAAACAGAAAACTGAATGAACGTGGTGAGCCTGATATTGAAGCCTTGGAAAAGGGATTGAATATTCTAAGTGACACTGATTTAAGAAATGAAAAACAAAACAAAATATCCGCAATGCTTGTGTTAGGTGAAAAGGATACGCTAGTTCCTTTATCGGTAAAGGATGGTTTTATAAAAATATTTCCGGATATCAGAAAGCTAATTGTTGAAAAAGCAGCTCATGCACCATTTATTTCCAGGCCTGAATTTTGTGCAGAAAATATAAAGAATTTTATTAATGAATAAAAATGAACCCAGTGAAATTTTAAATATTGCCGAGATTGACCGGCTCGCAATGCGAGCCGCATTTGAAAAAGCGGCTGTCACTTATGATGCTGTTGCAGTACTGCAACTAGAGGTGGCGAGTCGTTTGGTTGAGCGTATGGATGTCATGTCGATGAAACCAGTAAGCATACTGGATGCCGGATCAGGTACGGGTTTTGTTAGTCAATTATTAGCAGAACGTTTTCCTAAGGCAAAAATAACAGCGTTAGATTTAGCATTAAATATGCTTAAACAGGCAAAAAGAAAACGTACTTTTCTACAACGCTGGAATAAACAATTTCGCTACGTTAATGCAGAAGTTGAAAGCCTGCCTTTTGCTGATGCCAGTGTTGAGTTAGTGATATCAGGGTTAACGTTACAATGGTGCCAGGATTTACCGAAAGTATTTAAAGAATTTAAGCGTGTTCTTGCCCCGGGTGGATTGTTGTTGTTTAGCAGTTTTGGCCCGGATACATTAAAAGAATTACGTCAGAGCTGGGCAGAAGTGGATGACCGGCCTCATGTAAATGCTTTTGCTGATATGCATGATGTTGGCGATGCATTATTGCAAAGTGGTTTTGCTGATCCGGTAATGGATATGGAAATGTTAACGGTGACCTATAACGATGTGAAAACTGTCATGTACGATTTAAAGCAAATTGGTGCACATAACGTGATGCAAGGTCGTTCACATAACATAACCGGCAAGAATAAATTACAAAAAATGATTCAAACCTATGAAAAGTTTCGAGTAGATGGTTTATTACCTGTTTCGCATGAAATTGTGTATGGACATGCCTGGGTGCCAGAATCGAAAAGTAGCGAAAGTGCTGTTGTTGTGCCGTTTCCGAAGTTTTAATGTTAGGGTTATACGCGGTCTAAAATTACATAATTTAATTAAATGAGCTTAAAGTATATTTAATTCCAGTATTCTCCAGCCATTATATTGGGAAAGACTGTCTACTCATTTTTATTTACACATTTGTTGAGCATAGAGTCACACCTTGAAGCTATAAAGGGTCGAGAAGCTTGGCATCTATATGAATTTATGGCAGATTTTGTCTATATACAGTAAGTATGGAAAGTAAATTTATGACTACCACCATGAAAAGGATTGGTGACGACTAACACCATATCCCCTGCTTTATGAGCTGTTTTGGGGGACCATGTTCGTCGTGTAGATATTATTGAAACAGGAGAGCAGCATTATGAAGAAACTAATTAACCCCCTATTACTCATCGTCATGACTGCCGTATTGTTTACGGGTTGTTCCAGTCTCAGGAAAGCAGAACTAACATCCGGTAATATTCCGGAAAATGCTATTGATGAGGTGATGCGAATAAAGACCATGGCGCAGAAGGATCAACTCGACGTGTTGGCCGATGACGCGTTTTTAGATGGAAGTGATTACCTGGCTGGAGCAGAACAGAGTTTAAAACAAGGTGAATCGAATGAGGAGGTCCTGAATAAAGCTGCGATTGCCAAGGCTTTTTTCGAGGATGCGAGAAAAAAAGCGAACTCCAGAAAATCATTTGCCAGTCGTATACTTAGAGCCAGAAAGTCTGCGCTTTCAGCCGGTGTCAGAAAAAGTAACGCGCTTGTTGAGAACATGATTGATATTGATGATGATTTAAAAAGTGAATCAAAACAATTTAGCCGTTCACTTTCTCCGGAAGACTTCTCTAAACTTCAGAAAAAATATCTCGTTTTAGAAGCTAAGGCAGTTCAGTACACTCAGCTCAATGCAGCTAATCAAGCAATTATTCAGGCCAACGAAGATGATGCCGATGATCTGGCACCAAAATCGTTACGAACAGCAATGTTGGATTATAAAACCGCGATAAATATGATTGCTCAAAGTCCACGTAGTCCAAAAATTTATAATAAGAGTGTTCAGGACTCGCTGACTAGCACAACACAATTGTATGATGTTATGAACGTAATCAAGGGGGCAAAAGG
>VAPK010377036.1_pt1 | contig 10321 bp, 7 predicted proteins | sample 3395031 | NCBI WGS metagenome assembly VAPK01 (sample SAMN08290443, study PRJNA428436) | hydrothermal vent metagenome | isolation source: Deep-sea hydrothermal vent chimney 1 | place: Pacific Ocean: Juan De Fuca Ridge
CCCAAGAATTTTTGGTTATTTACGATAGGAAGATGCGACACTTTATAATCATCCATCCAACCCAGGGCGGCTTTCCCCGTATCTGATGTTTTTAAAGGCATAATGCCATCGACGATGAGTTGTTTGGCGATCATATGAGTGAATAAAGTGCTTTGTTGTACAGGAGCAAATATAATATAAAGCCTGTAATATGAGCCGGATGAATTAAGAAATTAATATTTTTTTGAAATTAAGCCGGTAAAAAAAAGGCTGTCGAAAAATTCAACAGCCAATTTTGAAGGTGTACCCGAGGCGGGACTTGAACCCGCACGACCGCAATGGTCATTGGATTTTAAGTCCAACGTGTCTACCAATTCCACCACTCGGGCAACATTTTCAAAGAAAAAATCCCGACCCGATAGCCATCGGATTCGGGACTTGAGCGGGAAACGGGACTCGAACCCGCGACCCCGACCTTGGCAAGGTCGTGCTCTACCAACTGAGCTATTCCCGCGCTTCAAAAGCGGTTGCAAATGTAGAAATTTTTTTATTTCCTGAAAACAAATTTATCTTTTTTCACCTGTTTTTTTGAAAATTATCAGGCTTACCGTTCTGCCGGCTTTGCTCCCTTTAATAAGTTTTTGATTTCGTTGAGTTTCATGAGCGCTTCAACAGGGGTGAGTGTCTCAATATCTGTGTTCAAAATCTCTTCTTTGATTTGCTGTAACAACGGATCGTCAAGCTGAATAAAACTTAACTGAAAATCCTGTACTGCTGGAATTTTCCCTGCTGACTTCTCTAATTCTTTGTTTGCATGGGTTTTTTCTAACGCTTCGAGCAATTGCTTTGCTCGTTTCAGGACTTTTTGTGGCATGCCTGCCATTTTTGCCACATGGATGCCAAAACTGTGTTCGCTGCCTCCTTTTTTAAGCTTTCGCATAAAAATTACTTTATTCCCAACTTCTTTGATGGAAATGTGATAATTCTTGATACGCGACATAGTTGCTTCCATTTCGTTTAATTCATGATAGTGCGTAGCAAACAAAACTTTAGCCTTGAAAGCGGGGTGATTGTGGAGAAACTCCGCAATGGACCATGCTATGGATATTCCGTCATAAGTGCTGGTTCCCCGCCCAATTTCATCCAGCAGCAAAAGACTTCTGTTGGAAAGATTATTCAGGATGCTGGCCGTTTCATTCATTTCGACCATAAAAGTAGATTCCCCCGATGAAATGTTGTCTGAAGCTCCAACCCGGCTGAACACTTTATCAATTAATCCTATTTTGGCTTCGTCAGCTGGCACGTATGAACCGATTTGGGCCATCAAAACGATCAAAGCAACTTGTCGCAATAATGCAGATTTCCCGGACATGTTCGGCCCGGTTAAAATGATAATCTGTTGTTTTTTTATATCCAAAAAGATATCGTTGGGAACATAATGCTCATCCTGCGGCATATTTTTTTCAATGACAGGATGTCTTCCCTGTTTTATGTCCAGATCATAATTTTCAGTAATTTCAGGCCGCTGATATTGATTTTCAATGGAAACAACTGCGAAGGATACCAGACAGTCAATACTGGCGATCAGGGAGGCATCAAGCTGAATCGGTTTGATATAGTCTGTCGAATATCTTAGGATCTCTTCAAACAATTGTTGTTCAATGGTTTGGATCTTGTCCTCAGCCCCCAGAATTTTTTGCTCATATTCTTTTAGTTCGTTGGTGATATAACGTTCTGCATTGGTCAGGGTTTGTTTTCTGTTCCAATCCTCAGGGACTTTGTCTTTATGGGTATTGGTGACTTCAAGGTAGTATCCGAATACATTATTAAAACCAATCTTCAAAGACGGAATTCCGGTTTGTTTGCTTTCCCTTTGTTGGATTTGTTTCAGGAAATCTTTCCCCGAAAAGGCAATTTTTCTTAGTTCATCCAATTCTTCTGAAACACCTTCTGCAATGATATGACCTTTGTTTAATAAGACGGGGGGATCTTCGAAGAGTTCTCTTTCCAGTTTATTGGCGAGCGAAGTGCATGGATTGATCTGCTCGGCAATTTTCTCTAACGCCGGCAGACTATTGCCTGCACAGATGGTTTTGATTTCAGCAACAGAATGCAATGCATTTTTTAGGTGGATAAGCTCGCGTGGATTTGCCCTAAATGTCGACACTTTAGAGATGATCCGCTCCAAATCGCCGATCTTTTTGAATTCTGTTTTAAGTTTGTCGATACTTTCTGTATGTGACCTGAAATGGCTAACCACATCAAGTCTGTTTCCAATTTCCCGTTTGTTTTTCAAAGGCAGTGTAATCCAGCGCCTTAGAAGCCGTGCACTCATGGGGGAGTCAGTTCTGTCGATGACGTCTAACAAAGATTTCCCGCCTGGAAAAAGTGGATGGATCAATTCAAGATTACGAATGGTAAAATGATCAAGCCAAACGTAATCTCCTTCGTCAATCCGGCTTAATTTGGAAATGTGATCCAGTTTTTCGTGATGGGTCTCATAAAGATAATGCAGTGCTGCACCTGCTGCAACAATGGCTGAGCCAAAATCTTCAATGCCGAATCCTTTCAACGATGTTGTTTTAAAATGCCTGGTCAGAAGTTCATAAGCAAAATCTTTTGTAAAGACCCAGTCATCGAAAAAATTCAGGTAGAATTTATTCCCAAAATCTTCTAAAAATTGAATGCGGTTTTGACGTTGCACAATAACTTCGCTGGGTGCCATGGCTTGCAACAATTTATCAATATATTCCTTGTTTCCTTCGGCAATAAAAAATTCGCCGGTGGAAATATCCAGTAGTGCAATACCACAAATTCCGGAGGTGAGGTGTACAGCGGCAAGAAAATTATTCTCCTTTTGCTCCAGAACGTTGTCATTCATGGAAACACCAGGGGTTACTAATTCAGTAACGCCTCTTTTGACAATGTTTTTGGTGAGTTTTGGATCTTCAAGTTGATCGCAAATAGCCACCCTGTATCCAGCCCTGACAAGCTTAGGCAGATAGGTGTCCAGTGCATGATGAGGGAATCCGGCTAGTTCCACGTAAGCTGCAGAGCCGTTGCGTCTTCTGGTTAAAACAATGCCGAGAATGGATGAGGTTTTGATGGCATCTTCCCCAAAAGTTTCATAAAAATCGCCCACACGAAACAGTAAAAGTGCGTCTGGATATTTTGCTTTGATTGCATTGTACTGTTTCATTAAAGGCGTCTCCGCATATTTTGCCATAGCTTCCCGAAATTTTTTGTACAAATGTAACAAATGACTAAAATCAAAATGCATCCGGATCAGATTTAGGAGACGGAGAATTCGAAAACCGAATAATATTTAATGAGTTTTGATCGCTGTTGGTGATGTTTGAATTTGCGACGAAAATCCAGGTGAGTCCTGATAAAAGGAATAAACTGTGTATTTTTGCCCTGATAGATTTGAATAATGAGAAAATTGTTAAACGAAGAATTAAACAGGTTGGATTTGGAAGGATACAAGTCGGCACCTAAAACACCTGTAGTCGTTGTGCTTGATAATGTACGCAGTTTAAACAATATAGGCTCAGCTTTCAGGACTTCTGATGCCTTCCGGGTTGAAGCGGTTTATTTGTGTGGTATTACGGCCGTACCGCCTCATCGGGATATTCAAAAAACTGCACTTGGGGCAACGGAATCAGTTGAATGGAAGTATTTTAAAACTACCCATGAAGCAGTTATAGAGCTAAAAAGCAGGTCCTTTCGGATTGTCGCTGTTGAACAGGCTGACAAGAGTGTTAATTTACAGGATTTTAATATTGCATCTGGTCAAGGTTACGCTTTCGTTTTTGGTAATGAAGTGAAAGGTGTTGAGGATGAAATAGTTCGTTTGGCAGAGGAAGTTGTGGAGATTCCACAATTCGGAACAAAACATTCTTTGAACATTTCTGTGAGCATTGGAATTGTTCTTTGGGATTACTTGTTGAAAAACAGATAGTTAGAATATATTATATTAATCTGAATCTTTCCATCTGATTTTTTAATTACTTTTTGCAGAAATAAATAATTTTGTATCTTTGCGTATATAATGAAAAGGGCGTACTATGTCATTTTGAGTTCTAAAATTGATAAATAATTCTTTATTTCTAATACTTAACAGATATGAAAAAAACTAATTCCTTATTAAACAAAGTACTTTTTTTGAGTCTTTTTTTAGCCCTGCCTATAATGTTCTACGGGCAGACCACTAATAACAAGGATAAGAAAGATGTGAAGAAAACACAAACTACCTTCACGCCTTATTTCTTCTTTCAAGGCGACATAGGTTTCAGCTGGCCATGGGCAGATGTGGCTACTACCAAGATTGTCCCTGATCTGAGAAGTAATGTATTTCAGGTAAATGGAGACCTGTCTTTAGGTTATCAGTTTAATAGTTGGATGAATGTTTATGGAAACTTCACCCGAGGCTTTGTAAGTGGCCGTCTGTGGAGCAAAAATAATTCCTTCTTTCCCTATGCAGGAAAAAATTTATTGTTCACAGCAGATTATTATGGTCCGGACTTGAACGTGGGATTTAATCTTTCCAATGTTTTTGCCGGAATCAAAGACCGCAAATTCTTTGTTGGAGCTCATGTTGGCTTAGGACAAATTCAATGGAAATCGGAACTTATGGATGAATCCAATACGTCAACTGTTTACTCCACCTATGGTTATAAGGATGGTCTCGCTGCTACGCAGGGGAAGGGTATTAACAAACGTAAAGTAGCTATGGACATTCCCATTGGAGTAAATTTAAACTATAAAATTAATGATACCTGGACTCTGTATGGCGATTATACTTACTCCTGGCTTGATACTGACCTATTAGATGGTGGAGTCGTTTCAGGTGGGAATGATGCTATTCTCAGAGCAAACATAGGTGCCCGCCTAAACCTGAATAATGCATTTGCCGGAAGTAAGACGATGGCAAATAAATTTGATCAGGATGTGAAACTGGCCGCTACACCTGAGCCGCTGGTTAAAAAAGGTAAAGATATTAATATTGATATTAAAGGAACTATTTCCCAAAAGTACTTTAATAAAAAGGCTGTCATGATGATTCAGCCGGTTTTGACCTATGAAGGGGGTCAAACTTTATTAAAACCGATTGTATTAAAAGGTGAAGAAGTTGCTGGTGAAGGAGAACTCATAAACTATGCTAATGGGGGTTCCTTCAATTATACTGCTACAATTCCTTACGAAAAAGGAATGGAAGTAGGCGAATTGCATGTTGCACCTGTTGTTTATGCTTATTCAGGTCAGAATTTCAATTCAGCTAAAGATGCTTTGGCCCAAGGTAAAAAAGCAATTCAGCTTTCAGACAGGAAATTGGCAGATGGTACTATTATTACTGCTTCTGATATGCAGACAGCCCCTATGGGAGCTCAAGCAACAACCGTTGTTCCTGTGACTTCGGGACAAGGGTTTATTTACATTTTTGCACCTGATGGCTATCAGAAGGTTACTGTTAAAACGAATTCTTCTAACATCTACTTTAGAAAGAATATTGCAAAACTTGAATGGGGTTTGAAGCTTAACAAAAACAAAGACAATTATGATGCTTTGAAGAATAACCTTTCCAACCTAAATGAAGGATGGACCGTTAAAGGCGTCGAAATTGACGGATGGGCTTCACCTGAAGGAGAGAATTCCTTTAACACAAATCTTTCTCAAAATCGTGCAAATACTGCTAAGAAATATCTTGAAGCTAAGATCAAAAGAGAACTTCGTAAGAAAAATAATGGATTTGCATTCAAGAGTGTGAAAGATGTTCAGTTCACTACCGTTGCTAACGGACCAGATTGGAACGGATTCATGAAAGCTGTTCAAAACTCTAACATTAAAGACAAATCTTCTATCACAAACGTTATTAACTCAGCTCAGGAAAGCCAGAGAGAAACTGAGATCAGGAACATGATCAAGGTTTATCCTGAAATTGCAACTAAGATCCTTCCTTCTTTGAGAAGGGCTGTAATTAAAGTCAATGCTTTTGAACCGAAAAGGACGGATGCTGAAATTTCACAATTGGCAACTAGCCCAAACAATGCTAAGTTAAGTATTCATGAATTGCTTTATGCAGCTACTTTGACAAATGACCTGAATACAAAGGTTGAGATTTACAAGAATCTGATGACCAAAGAGCCACGCTGCTGGAGAGCAGTTGCTAACGCTGGCGCTGTTGAAACAGCTATGGGAAATATGAACGAAGCAAAAGCTTTGTTGATGAAAAGTGAAAATATGAACCCCAAATCTGTTGAAGTTGAAAATAGCTTAGGTATTCTCCAGGCTAAGATGGGTAACTTCGATGAAGCAACGAATTACTTCACAAAGGCCCAGGAATTGGGTGCTGATGAAAATTACAACCTTGGCCTTATGAATATTGCTAAAGGTAATTATCAGCAAGCTGTTAATCTCCTCAGCGGATTTAAATGCGATTATAACCTAGGTTTGGCTCAAATGCTGAATGGTGATAATAATGCAGCAAGCAGCACCTTACAGTGTGCAAATGAAAATGCAAACACTGATTATCTGTTGGCTGTATTGAATGCACGTCAAGGAAATAAATCAGGCATGCTTAATTACCTGACTAAGGCTATTAAAATGGAAGGCAGCCTTGCAGAAAAAGCCTCTAAAGATCGTGAATTCATTAAATATTTTAATGAACCTGACTTTAAAGCTTTGGTTGGATCCAAATAGTTTTAAGTTGACAAGAATATCAAAGGAGGCTGTTTGCTTTAGCGGATAGCCTCTTTTGTTTATTGGCAATAAGGGTTGGATGGTTGAAGGATGTTTGGATATATCATCTGAGATGTTGGAGTTGAATGAATTATGAAAAATTCAAATAACTTTAGGTACTTCCTTAACTTTTTTTATCCTTCCATAAATTGTTTGGCATTTTTGCTTTTAGGATTGTTTTATCTTTGTCAAAAAAATCGTCATGACGAATATCCATACAACAAAAGATTTGCCAAAAATAACTACCCATGTGCTTCAGGAAATGAAGCTCCGAGGTGAAAAAATAGCCATGCTCACCGGTTATGATTTTTCCATGGCCAAGCTTTTGGATGAAGCCGGTATTGATGTTATTTTGGTGGGAGATTCAGCGTCTAACGTGATGGCCGGGCATGCTACGACATTGCCAATTACACTGGATCAAATGATTTATCATGCAGCATCAGTTATGAGAGGTGTGACGAGGGCGCTTGTAGTAGTTGACCTTCCTTTTGGATCCTATCAGGGAAATTCAAAGGAGGCTCTTAATTCAGCAGTGAGAATCATGAAGGAATCAGGAGCTAATGCTGTGAAAATGGAGGGAGGACAGGAAATTGCAGAATCCATCAACAGGATTCTGAGTGCAGGTATTCCGGTTTTGGGACATCTGGGATTGACGCCCCAATCCATAAATAAATTTGGAACTTATGTGGTTCGCGCCCGTGACGAAAAGGAAGCGGAAAAACTAAAACAGGATGCACGCTTTTTGGAAGAAGCTGGCTGTTTTGGGGTGGTACTTGAAAAAATACCTGCAAAATTAGCGGGTGAAGTTACTTCATCCGTAAAGATTCCGATTATCGGTATCGGAGCTGGGCCTCATGTGGACGGACAGGTGTTGGTTTTGCATGATATGTTGGGTATTAATCAGGAATTTTCACCGCGTTTTTTGAGAAGATACCACAATCTCCATGATGAGATTATTGGAGCACTTTTATCTTATATCCATGATGTGAAAGCTACTGATTTCCCGAACAGCAAAGAACAATATTAAGGTTTCTTAAATTCCCTTTTTTAATATGCCAACGCTTTCGCTTGATGAGAGAATCTTGTATGAAGATAACCATCTTATTATTCTGAATAAGGAACCCTCTGAAATTGTTCAGGGAGACAAGACAGGAGATGAGCCTGTAAGCGAACAGCTTAAGAAATACCTTAAAAATAAATATAATAAACCCGGAAATGTTTTTCTTGGAGTTGTTCACCGTCTTGATCGTCCGGTGAGCGGTGTTGTTGTTTTTACAAAGACAAGCAAAGCCCTGACAAGAATGAACGAGCTGCTGAAACATAGAGCTTTGAAGAAAACCTATTGGGCTATAGTTAAGAACCCACCGCCATTTTCGGAAAGAGAACTGATTCATTATCTGGTGAGAAACGAGAAGAACAACAAATCTTATATTTATGATAAGCCTGCAAAAAATAGCAAAGAAGCTGTGCTAAATTACAGTTTAAAAGCGCGGAGCAAAGATTATTATTTGCTGGAAATCGACCTGAAGACAGGACGGCATCATCAGATCAGGGCGCAATTGTCAGCGATTGGATGTCCGATCAAAGGAGATCTGAAATATGGGTTTCCAAGAAGTAATCCGCATGCTTCCATAAGTCTCCATGCCCGCAAAGTGGTTTTTGTTCACCCTGTTTCGCATGAAGCACTAGAAATTGTTGCAAAGCCACCCACTGATGCTCTGTGGGATTATTTTGTGGATCTATTGAAAGAGTAGCACTAAAAATTGACAAGTAATCACATTATTATTTTCACAACAGAATTATTACAATGGGTTCCCATTCAAAAATAAAAGTCTATTCTCCACTTGAAGAAAGGCTAAATATTCTTTCGCATGGATTGGGTTTTTTGCTCGCCATTCCGGCTTCAATACTGTTAATCATTAAAGCTTCACTTCACGGTGATCCATGGCAGATTGTTAGCGTAAGCATCTATGGGGTCTCATTATTGACACTGTATCTTGCATCTGCACTGTATCATAGCGCAAAGAATGAGAAACGTAGGCACCGGTTAAACATTTTTGATCATGCTTCTATCTATTTACTGATTGCAGGAACTTACACCCCTTTTGTTTTGGTGACATTACGCGGCCCATGGGGCTGGAGCCTTTTTGGTGTGGTTTGGGGAGCAGCTATAGGCGGTATTATTTTAAAACTTTATTTTACGGGTCGCTTCGACCTGGTTTCTACAATTGCTTACGTCTTGATGGGCCTTGTTGTGCTGGTAGCCATTAAACCGCTTGTGAATAACATGCCGTTGCCCGGATTGTATTGGCTTGTTGCAGGTGGAGTTAGCTATATTGTTGGTGCAGTATTCTACATGCAGAGAAAGATGCAGTACCACCACGCAATTTTTCATGTATTGGTTTTACTCGGAAGTTTTTGCCACTATTGGCTAATATACCAGTACGTAATAAACTGATTTTATTGCAGTAAATGATTATTTCTTAAAGACTGTCATGCCAGGAAGTGCTTTGTTGTTAAAATCAAACAATGCCAGATTTTCCCAGGTAGAACCATTTCTTGCCTGAGGCCCCTTAAAAGCAACCCAATCTGGTTCCCAGTAACAGAAACCCATATTTTCAGGATTGTTGCCTAAGACATTGCGCAGACTCAAAAGATAGTTTTTCTGACCTTCTGGTGTGGCCGGATATTGTGACATGAGTTGACTGCTATCGCCTATGGTATTATTCGTCCAGTCGTTCCAGCCAAGTGTGAAAGGATATGCTGTTTCTGCTATCACAACCTTCTTATTAAATACTGTCGAAAGACGGCTTAGTGAATCTTCCATCGTGTTCAGGTCTTTTCCGTGCCACCAGGGATAATACGATATTCCTATGATGTCGTAATCAACATTGTGGGATTGCAATAACCGATAAAACCAAAAAGCACCCTTGTAACCGGCAAAATGAAGTATTATCTTGGTGGAATCATCCACATCTCTCACTGCTTTTATCCCTTTATTTAACAAAGCAATAAATGTGTTTGTATTGTCAACTTTCCCATCATTCCAAAGAAAACCGTCATTAATTTCATTACCTATTTGGACATAATCAGGTTGAATGGCTCTAACTACACGTTTTGTATATTGATAGACACTGTCTTCCAAAGCCTGGGTGCCTAAATTCGCCCAACTTGCAGGCTTGGTTTGATGCCCCTGGTCTGCCCATGTGTCGGAATAATGGATGTCCAGCCACACTTTCATTCCGGCAGTGTGAACAGTTTTGGAAAACGCCAGCACTTCTGAAAAACTACTGTGAACCATTGCAGGTTGGTACCAAAGTCTCATCCTGACCGTATTGCAGCCGTTATTTTTAAAAATTATCAGGGTCCATTGCTTTTCCAGTGCTATCATAAAGGATAGCTCCTACAGACTCGATCTCCGGAAGATAAGAAAGGTCTGCCCCACGGATAATTGTTTGCTGTTCACTAATAGGATTGTTTGGATTATTGGGTTCGTGAGAGATATTATTAGTGAAACTCTATTTTGAAAATCCGCGATAAGCGGAGCATTCGAAATAGTTAGTTGAACTAATCCCGCTTTTTCAGCGGGATATAGGTTAATACC
>VAPK010322826.1_pt1 | contig 10318 bp, 10 predicted proteins | sample 3395031 | NCBI WGS metagenome assembly VAPK01 (sample SAMN08290443, study PRJNA428436) | hydrothermal vent metagenome | isolation source: Deep-sea hydrothermal vent chimney 1 | place: Pacific Ocean: Juan De Fuca Ridge
GCCAGTTCCATGACATCCTCGGCTTTCAACCAGCCATCCTGACCCGGGGTCCAGACATAGGTTTCCCGTTCAAGGCTGCCATCACCGGCCATGCGCCCCAGTTTGGCCTTGGAATAGGGCCCCTTGGTCTCGCCGCTTTTGGCCACATGCCAAACCTTTTCCACCGGTGGCGGTGGTGGCGCTTGCGGGGCAGGGGCCGCAGGTGCTGCCCCCCATGGGCCAAGCTGGCCGGCCATTTGCCCGGCCATGGCCATGCCCATTCCGGCCCCCAGCCCTGCACCCAAACCACCGCCGCCGCCTGGGTTGCGGGCGGCTGCCGTCATGGCTTCGGCGGTGGAATATTGGGTGAACCGGCCCAGATCACCGGCCAGCCCCATGGAGGTGCGCTTGTCCAGCGCCGCTTCCACGGCCTCGGGCAGGCTGATATTTTCGATATACAGTTCGGGCATGGTCAGCCCGTATTGTGACAGGGTTTCTGAAATCCGGGTGGCCACCAGCTTGGCCAGATCGCCGGTATTGGCGGCCATGTCCAGAACCGGAATACCGCTGGATGATATGACGCGGGAAAATTCCTGCACAATGATATTGCGGATCTGATAGCTGATCTCATCCATGGTAAACTCACCATCAGTTCCGACAATCTCGGTCAGGAACCGGGCCGCATCGGCAACCTTGGTAGTATAGGTTCCATAGGCGCGCAGGCGCACCGGGCCAAATTCAGGGTCGCGCGCTATGATCGGGTTCTTGGTGCCCCATTTCAGATTGCCAAACCGGGTGGTGTTAACGAAATAAATTTCCGATTTGAACGGGCTTTTGAAACCGTGATCCCAGTTTTGCAACGTGGTCAGGATCGGCATGTTGTTGGTTTCCAACATATACAGCCCCGGTGTGAACACGTCCGCCAGCTGACCTTCATGGATAAACACCGCAGCCTGTCCTTCGCGCACCGTCAGCTTGGCGCCATATTTGATCTCATGCTCTTCGCGCTCGAACCGCCAGACCATGGTGTCACGGGTATCGTCCACCCAGTGGATCACGTCGATAAACTCGCCGGTCAGAAAATCCAGAATTCCCATTACTCGTCTCCCATTTTATTCAATTCTAACTTTGCCCGCCCATCAGGTCTCTGGCAATCAGTTCAGCTTGTTCGCGCGCTGCTATTTCATCCATGCCGGGGCGCATCCGTGGGTCATACAGAATACGCAGCAGAAATTCGTCATGGGTGGTCAGCAGGCCAAATTCTTCGTCATCGTTAAACACAGACGGACGCGCTGCCGGGCTGTCATTGGACAGACCCAACCCCTGCGCAATTTCTTCGTGGATACAGGACAGGCGCAGCAGATTGGGGTGTTCACCGCGAATTATCGCTAGCGCCTGACTGTAGGTTCCCTTGTTTCCGGGGTCTAAAGCGAACACCAGACAAAAGGTTGACCGGGGCATGTCCACGACGGCCCTTAGCGCACCTTCGTCAATCCCCGGCAGAATTTGGCGGATACGGGGGGCGAGCGCGCGTCGCTCATCTTCATTCACCACAAACACATGAAAATTAGCATTCTCGGTTGTCTGGCGGATTGGCAAACCGCTGATCCGCGAAAGCCGGGCGGCATAGGACACGATGTTCGCGCGGTCCGTCAGGCGCTGTTCCTCGGGAATACTTGCGCCAAATTCCACTTTCATACGCACCGGGGTGACCCATTTGCGCAGCTGGCTGGATGTCTGTTGCGCCACGATACGACCATTGACCGAGGTATATTCGTCGAACAGCGCAATGCGCACAAAATCGTCCACCAGATTGCGCGTAGTAAACGGTACATCCGGTCCGCCGCCGTCCTGACGTAACAACCCTTGGGTCAGCAGCCCGGCCTGAACCTTGTCATAGTAGCGCGACAGGGCCAGACTTTCGACCGAACGTTCAGCGACAACTTCAACATCTGCGTCTTCTGCTGGTGTTAAGGTGACAGAATCCGGAAACAGTGCGGGATCACAGGCGGCAAGTCCAATTAGGCTGGCCAAAAGCAAAATGCGCTTTGTTATATGTGTGAACCCGGTTGCCACCTTTGCTTAGCTCCCCGTAACAGACGTGCCGAGGCTCTCACCGGTACCGTCACCCCTTGCTTTGGCCGCCGATAGCGTATCGCGCAGCTCAGCCTCCATTTTTTTCAATTCAACTTCGGCGGCTGCACGGTTGCGTTTGCCCTCATCGGCAATCGACAGGCTGTCTTCAATGGTAGCTATCAGTTCAGCATTGGCAGTTTTCACGGCTTCAATGTCAAACACACCGCGTTCCATTTCCTCACGCACGGTCTTATTCGCCATCCGCAGGTTCTTGGCGTTGGCGGTCAGCAGTTCATTGGTCAGATCACTGGCCGCTTTCACTGCTTTTGCCGCCTCGGCTGAGCGCTGAATGGTTACTGCCTGTGCCAGTTGTGTTTCCCACAGCGGAATTGTGTTCACCAATGTCGAATTGATCTTGGTCACAAGGGACTTGTCATTTTCCTGTACCAGCCGGATAGAGGGCAAGGATTGCATCGTCACCTGACGTGTCAGTTTCAGGTCATGCACCCGGCGTTCCAGATCATCCCGGGCGGCCCGCAGGTCACGCAGTTCCTGCGCTTTCATCACCGCCTTATCTTCAGCCGCCGCTTTGACCAGCTTTTCTTTTTCTGGGATGGTTTTGCTGTCCAAAACGCTGATCTTTTCTTCGCCAGCAGAAATATACAGCGCCAGTTCGTCGTAGAATTCCAGCGTTTTGTCATATAGAACATCCAGTGATTTGATGTCCTTCAACAGTGTATGTTCATGGCTCAGCAGGTTATCGGTAACCTTATCAATCTGCCCCTGAACGGTTTCATAACGTGCCACGAAATTGGCAAATGGAGCGGCGCGACCCAGCAGCTTTTCCCACCATGACTGCTTGCGCCGCACGTCCAGTTCGGAAATCGAAAACCCACGAATGGTAGTGACGATCTCACGCAAACTGTCCCCGGCAGGGCCGACATCCTTGTTGCGAACATCCGCCAGCATCGCCTGGGAAATTTCCTGCAATTCCGACTGCGCCGCCGCACCAAAACGGATGATTGACCCGGTTTTTTCCATGTCAATTTCGTTCATCCGCTTTTTTATTTCAGCGGCCATTGGTTTGTCGGCATCCGCCAGTGGTATCAGAGCGTTCACCGGTTCAGCCAATTGAACAGCCGTCACTTCTTCCAGCAGTTTCAAATCACTAGCGGCCTGTTGGCGTACTGCATCAGTCATGGTTATTAACCCCTTTATACATCCGTTGTGCGAACGCCTTCGCGTTCCAGTCGTTCACGAAGAACTTCGATTTCAATGTTCATATCAGTTTTGTTGTCCAGTAACATCGCCCGTGTTCTGGCGGAAAAATTACCCTCCAGATCATCCAGCAATGCCTCATAATCCCGACGGGCATCGCTATCGCGTGTGCGGGCATAAATATCTGCAAACATCGCCGTCGCGTCGCGCGCGCCCAGCAAATAGACCCCCAGATAACGGCGAACCGAACTCAGATCACGCGGGTCTTCTTCAACGGTACGAAACATATCGCGCGCCGTCAGCGCAAACTGATCTACCCGCTTTTCCAGCCCTCGATCCTCGGCCCGCAATATTGCGTCCTTCATCGCTGCCAGATGTCTTTCCGCTTCCCCAACAGCGCGCGCCACACGGTCCTGCTGAAATGTATCAACACCTTCCATGCCCTTGCTGCGCATCGGATCCAGCCCAAAGGCAAAGCTATGCAATACCGCCCCCAATACCGCATAAATCGCAGGGTTAATCACCCCCGACCCACCCGCATAAACTGCCGCAAACAACCCGGCACCTGTCAGTACAGACCCTAGCATCTTACGCGGCAGCGCCGGACGTCGTGCAATTTTACGTGCTTCATAGGCCTCCTGCGCCAGCATACCTTCGCGTGTCATCCAGGCTGCCAGCAACAACAATCCCAGACCGGCCAGCGTGTATATCAGCCCAGATGTATCCTGCAAAAATGCCCGCACAGCCAGCGGCAGGGGCGCTAGAAACAAAAAATTAACCCGCGCCCCAGTCCGGCTACGCCGCTGCCCGCTCCAGGAACTTCTGGTGTCTGGCTCTGCGTCACTTGCGTCTTCAGGGCTGAATTTACCGCCATACCGCTTGGCCATCAGCTACCTCCGGTTATCGCGACATAAAATATAGTCGCAACCAACAATAGAAACGCCAGTTTTTGCAGCCCGGTTCCGGTCACGAATATTCCCACCATAATTTCAGTTTTACCCAACGCCTTATATAGGCGCTGAACGGGCAGCTTACTACCGGTCAAATTCATTCATTGTTCGGAATTCGACTGCAACTTACGCTCTGCCGACAGTTTTTTGGAATAGCCGGACTGGATAACTTCAACAGCCACCAGTACTAAAATGGAAAAGTAGAACGTGCTTTTCGACATCGGGATCAGGGCATGGTCGAACAGCTTGATCTGCAATGAATCATCGTGCATCGCATGTGCCGCCGCTGGCCCGGCTTCGCCCAGCAATACCACCCCGACAATAAGCAGGATAAACAAGCCCAAAACCTCATACATGCGGTTTTTCTGCAAAAATACCGTCACCCCGTCCGCCAACACCAGCATCGCCACACCAGAGGCCAGAATAGCAACTGCAAGCACCGGAAACACATCTGTAATCGCCAGCGCAGACAGGATGGAATCAAAACTGAATATCAGGTTCATGAAGATAATTATCATCACCACCTCAGTGGCTGATTTGCTTTTGCCTTTCTTTACATCGGTATGTAGGTCTTGAATTGATAACATGTGACCGATCTCTTTTACGGCCGTGTACATGATGAAAATGCCGCCAAATACAAAGACACAGGTGGCGAAATTCACCCCGCCTTCGATCACACCGGGCCAGTTGAAAACATAAAATGGGGTACTCATCGCGTCGATCAACCCGATCATTACAAACAGTAATACCACCCGTAAACCGACGGCGATGATGATACCCCAGAACCGCACAGATTTTTGCTTTTCAAGGGGCGCGCGCTGGCTTTCGATAGATATATAAAGCAGGTTGTCGAATCCCAGAACCGCTTGCAAAAAGAATAGAATAAGCAGGTTGCCCAGATTTTCAAATGTTAGTAGATCAGCCATCGCGCGAAAGTCCCCATTTTGGTTTTTTGCAAACAAACCAGATGCGGACAGTGGCGGCAAGGGTGCGCAAAGAGGAAAATTTGCGTCTACCCGCTTATCTTCGCCGGTTTGACCGTCGCTTACGCATGGGTTTGGGCCGCGTATCCCGGCTTAGCCCCAGCTGATCCTTAACCACCCGCTGTTTAATCTCTTCTACCTCGCCGGGTTTAAGATCACGCAACAGAAACGGTCCGTAACTGATGCGGATCAACCGGTTTACCTTCAATCCGATCACTTCCATCGCGCGCCGGATCTCGCGGTTCTTACCCTCTTTGATACCAATGGTGATCCAGGCGTTTGCCCCCTGTTGGCGATCAAACTTGATTTCCATCGGCAGGAACCGCTCACCCTCATGGGTGATGCCTTTGCTCAGAGGTTCCAGTTGCTCATCCGTCGGCCGCCCATTTACCCGAACCCGGTATTTGCGAGTCCACCCGGTAGACGGCAACTCCATCTTACGCTTCACCTCACCGTCATTGGTCAGCAGTAACAAGCCCTCGGAATTCAGATCAAGCCGCCCAACCGACATTACCCGTGGCAACGTATCCGGCAGCGCGTCAAACACCGTTTCGCGTCCCTTTTCGTCCGCGGTCGTCGTCACCAACCCGCGCGGTTTGTGATACAGCCAAATACGCGGCGGATCGGGTTCACCCACCTCTTTGCCGTCCACCACAATCTTGTCAGAGGCCGTTACATTCAACGCCGGGCTGTCGATTTTTTTGCCATTCACAGATACGCGCCCCGCCGCAATCATCCGCTCTGCTTCACGCCGGGACGCAAGGCCGGCACGCGACATTACCTTGGCGATCCGATCACCTTTGGGGCTCTCATTTTCCATGGGTTCCGCCATACAGGTGCCTGCACGAAAGGGAAAGCGACTTGGCAATGCAGCACCCACAGGGCATGACAACAGCATGAGTTTCAAAAGTCATATGGACGCCGCCTTGGAGCAGGCAGTCAAGGCCGCCAAACGCGGCGAAGTCCCCGTCGGCGCTGTAATCATCGCTCCAAACGGCGACATCGTTGCGCGCGCTGGCAACCGGACGCGTGAGCAAAATGACCCGACCGCTCACGCAGAAATCTTAGCAATCCGCGCTGCTTGCAAAGCAATCGGTTCGCAGCGCCTCCCTGAATACGATCTCTACGTCACCCTGGAACCCTGCCCAATGTGTGCGGCTGCCATCTCGCAAGCCCGGATCAAACGGCTCTACTATGGGGCATCTGATCCAAAATCCGGCGGCGTTGTCCAAGGTCCGCGCATATTCGAACATCCCCAAAGCCACCATGTGCCAGAGGTATACGATGGCATCGGCGCACAACAGGCAGAAGATTTGCTACGTGGGTTTTTTCAGGGGAAAAGGTAACTCAGTCGTTGCGTTCAGGCGCGTTCGGGTTCTTTGGTAATTTATGGGCTATGCCTTTGTGATCTCGATACAGGTCTTGCCGGCAAATCTGTGCAGAGAGTCTTTCATGGTGGCGATCGTATCCGCAGTTGGTGCCCTATCATTCCCTGCAACCCGGTTATTCCGGCCTGGTATGAGCCAGAGGCATCTGCGCCTATGATGTCGCTGCCTTGGCATGCTTTGCTAGGCTGGGTGGCGTTGCTGCTCTTATTGGTGTTGCTATCTGGCGTTGATTCAACTGAATTCCAACGCAGATTTCGTGATTGAAAACACCCCCTGCTTGCGGGTCCGGTTCAGCGGCGCTAAACCCGCGCTCAAGCACACTCGGAGTCCCCATGTCTATAGACCCAAAAACTGCCGCCCATGTGGCAAAGCTCGCCCGAATTAAGGTTGAATCCAAAGACTTACCCGCGCTGGCGCAGGAATTCAGTGCAATCCTGGGCTTTATCGAACAGCTGAATGAGGTGGATGTTGAAGGGGTAGAGCCGATGGTATCCGTCACACCAATGCGCCTGAAACGCCGCGAAGATGTGGTGACTGACGGCGGCATTCAAGATAAAATTTTGGCCAACGCGCCCGATGCGCGGGAAGGCTTCTTCGCTGTGCCAAAGGTGGTGGAATAATGGCTGATCTCAATACCCTAACCATCGCGGATGCCCGCGATAAACTGCGCTCGGGTGAGGTTACATCGGTCGATTTGACCGATGCCTGCCTAAATGCCGTACAGGGTGCCAAGACCCTGAATGCTTTTGTTCATGACACACCAGAAATTGCTAAGGCACAGGCCAAGGCGGCGGACGTGCGGATCAGGGCTGGGGATGCCCCCGATATGTGTGGAATTCCCCTTGGAATCAAAGACTTGTTCTGTACCAAGGGTGTGCCAAGTCAGGCCGGCTCGGCAATCCTGAACGGCTTTGTACCTGAATACGAAAGCACCGTCACCCAAAACCTGTTCGATGCGGGGTCGGTGATGTTGGGCAAGTTGAACATGGATGAATTCGCCATGGGCTCCAGCAACGAAACCTCGACCTACGGCGACGTAATCAGCCCCTGGCGGCGCGGAAATGACCAAGCAGCCCTGACCCCCGGTGGCTCATCCGGTGGTTCCGCCAGCGCGGTTGCGGCCGATCTGTGCCTTGCGGCAACCGGGACGGACACCGGCGGCTCAATCCGCCAACCCGCCGCTTTCACAGGCTTGGTTGGCATCAAACCAACCTACGGCCGCTGTTCCCGTTGGGGGGTCGTCGCATTTGCGTCTTCACTGGATCAGGCCGGGCCAATCACCAAATCAGTGCGCGACGGGGCGATCATGTTGGAAGCCATGTGTAGCCATGATCCCAAGGATTCCACCTCATTCGACATTCCCGTCCCCAATTTTGAAGCTGCTCTAACGGGTGGCATCAAGGGCAAAAAGATCGGTATTCCAAAGGAATACCGTATGGATGGGATGCCGGATGAGATCGAAACGCTCTGGTCGCAAGGCACCGAAATGATGCGCGACGCGGGCGCTGAAATCGTCGATATTTCCTTGCCGCACACCAAATACGCGCTGCCGGCCTATTACGTCATCGCCCCGGCCGAAGCCTCCAGCAATCTGGCGCGCTATGACGGCGTGCGCTATGGTCACCGCGCCAAACTGGCCGCAGGCGATGGCATCACCGAAATGTATGAAAAGACCCGCGCAGAAGGCTTCGGACATGAGGTTCAACGCCGGGTAATGATCGGAACTTACGTATTGTCGGCCGGTTTCTATGACGCCTATTACAACCGCGCGCGCCGGGTTCGCACATTGATCAAAAAAGATTTTGAGGACGTGTTCGCTCAAGGGATTGATGCGATCCTGACGCCCGCGACGCCATCCGCCGCGTTTGGCCTTGGCGAAATGACAGATGCCGATCCAATCCAGATGTATCTAAATGACGTATTTACTGTCACCGTGAACCTCGCCGGGCTGCCGGGAATTGCTGTGCCTGCGGGCCTTGATAAGCAAGGTCTGCCGCTTGGGCTGCAACTAATCGGGCGTCCCTGGGAAGAGGGCGAGCTGCTAAATGCCGCCTATGTGATGGAACGCGCTGCCGGGTTTGTTTCCAAACCGGCGAAATGGTGGTAAAAACACCTGCAAAACGACACTAAAAGGGTCAATCGATGCGGTTAATTATTTTGGCGACGACAGCGCTTGTGCTGGCAGGGTGTGAAACGCCAGTGCCAGATTCCGGTGCGGGTGTTGGGTTTGACGAATATTCAAACTATCAAAACCAACGTGAAACTGAGCTGGCCGGAACTGGCCCTTTTGTTCCGGGGTCTGCGATTTCCGATGAAACTGTCGATACCAATGTTAATGTCGATACTTCTGGTCCGGCCCAGCAGGTTGCCGGATCAGCCGTCCCGATTAACCGCGATAACCCCGGTATTTCGGATGAGCAGGATTTTAGCGCTGTTTCTTCACGCGAAAGCATCGAAAGTGACGCAGAGCGTCGTGCAGCGCAGCAGCAGGCCTATCAGGTGATTGCGCCGACGGCCTTACCGACCCGCGGACGGGCGTCCGGGGCTTCTATTGTTGAGTTTGCGCTGTCTACGACCAACCTAGTGGGGCAGTCGATTTATCGGCGTTCTACCATTCTGGCGCAGAACCGGTTTGATCGCAATTGCGCCAAATATGCGTCACCTGACCGGGCGCAAGAAGCATTTCTAAAGGCTGGCGGACCAAAGAAGGACCGTCAGGGGATAGACCCGGATGGCGACGGATTTGCCTGTTTCTGGGATCCATCGCCCTATCGGCGGGCAACCGGGGGCTAGGTGAATTTCTGCCAGCATCCGTCGCCGAATTTTGGTGAGCGGCGCCGCGGTGAAACGCCTGATCTTATTGTCATTCATTACACAGCTATGGCGACGGCGGACGACGCTTTGGCTCGGTTATGTGACCCGGAACGTGAGGTTTCGGCGCATTATCTGGTGTCTGCTCAGGGGGACATTACCCAACTGGTAGCGGAAGAAAAACGCGCCTGGCACGCCGGGGCGGGGGTCTGGGGCCGTTGCACGGATGTCAATTCGCGCTCAGTCGGGATTGAACTGGCGAATGATGGATGTTCGCCGTTTTCCGCCCAGCAAATGAACTCGCTGGAAGGTTTAATTGCTGGGACAATGGAGCGATGGAAGATTCCGCCTGAGCGGGTGATTGGCCATTCCGATATGGCTCCGGTGCGTAAATCTGACCCCGGTGGGCGGTTTGACTGGCGGCGGTTGGCACTGAACGGGCTATCGGTTTGGCCCGACAAGGGCGCAGGATATATCGTTGATTTAAAACGATTTACCGACGATGCGCAATCCTTTGGCTATGGCCAGTCAACCGAATTCAACGCGCTTCTGAGCGCCTTTCGCCAGCGGTTTCGCCCCTGGGCTGACGGCCCTTTGGACGCGACAGATATGGGGCTGGCCAAAGACCTTGCGAAACGCTTCCCCGTTGACCAAACGCCCCCAAACACCTAAGTCACCGATTGCGCGGATGGCTGGATGGCTGCGGGGGTAACTCCGAGGAAAGTCCGGACTCCAACAAGGCAATGGTGCCGGGTAACGCCCGGCGGGGGTAACCCCAGGGAAAGCGCCACAGAGAACAGACTGCCATCTTCGGGTGGTAACGGTGAAAAGGTGCGGTAAGAGCGCACCGCGGGACTGGCAACAGGACCGGCACGGCAAGCCCCACCAGGAGCAATGCCAAATAGGGGCCTTA
>VAPK010027935.1_pt1 | contig 10317 bp, 8 predicted proteins | sample 3395031 | NCBI WGS metagenome assembly VAPK01 (sample SAMN08290443, study PRJNA428436) | hydrothermal vent metagenome | isolation source: Deep-sea hydrothermal vent chimney 1 | place: Pacific Ocean: Juan De Fuca Ridge
AGGAGCTTTTACTGCTGCAATTTTCAAAGAACCTCTTAATTTATTTACTACTAAGGTAGCCAATGCTTCGCCATCAATGTCTTCGGCAATAATTAATAAAGGCTTACCCGTTTGAGCAACAGGTTCTAATACAGGTAAAAGATCTTTCATTGTAGATATTTTTTTATCATACAACAAGATATAAGGTGATTCTAAATCTGAAGTCATTTTCTCTGAATCAGTCACAAAATAAGGAGATAAATACCCTCTGTCAAATTGCATTCCTTCAACTATATCTACATGAGTTTCAGTACCTTTCGCTTCTTCAACGGTAATTACTCCTTCTTTACCCACCTTTTCAAATGCTTGAGCAATTAATTCTCCAATTGCATTATCATTATTAGCAGATATAGAAGCAACTTGTTTAATTTTGTCTAACTTACTTCCAACAACCTGTGATTGTTTTTGTAAATCTAAAACAACAGCCTCAACCGCTTTGTCAATACCATGTTTTAGATCTAATGGATTGGCGCCTGCTGCAACATTTTTTAAACCTTCTTTAACAATTGCCTGAGCAAGAATAGTAGCGGTTGTTGTTCCGTCACCTGCCAGATCATTGGTTTTTGAAGCAACTTCTTTAACCATTTGAGCACCCATATTTTCAAGTGCATCTTCCAGTTCTATTTCTCTTGCTACAGTAACTCCGTCTTTTGTAATTTGCGGACCACCGAAGGCTTTACCAATTACTACATTTCTACCTGTTGGTCCTAGAGTTACCTTAACTGCATTTGCTAAAGCATCAACACCTCTTTTTAAACCATCACGTGATTTAATATCAAAAATTATATCTTTTGCCATTTTTCTATATTTTATAAGTTAATTGAGATTTTATTAGAATTAAAGGATTGCGAAAATATCGCTCTCTCTCATAATCAGATAGTCATTTCCATCTAATTTTAATTCTGTTCCAGAATATTTACCATATAATACAGTATCACCAACTTTTACGGTCATTGGTTCATCTTTTGTACCATTTCCAATTGCCACTACTTTAGCTTGTTGTGGTTTTTCTTTTGCCGAATCGGGTATATACAACCCAGATGCTGTTTTGGTTTCTGCTGCTAAGGGTTCAACAACCACTCTATCTGCTAGAGGTTTTATAGTTAATTTACTCATTGTGTATTTTTTTAATAGTTATTATTTGAATTACTTTATGCAAAAATATTGCCATTGTATAAATTCTGACAAATGACAAAAAAAAATGCCAACGTGTCATTTACGCAGGCATTTTATTTAATTTTTTTATGATATTTTAGTTTGAACTGTCAATTAACTTATCGGTATCTAAAGTTTCCGGAGCATCTGTCGCTGCCTCTCTTTCATTAACAATTCCCTCTGTAGCAGATTTTGTATCAAATGAATTATTTCTTGGAATTGCAAAATTAGATAACAAAATTAATAGAAATAAAGCAATTGATAACGTCCATGTGCTTTTGTCTAAAAAATTTGTAGTGTTTTGAACACCACCTAAGCTTTGTGAACCACCTCCACCAAAAGAAGAGGATAAGCCACCACCTTTAGGATTTTGTACCATAATAACTAAAATAAGTAATACCGAAACGATAATAATCAATATTAAAAATAAAAAGTACGACATAATTTATATTATTTATCTTGTAATTTTTTTATTGCCTGAATTTGGTTTGCAAAGAAACTACTTTTTTCCGGATATTTCAAACTTAAAACAGTAAAAGCTGTTATGGCTTTTTTATACTTTTTTTGCTCTAAATACACATGTGCCAGAGTTTCTGTCATCAGATTCTCATTTTCAATAATACTATCTATAGAAATATCATTATTATTATCTGATTTAGAGGGCTTTAATTTAGGATTTGAAGCTATAAATTTCTCTATTAAATTAAAATTCTTAGTAGAAGAAATTATCGGATTTTTAATTTTTTCGTTTCCAATTTGTGCAGTTGAACTTTTCTCGCCTTCACGAACAATGGGTTCTATAGAAGTTAATTGCAACCATTCGTTGAACGAATGATTCTCTGAAGAATTAAATTCGAATGGTTTACCAATTACTAAGGTTTCTTTTGATTGGGCAACATCATCATCCCCTTTTGTTTCAGTAATGGTTTCATAATCCGTCATCTCAATATTATGAAAATCGTCTTTTTTGTGCTCATTTACAAAATTAAAATTAAATGAAGTAATATGATCAAATAGGATATTTCTATCTGTTGTATAGGCCGCAGTTTTTTTTAGAGAATTGTTATATTTAAAACTATTTTGATTTTTAAGTCCATTTAAATATAAAAAATGTGCCGCCTGAAAATAGGGAAATTCTTCCAGAATATTTGTAAGATCTCGTGTTTGATTTATACTAACCGTACCGGGCCTTTTTAAAATATTTGTAAATTCTATTAAATTCATAAAATTTCAATTTCAAATTTTTCTGCAATAGTCATTACCATTTGGCAATAGCCGCATTAAAAATATCTTGTGTTATTCTTAAAAATATTTCATCGTAGGCATCTTGCAATACACCTCCGGTTAATTGTAAATTACCATCGTAGTCGCTGTAAAAAGAAAATGTTTGTTCAAAATTATCTTCCTCTACTAATCTGTTGTAATATCGTACTCTTACAGCAATTGTCAATCTACTTTGGGCAGCTGTTTGATCTGCAGTCGCTGCTATGGGAACGATTCTGTATTGGGTAATTTCACCTTCAAAATGAAGATCACCTCCAGAATTAATCTGACTTAAATTAGTTTGTCTTAAAAATCGATCTTGTAAAGCTTGCGTAAAACTTTGACTTAAAGTAGGTTCTACCAATCTTGCATTATTAGGAAAAAAATCAATTTGAATGGTTTTGGCATCTCCGGTACTACCACCTGTAAACGTATAAACCCCACAACTTTCAGTTACAATAAAGATCAATAAAACAATTGTCAATAAAAATTTCTTCATGAAATGGATGTTTTTCTATTAAAATACAAGGTTAAACGAATAAACGAATAAACAATAATATTTACAAATTATATTGATTTATTTTTCTGTACAAAGTACGCTCGGAAATGCCGAGTTCTTTTGCGGCTAATTTTCTTTTACCCTTGTTTCTATCCAATGCTTGCTTTATCATTTCAAATTCTTTTTCTTGCAATGAAATCGTTTCTTCAACAGTTTCTGCTTCATCAAATGAATCCATATTCGATTTGCTGCTGTAATTTTCCTTTTCCGGATTTGAAATTATTTCTAAAGTGTTGTTGCTTCTGTTTTCGGTTTCTTTTCCATAAATTTTATCGATCAACACCTGGGTATTTTTTTCTGGCTCATCACTTGTTTTACCTTTTATTAATTCCTCAGTTAAATTTTTAAGATCGGTTATATCATTTCTCATATCGAAAAGAACCTTGTATAAGATCTCTCTCTCATTGGTAAAATCACTATCCGATTTTTGATCAGAAATAATTGCCGGTAAATTACTATTGTAATCGGGTATATAAGACTTTAAAATATCACTTGAAATATTTCTGTTTTGTTCAATAACAGATATTTGTTCGGTTAAATTTCTCAATTGCCTGATGTTTCCTTTCCACGAATAATTTACCAAGGTATTAATAGCATTTTCATCTAATCGCAAGGTTGGCATATTGTATTTTTGAGCAAAATCAGACGCAAATTTTCTAAACAATAAATGTATATCAGCTTCTCTTTCTCTCAATGGAGGCAAGTGAATTTCTACTGTACTCAATCTGTAATACAAGTCTTCTCTAAATTTACCTTTTTGAATAGCTTCCTCCATATTTAAGTTCGTAGCTGCAACTATTCGCACATCGGTTTTTAATACTTTAGAAGAACCCACTTTTAAAAACTCTCCGTTTTCTAAAACTCTAAGTAATCTAACTTGAGTAGTTTGTGGTAATTCACCAACTTCATCGAGAAATATGGTACCGCCATCAGCAACTTCAAAATAACCACTTCTCGTTTGTGTTGCACCGGTAAACGAACCTTTTTCATGTCCAAAAAGTTCGCTATCAATGGTTCCTTCTGGTATTGCCCCACAATTGACGGCAATATATTTTGCGTGTTTTCTATGTGACAGGCTATGAATAATTTTAGGAATAACCTCTTTTCCAACCCCACTTTCACCGGTAACCAAAACAGATATATCGGTAGGAGCAACTCTTGTTGCTTTTTGTAAAGCAAGATTTAATTGGTTGTTGTTTCCAATTATTCCGAAGCGTTGTTTTATGGTTTGTAATGAGTCCAAATGTTTTATTTTAAGTCCCGATCACTATCGGGATAAGTATTAAGTTTAAAATCTAAAGTCTTAGTTTTTAGGTCTTTGACCAATAAGGGTAGCCGACGTACAATCTTCTATCCTCACATGTACAAGATCACCAATTTTTTCATTTCCTTTTGGAAAAACAGCAACTGCGTTTTGCGAATTTCTGCCCATCCAATGCATATCCGATTTCTTTGAATTTCCTTCAATTAATATTTCCACAGTTTTACCTACAAATTGTTTCATTCTGTATAAACCGTGTTTTTGTTGCAGATTAATTATTTCCGAAAGTCTTCTTTTTTTGGTTTCTATAGGTACATCATCTACCATTTTTTTTGCGGCAAGTGTACCTGGCCTTTCAGAATAGGCAAACATAAACCCAAAATCATATTTAACATATTCCATTAGTGACAGTGTCTCTTTATGGTCATCTTCAGTTTCACCACAAAAACCTGTTATCATATCTTGTGATATGGCACATTCTGGAATTATTTTTTGAATATTTTCAATTAATTCTATATACTCTTCTCTTGTATGTTGGCGATTCATTCTTTCAAGCATTCTGCTACTTCCGGTCTGAACCGGCAAATGTATATATTTACAGATATTGTCAAATTTAGCCATACTATGCAATACATCAATGCTCATATCCTGGGGATTGGAAGTTGCAAATCGTATTCTCATTTTTGGTAGGTCTACAGCAACCATTTCCAATAATTGGGAAAAATCAACAGCAGTTACCTGCGCTATTTCACTGGCGTTTTTAAAATCTTTTTTTAATCCACCACCATACCATAAATAGGAATCAACATTTTGTCCCAATAAGGTAATTTCCTTGTAGCCTTTCTCCCAAAGATCTTGAGCCTCTTTAAGTATACTTTGCGGATCTCTACTTCGTTCTCTTCCCCTGGTAAAGGGAACAACACAAAAAGTACACATATTATCACAACCTCTGGTTATTGAAATAAATGCAGATACGCCATTTGTATTTAAACGAATGGGTGATACATCACCATAAGTTTCTTCTTTTGATAGAATAACATTTATGGCATCTTTTCCACTTTCAACTTCTTTTACTAAATTGGGAAGGTCTCTGTAAGCATCTGGACCAACAACGAGATCTACCATTTTTTCTTCTTCCAAAAATTTGGTCTTTAACCTTTCAGCCATACAACCCAATACCCCAATTTTCATTTCAGGATTTATTCTACGAACCCGATTGTATTTTTGTAATCTTTTGCGAATGGTTTGCTCTGCTTTTTCACGTATAGAACAAGTGTTTACCAATACCAAATCTGCTTCTTCAAGATTTGTTGTTGTATTAAAACCTTCATCAGAAAGAATGGAGGCAACAATCTCACTGTCATTCAAATTCATTTGGCAACCATAACTTTCTATAAATAGTTTTTTGGTATTACCAAGCTTGTTGTTTGTATAAAGAGCCTGACCCTGCTTTTTTTCTTCTATAATACTATCACTCGCCATTTTTGGTATTTTGGGATTGCAAAGATACAATCAAAAAATTTGTTTTTCTGCCATTTTGACATAAAATTAACGGAATTGTGGCGCATCAAAAAAGTTAAATAAAATGAAAAAAAACAATAAAAAATTGGATTTAAAAAATTCTACATACTTTTGCAATCTCAAAAAAATTGTTTTGATAGTTAATTTAAAATTGTTAATTATCTGAATACATATATTAAAAGAAAGTAAAATGGCGAAGAATTTAGTTATAGTAGAATCACCGGCAAAAGCAAAAACCATTGAAAAATTTTTAGGAAAAGATTTTGTGGTGGAATCAAGTTTTGGGCATATAGCCGATCTGCCTTCTAAGGAGTTAGGTGTAAATGTCGATGGAGATTTTAAACCTAATTATAGTGTTTCATCCGATAAGAAAGCAGTTGTAAAAAAGCTAAAATCTCTTGCAAAAAAAGCTGATACAGTTTGGTTGGCGAGTGATGAAGATAGAGAAGGAGAAGCGATAGCATGGCATTTGTATGAACAACTGAAATTAAATGAGGCAAATACCAAAAGAATTGTATTTCATGAAATTACAAAGAAAGCCATTTTAAAAGCAGTTGAAAATCCGAGAAGTATAAATTACAATTTGGTAAATGCCCAGCAAGCAAGAAGAGTGTTAGACAGATTGGTGGGTTATGAATTGTCACCTGTATTATGGAGAAAAGTAAAAGGAGGCCTTTCGGCCGGAAGAGTACAATCTGTGGCTGTAAGATTAATTGTTGAAAGAGAAAGAGCAATTGAAAATTTTGATCCTAAAGCTTCATTTAAAGTAGTTGCAGAATTTGAGAATAGCCTTAGTAAAAAGTTTAAAGCCAGATTACCTAAAAACTTTAATACAAGAGAAGAGGCTGAAGCCTTTTTAAACTCAAGTATTTCTGCAGAATTCAAAGTAGTGGATCTAACTACCAAGCCAGCAAAAAAATCACCTGCTCCACCATTTACAACTTCAACTTTACAACAAGAAGCATCAAGAAAATTATATTTTCCAGTAGTGAAAACAATGGTAGTTGCGCAGAGACTATATGAGGCAGGATTAATTACCTATATGAGAACGGATAGTGTTAATTTATCGGAGGATGCGAAAAACGCTGCCCGGGAAGAAATTAATTCTTCTTACGGAAATGAATATAGTAACCCAAGAAATTTTATCAATAAATCAAAAGGTGCTCAAGAGGCTCACGAAGCAATTCGACCAACAAATATGAGCACTCGAAAAGTGCAAGTTGAAAATGATCAGGCCAGATTATATGATTTGATATGGAAGAGAACATTGGCCTCTCAAATGAGTGATGCCATTTTAGAAAGAACCAATGTGAAAATTGAAAACAGTAAAAATGAAAAAGGTTTTATAGCAAATGGAGAGGTAATAACCTTTGAAGGATTTTTAAAAGTATATTTAGAAGGTACAGATAATGATGAAGATGAGCAGGAGGGTATGTTACCTAAATTGGAGTTGAATGAAATACTCAAAAACAATTATATTACAGCTACAGAAAGATATACCAAAGCTCCATATAGATTTACAGAGGCATCATTGGTTAAACAATTAGAAGAATTGGGTATAGGAAGACCATCTACTTACGCACCTACTATTTCGACTATTCAAAGAAGAGAATATGTTATTAAAGGAATGGTAGAAGGAAAAGACAGAAGTTATACCCAGTTAACTTTGGCTAAAAATGTAGTTAGTTCTCAAGATCTTACAGAAAAAGTAGGCGCAGACAAAGGAAAATTGATACCGACTGATATAGGTAAGATCGTAAATGATTTTTTAGTAGCTAATTTTTCAAATATTTTGGATTTTAGTTTTACTGCCAAGGTGGAAAAGGAATTTGATGAAATTGCAGAAGGAAAAGAGGATTGGACAGAAATGATCAAAGAGTTTTATATCGATTTTCATGAAAAAGTTGAAGATGTAGCGGCTAATGCAGAGCGGGCAAAAGGAGAAAGACTTTTAGGTATAGATCCAGATTCGGGTAAAAATGTTTATGCCAGATTGGGAAGGTTTGGTGCCATGATACAGATTGGTGAGGCAACCGATGAAGAAAAACCCAAATTTGCAAGTTTACAAGGAGATCAAACTTTGGGTAACATAACCTATGAAGAAGCAATGGATCTTTTTCAGTTACCAAAAAATCTTGGTGAGTATGAAGGGATAGAAGTTGTGGTTTCAAATGGAAGGTTTGGGCCATATATTCGTTTTGATAAAATGTTTGTCTCCTTAGCAAATGGTGAAAACCCAATGTCGGTAGATCTGGATAGGGCTAAAGAATTGATTGAAGCAAAGAGAAAAGCCGATGCTCCGATTGCAGAGTATGAAGATTTACCCGTTCAAAAAGGAGTTGGTAGATTTGGTCCTTTTATAAAATGGAACAATATGTTTATCAACGTAAATAAAAAATATGATTTTGATAACTTGTCTTATGAAAATATTGTAGAGTTGATAGAAGTTAAAAAACAAAAGGAGATCGATAAGATAGTTCACAATTGGGAAGATGAAGGTATTCGGGTAGAGAAAGCTAGGTGGGAACGCCACAATATTATTAAAGGAAAAATTAAAATTGAATTGCCTAAGACAGTAGATGCACCTGCATTGACCTTAGAAGAAGTGAAAGAGTTAATAGCTAAAAAGGCTCCTAAGAAAAAAGCAAGAAAGAAAAAACCGGTTGGAAAAAAGAAGTAAGGAGTAAGAGGTAAGTAAAAATTGAGCTTAACTGAATATGGTTGTCTTTTCTCTCTATTATTTCAAATATTATCAATGTAATTTCGCCTTCAGTCTGTGACAATTCTTGATTAACTTAGGCCGATTCTTATTTTTTTAACACAAAGAGCACAAAGTTTCTCACAAAGAAGACCATTCACTACATCATTAATTCATTGACTCATTGTCTTTGATCTAAACGTCTCTTAATAGTATTGACCGTCTAAAATCTCCCATCCTAAATCCTTCCCAAAGGGAAGGACTTCCTTTTACTTACTTCTTTTTCCTTATACCTTATGAATTACAATTTTTATTGACGATTGCAATTCGTCTCCAGCCAGTTTTTTGTTAATAATTATGTAAATAGATTCCTTTATTTAGGAATAAATTAACTTTTATCACATAATAAAAATACTTACATTGCTTCCCTAATATTTATTAGAATTTTAAAATAAATGAGTTTAGATCTTCTTTTACCTGTGGAAGACGTAGCAGTGGCTCATACAGCTTTGCTTTCAGATTTGACATTTGGTAATAAAATTAAATTACATACAAAGAACAATGGAATTCCCGACTTAAAGGGAATCCAAATTGCCATAATAGGGATACTTGAAGGAAGGAATGCTGTCGATAATTTTGGCACCGGAAAAGGTTTAGAAAATATTCGAAAATACCTGTATCAAATGTTTCCTGGAAACTGGCATGTACAAGTTGCAGATTTGGGAAACATCCCCGAAGGTAATCAAGTTGAAGATACCTATTTTATAGTAAAAGAGTTAATATCAATTCTTGTTAAAAAAAACATTACACCAATAATATTAGGAGGAAGCCAGGATATAACCTATGCCAATTACAGAGCCTATGACGATTTAGATCAAATGGTAAATATTGTTTCTATTGACAATAAATTTGACCTTGGGGAATTAGAAGAATCTATAACTTCATATAATTATTTACATAAAATAGTTTTAGAAAAACCGAATAATCTTTTTAGCTTTAGTAATATTGGTTTTCAAACTTTTTTTAATTCTCAGGAAGAGATAGATCTTTTAGATAAGCTCTTTTTTGATGCCTATCGATTAGGTGAAATCTCGAAAGATATTACACAGGTTGAACCAATTTTAAGAGATGCAGATATAGTTAGTGTAGATATAGGATCAATTAGAAAGAGCGATGCACCTGCTAATAACAATGCTGTTCCCAACGGTTTTTATGGAGAAGAGATCTGTTCTATTTCCAGATATGCAGGAATTAGTAGAAAAATATCGTCCTTTGGTATATATGAGTACAATGCAAAGTATGATGAAAGAGAACAAACTGCTCATTTAATTGCTCAAATGATTTGGTATTTTATTGAAGGATATAACCTGAGAATTGATGAGTACCCGTTTGAGTCGAAAAATAAATACAAAAAGTATATTGTATTGGTTGAGAATGAAAGTCTTAACTTTTACAAGAGCAATAGAAGTGAAAGATGGTGGATGGAGATTAACTACTTCAATAATAAAACAAAAAAATCTACGTTAATACCTTGTACTTATCAGGATTATTTAACAGCAAATAATCAGATAATACCCGAAAGGTGGTTAAAATCTTTTAGAAAATTAAATTAATATACACTAAAGAAGATTTTTAAACGTTCTTAGGGAACACAGAGTGAATTCTTTGATGATTTATAGTGCATTTTTTTAAGTAAAATAGAACATTAAAGTAAAGTAAATAAAAATTTAATTTAACAATTACCGAGTCTTGTTAGAAAAGTAAAAATTATGAAAAAGTCAACCCTAATTCTAATGCTAATTACCTTTGCATTATTAACTA
>VAPK010341083.1_pt1 | contig 10317 bp, 9 predicted proteins | sample 3395031 | NCBI WGS metagenome assembly VAPK01 (sample SAMN08290443, study PRJNA428436) | hydrothermal vent metagenome | isolation source: Deep-sea hydrothermal vent chimney 1 | place: Pacific Ocean: Juan De Fuca Ridge
ACATCGATATCATCCAGCGGGCTGATTTTACCCGCCACATGCACCACATCATCATCCTCAAAACAGCGCACTACCTGAGCGATAGCGTCAGTCTCGCGGATATTGGCCAGGAACTGGTTGCCCAGCCCCTCACCTTTTGAAGCGCCCGCCACCAGCCCGGCAATATCGACAAACTCCATGGTCGTCGGCAACACCCGTTCGGGATTCACGATTTCAGCCAACGCATCCAGCCGCGAATCAGGCATGGGCACAATGCCCACGTTCGGCTCAATCGTACAGAACGGATAGTTCTCCGCCTGAATTCCGGCCTGGGTCAGGGCGTTGAAAAGGGTGGACTTGCCCACGTTGGGCAGGCCCACGATACCGCATTTAAATCCCATTTTTTTAGTTCCGAGTAGCTAGTAGCGAGTGGCTGGTAGCGAGTGGCTGGTAACATCTACCAGCTACTAGCCACTCGCCACTAGCTACTATGAAGTTCATTCATCGCCTTCTGCAGTTCACCTTCCACCACCAGCGGCAATACGGCAATCGCACGTTCAATCGCACGCTCGATTTCTATTTTGTCGTCGATAGAGGTTTTTTTCAGCACATGGCCATGCACCTTGCCTTTGTCGCCGGGATGACCGATGCCCAGACGCAGGCGTAGAAAACCATTGCCACCCATGCGGCTGATAATGTCACGCAATCCGTTGTGACCGCCATGCCCTCCCCCCTGCTTGAGGCGGGCGATGCCCGGCGCCAGATCCAGATCATCATGCACGACCAGAATATGTTCTATTCCGATCTTGTAGAATTGCGCCAGCGCCAGCACCGACTGGCCACTGTTATTCATAAAGGTATCCGGTTTTAACAACCAGACATCCTGCCCGGCCAGATGCAGACGAGCTATCTCACCGTGGAATTTTCTTTCTCCACGAAAAGGCGTGCTCGGGTTCAGCGCATCCAGAAACCAGAAACCGGCGTTATGCCGCGTATGTTCATACTCCGGGCCAGGATTTCCCAGCCCGACGATCATATGTACACGCGCAGACATTAGTACTCCGTCAAGCTTGTCTTGATGGGTTCAGTTGGTCTGTCAGCGTTCAGGGCAAGGCGCGCCTCGCAGCGAATGGCCATAGTCCTTTGCAAGAGGTGCAACACCGCCATGAACGCTGACAGACCAACCCTTAGGGCAACACTGTGGCGCCCCGCCACGGCGTTACAGCACTTGACAAGGACTATGGCCATTGCCTGCGTGCTGTGCCTTGTTGCGAGACGCCACAGTGTCGCTGAACTCATCAAGACAACCTTAACGGAGTACTAGTCTCCGTTACGAAAAAAATCTACTCTTCGCCGCCTTCCGTTGTTTCATCTTCCACAGCTTCACCTTCCTCAACATCAGTATCCTTCGCGCCACGCGCCATGTGGATGCTGACAATCGACGGATCATGGCCTTCGCCATGCGTCAGCTCAACGGCTTCGACACCAGCTGGCAGGGGAATTTCGGACAGGTGGATAGACGCATCCAGTTCCAGCGTCCCCAGATCCAGTTCGATATATTCAGGCAGGTCCTTCGGCAAACAGGTAATTTCGATTTCAGTCTGGCTATGGCTAACCAGTCCGCCCTCTTTCACACCCGGCGCACTCTCTTCATTCATAAAGTGCAGAGGCGCATGCACGCGGATTCTCTCATTCGCGCTAACACGCTGAAGATCCATGTGCATGATTACCGGCTTGCTGGGATGGCGCTGCAGATCCTTGAGAATAGCCTGCTCTTCCTTTTTGCCCAGTTTGACGGTGAGAATATGAGAATAGAAAGCTTCGTTTTCCAGCGAATGCCGGAGTTCGTTATGCTTCAGGGAAATGGAAACAGAATCTTTTCCTGCACCATAGATGACAGCAGGCACCATGCCCGCACGGCGCAGGCGGCGGCTCGCACCTTTCCCCAGGTCCGTACGTGGTTCTGCTTCGAGAACAAAATTATCGCTCATTGGCGTATCTCCAGTTAAATAAAACAAGCGCTCTTTCGCAACATGCAAAAGGGCATACCCGGCTCCGCGACCAAAGCCAGGCTCGACACTGACCGAATAACGGTCAGTTCAGATAGCGCCCTGTTCGAAATTAATCCACAAACAGGGAACTGACTGATTCTTCACTACTGATGCGGCGCATGGTTTCTGCCAGCAATTCAGCAATACTCAACTGGCGGATTCGTTCACAACCGCGCGCAGCCGGCGACAGGGGAATCGTGTCGGTCACCACCAGCTCATCCAGTTTTGAAGCATTGATATTATCCACCGCTGGCCCCGACAAAACCGGATGGGTGCAATAAGCTACAACGCATGAGGCGCCATGCTCTTTCAGTGCTCCGGCCGCCTGACACAGGGTGCCGGCAGTATCCACCAGATCGTCAACAATCACACAGGTGCGACCTTCTACGTCACCGATAATGTTCATCACCTTGGCCTCGTTAGGCCGTGGTCGGCGTTTATCGATAATCGCCAGATCCGCATCATCCAGGCGTTTTGCCAGCGCCCGGGCGCGCACCACGCCGCCCACATCCGGCGATACGACCATTAAATCAGAATATTTCTGTCGCCAGATATCCCCCAGCAAAATCGGTGAGGCATACACATTGTCCACGGGTATATCGAAAAACCCCTGGATCTGATCGGCATGCAAATCTACGGTTAACACCCGATCTGTTCCGGCCACACCGACCATGTCCGCCACCAGCTTGGCGGTAATCGGCACCCTTGCCGAACGGGGACGCCGATCCTGGCGGGCATAACCAAAATAGGGGATCACCGCCGTCACCCTTGCGGCCGATGAACGGCGCATGGCATCCACCATGACCATCAGCTCCATCAGGTTGTCATTGGTCGGCTCGCAGGTCGGCTGGACGATAAATACATCTCGGCCGCGGACATTTTCCATCACTTCGGCCATCACTTCGCCGTCGCTGAATTTGCCAACCAGCGCCTTGCCCAGGGGCATATTTAAACGCGCCACAATGTCCTGAGCCAGCTGCGGATTCGAATTCCCCGCAAATACCATCATGCTGTCAGCCACGGCTTCCCCCGTCCGAATTGAAAATGTCAACAGGCTCCGCAAAATACGGTAACCTTAAAATATGGCTGGCCCTGGAGGGCTCGAACCTCCAATGACAGGATCAAAACCTGTAGTGTTACCATTACACCAAGGGCCAATATTCTTTCTCCGCCAATCTACGCCGCATGGCTGAATCAGCCTGACGCCGCAAACGAAGCCAGACAACGCTTTAATGGCGACAGGTTCGCAGCCTGGGCAACGAATCCCCGCCACTGCGCACTCAAATCCGAACAGGCTGAACGGGCCGCCGACTCAGATTCAAATGCCGCAAACACGCAGGCGCCGGTGCCGGTCATTCTTGCCGGCGCATAAGCGTCAAGCGCTACCAGCGCCGCATCTACCTCAGGGTACTGTAGCCGCACCTGTGATTCACACACATTGTGTACGCCAACGCCCGTGAGAAAGTCGCGTATTGTAATCGCTGGGCAATCACGCCGCAATTGCGGATCGGCAAAAACTCCCGCTGTAGAGACGCATATTGGCGGAATCAGCACCACAAACCAGGGCTGGGGCAGTTCTACCGGGGTCAGCGCCTCACCTACCCCCTCCGCCCAGGCTGCCTGCCCCTGCACGAAAACCGGCACATCCGCCCCCAGTTGCAGACCCAGCTCCGCCAGTTCAGCAAGACTCAGGCCTGTATCCCAGAGCGCATTCAACGCGACAAGAGTAGTGGCAGCATCGGAACTACCGCCGCCCAGCCCACCGCCCAGCGGCAGTTTTTTCTCCAGTTCAATATCCGTACCCAGGCTCGCGCCGGTATGGCGCTGCAGCAAACGGGCTGCGCGCAGAACCAGATCCTCCTCTTCGCTAACCCCGGGCAAATCATAGAGGCGGTGAATCACGCCATCCGAACGCACGGAAAAACGTAAAATATCGGCAAAATCCAGGAACTGGAACACCGTCTGCAGGTTGTGAAAACCATCATCCCGACGCGAGGTGATATGCAAAAACAGGTTGAGTTTGGCCGGCGCCGGCCAGTCGATGATAGGAGATTCGGAATTCACGCGGCTATTGAACCACAGGAAGTAAAGAGCCGTAAATAATACGCAGCTAGTTTAAGTGAATCGGGTTGCTCGCCCCTCGTCCCTCGTCCCTTGTCCCTCGTCCCTGATAAATGTTCCATTTATCAACAACCATACGCACTTCAATATCCTGATCACTGCGAATAAACAGCTTGTCCGGCAATTGCAGCGCATCAACCTGAACATAACGTTTCATATCAATCAACCAGCCGTCCTGGCGCAGGTGTGCGAGTCGTCCCCAGGCATCCAGTTGTGGCAGCTGCACGCCCCCGGTTGCCGGATCCGGCAGACCACGAATCCAGTAATGCAGGCTGGTAACCGGCATGAAAACGCCGGTGTGTTCCAGTAGCAGGCTATCGGGATCCTCTGCATAATAGGCGTGGCCTTCACCATCGTAAAGGAAAACACCATATTCACTCCCCTGCAGTCGCACCTTACCCATGCCGAAAGGACCTGAGATCTGTATTTCGTAATTATCGGCCTGCTGTCGCCAGATCACATCCAGTTGCCAGGCTTCCTCTTCGTTTGAAACCATTACCCTCGCAGAGAGTTGCCAGTTCTGCAATGCAGCGAGCTGCAACTGGCGTGACTGCCAGGTTGTCTCGGGGGAGGCAACCGGTTCAGGGACAGGAGTGGGAGGCGCACTGGCACATCCCGCCAGCAGCAGGCAAAATCCAAGCAGGCGCTTCATTCCATGAACCGCTGCATCACATTGAGCAGCAATTCATGCTTTGGAGTCTGTTGCAGGGCACCATCCCAGATCTTGCGCGCGGCGGACTGATCACCACTAACCCAGAGTACTTCACCCAGATGCGAGGCAATTTCCGGATCCGGCATTTTTGCATAGGCGCGGCGCAGGAGTTCCAGCGCCTTGTCGTATTTGCCCTGCCGGTAATAACCCCAGCCCATGCTATCCATGATGGCGGGGTCACCCGGCTTGCGCGCCAGGGCATTCTCAATATAAACCATACCTTCCTGCAAACGACTCGTCTTATCCACCAGGGTATAGCCCAGCGCATTCAGGGCTTCAATATTGCCCGGTTCGTTCTTCAAAATCAGCTCCAGATCCTGAATCGCGATGTCCAGGCGCCCAACTTTCTCGGCAATCAGGGCGCGTACATATAGCAGGCGGGCATTAGCGGGCATCTGCTCCAGCGCCTGGGTATAAAGTTCAAACGCCTCATCAGCCTGCCCGGCTATCCGCAGTAATTCGCCTTCGGCCAGGTACAGACGCAACTGCACTTCCAGGGTTGGCGCCTGAATTCGATGCAGGTGGCCGCGCGCCGCCTCCATTTTACCTTCTTTTGCCAGCAGGGCAGCAATCCGGATCTGGGCTTCGATATGCTGGGGGTTTTTCTTTACATTTGCGTAATAATTGATCGCCTGTTGCGGCTGTTTTTTTATTTCGTAAAGCTCACCCAGATAATAGTTCGCCTCGTCGATACGTTTGCCAGTTTCAAGTAGTTTTTCAAAACTGGCCTGCGCCTCGTCCAGCTCCCCGAGCTGCAAACCCAGCAATCCCATAGCATACAGAGCGTCCGCATGGCTGGGTTCACGCTCAAGCACCTCGTTGAACTGTTCCTGCGCCTGCGCATACTTTTTTTCGTCGATTAACTTGCGCGCGTAATATAACCGCAACTTGATCTCAGCTGGATACTGCTCCGTCGCCGCCGCCAGTTTTTTCAACGCTTCAGCATTGTGCCCCTGACGAATCAGGATATTGGCCTGCAGCAGATGAGCATCGATCCAGTCTGGTTGCAGTGCCAGGGTTTTGTCGATATTGGCCGCCGCCTTGTCCAGCTCGCCGACCAGCAAAGCCAGATGAGCATAAGCATAGAGTGCCGAGGGGTTCTGCTGCCGGCTGGCCAGCAATTTATCCATCACCGCCATTGCTGCCTGTTTGTCCTGCTCCTTGCTCAGCAGCGCTACTATCAGCATGAAACCCTTGCGTTCGGCGTTTTCTGTATCTCCGGTCGCGGCAAGGATCTTTTCAAAGTGCGCCAGTGCTGCCTCGCTCTTGCCATTTCGCACCAGCAGGGCGGCAGTAACCTGCTGCGCCTCCAGATTGTCCGGCTCCAGGTTTACCCACACCTGCGCCGCCTCCAGCGCACTCTTGTCGTCACGCGCAAACACTGCAATCCGCGCCGCCCGTTCAGCCACCTGTGGATCCGGCGCCAGACGCAGGGCTTCCATATAGTGGCCAACGGCCTGGCTAAACTGTCCACGCTGACCCGCGATCTCACCGCTCAGCAAATGATAAAGTATCGGCGTAGTCAGCGGCTGGTGCTCAATCGCGGGCCGGGCAGGAGAACCAGCAATCGGCGTTTTGCCCTTCGGATCGTCGGTTTTTTTCTCCGCTTCGGGTTTGCGGGATTCGTCGTAAATGACCTTCTGGCTGGTACAGCCCTGAAATAGAAGCGTGAGCAGGATCAGCAGGGGAAGTGTTTTTTTCAGTAGCATGGCGGTTCTTTTAAGCAGGCGAAAGATTGAACAATTCAGTTCTCAAGGAGCCTGTCGAACTCAGGGTTATTCTACTGTGCCGGTGGGAAAGCGACTCAAATTTCCCCGTTTTTTCATTGCCTGGAACTACTATGCACCTCAAAAACGTGAAAATTTGCACTCGCTCGCCCACCTTGCTCGCTAGAACACCTGAGCTCGGCAGGCTCCTGTTCAATAATATATGAATAATACTACCCAACTATAACCGACTTTTCATGTTTTGCCCTATAATAGCGTTTCATTCAATCATAACCACTTAATGTAAGTGGTAATTTAGCAGTTTCAGAACAGGCTTAGTGTGACTCTTTTAGCATTCGGTATTAATCACAAAACCGCCCCTGTCGATATTCGCGAGAAAGTCGCCTTTCCGCCGGATACCCTCGATGCGGCGCTACAGGATCTACTCACCTGCGCCACAGTCAGCGAAGCAGCGATTGTTTCCACCTGCAACCGCACCGAGCTTTATGTTGGTATTGATAATGAATCTGACCAGGCGGTAATCGAATGGTTCCGGAATTTCCATAATCTAAGCGCTGAGGAACTGGATCCCTATCTGTTCAACCACAGCGAGAGCGCCGCCGTCCAGCATGTATTACGGGTGGCCAGTGGACTCGATTCACTGGTACTGGGAGAACCGCAGATTCTCGGCCAGATCAAGGACGCCTACCAGAAGGCCAGCGCCGCCGGGGCCATTGGCCAGCAGCTCAACCGCCTGTTCCAGCATACCTTTGCCGTCGCCAAACAGGTGCGCACCGAGACCGCGATTGGCGCCAGCCCGGTTTCCGTCGCTTTTGCCGCCGTCAGTCTGGCCCGACAGATTTTTGCTAATGTCAGCGAACACACCGCATTACTGATCGGCGCAGGGGAAACCATCGAGCTGGTCGCTCGCCACCTGCATGAACAGGGGATTCACAAAATTATCGTCGCCAACCGCACCGTGGAACGGGCGCAGGAACTGGCGCAACTGTTCGATGGCGAAGCCATCGCCCTGGCGGATATTCCTGAACGTCTGATAGAAGCTGACATCATCATTTCCTCTACCGCCAGCCAGCTGCCCATCCTTGGCAAGGGTGCGGTAGAACGAGCGCTGAAAGCGCGCAGGCATCGTCCTATCTTCATGGTGGACATTGCCGTGCCCCGCGATATCGAACCGGAAGTCAGTCAGCTCAATGATGTCTATCTCTACACCGTGGACGATCTGCATGAAGTAATCGAAGAAGGCCGTCAGTCTCGTGAAGAAGCCGCCAAACAGGCCGAGGAGATCATCGAAAACCAGGTCGATCACTTCATGGGCTGGCTGCGTTCGCTCGAGGCGGTGGATACCATTCGTGCCTATCGCCAGCAGGCTATTCGCCTGCGTGAAGAAGCGCTGCAGCACGCCGAGCGCCAGCTCGCGTCGGGCAAGGAACCACAGCAGGTCATGGGCGAACTGGCGCGCAGCCTGACCAACAAGCTGATCCACCAGCCGACCGTACAGCTCAACCAGGCGGCCTACGAAGGCCGCAATGAGCTACTCTCAAATGCACGCAACCTGTTCGGCCTCGACGAAGAAGACAATTAAAATTATATGAAGGCATCCATTTATTCCAAGCTGGAAAGCCTGGCCGAGCGGCTGGATGAGATCAACGCCCTGCTCTCGGATTCCGAGGTGATTCAGGATCAGAACCAGTTTCGCGCCCTGTCTCAGGAACGCGCGCGCATCAGCCCGGTCGTCGACTGTTTCCTGGAGTACCAGTCAACGCTGGATACTATTCGCGATGCCGAACAGATGCTCAGGGAAGACGACGTCGAGCTGCGGGAAATGGCCGGCGAAGAACTGGACACCGCCAGCCAACGACGTGATGAACTCGAAACACAGTTGCAGATCCTGATGCTGCCCTCGGATCCCAATGACAATAAGAATGTTTTTCTCGAAATCCGTGCGGGTACGGGTGGCAATGAAGCGGCCCTGTTCGCTGGTGATCTGTTTCGCATGTATTCCCGCTATGCCGAACAGCACCGCTGGCAACTGGAAATTATCAGCGAAAGCCTCGGCGAGCATGGCGGCTATCGGGAGATCATCGCTCGCATCGAGGGTCAGGGCGCCTACTCCCGACTCAAATTCGAATCGGGCGCGCATCGCGTACAGCGAGTGCCGGAAACCGAATCCCAGGGCCGCATCCACACTTCAGCCTGCACCGTGGCCATTATGCCCGAAGCCGATGAAGTGGAAGCCATCGACATCAATCCAAAAGATTTAAAAATCGACACCTTCCGCGCCTCCGGCGCCGGCGGCCAGCATGTGAATAAAACCGACTCCGCCATTCGCATCACCCACCTGCCCAGCGGCCTGGTGGTAGAATGTCAGGATCAGCGTTCCCAGCACAAGAACCGCGCCCAGGCCATGTCGCTGTTGCAGGCGCGCCTGTTCAACGCCGAGCAGGAAAAACAGCAGGCCGAACAGGCCCAGACCCGGCGACTGCTGGTCGGCAGCGGCGACCGTTCAGAACGCATTCGCACCTATAACTTTCCCCAGGGCCGGATCACCGATCACCGCATCAATCTGACACTCTACAAGCTGGATGAAATCCTGCAGGGCAAGCTGGATGAGATCATCGACCCCCTGATCGCCGAACATCAGGCGGATTTGCTTGCCGCAATTGGGGATGAGGGGTAAATAAATTACAAGATTATTAACGCAAAGACGCGAAGACGCAGAGAACGCAAAGAAAAATCATTCAAAAACCTTTGCGGCCTTCGCGTCTTTGCACCCAAACAGCGGGCATTTCACGTTGAAAAAATTTATAAATAACTCACCGCGCGAAACAGAGCAATAACAGTCTTGGCGTCGCTGATTTTGCCTGACTTCGCCCACGCCAGCGCTTCTTCGAAATCCAGCCAGTGGCGTTCAAAAATCTCATGCTCCTCCGGCTGCTGCTCACCCTGATGCAGTTCACGCGCCAGATAAAGCCAGACTCGCTCGGTAAATACCCCCGGTGAACTCACCGACACACCCAGTTCCTGCCAGCGGCTCGCCTCAATCCCGACTTCTTCCTGCAATTCGCGACGGGCAGTTTCCAGCGGTGGTTCCTGATTGTCGATTTTTCCGGCTGGTAGTTCCCACAACCATTCATCCAGTACCCCGCGGTACTGGAACAACAGGCAGACCCGCTGTTGCTCATCCAGCGCCACCGCCGCCGCGCCACCGGGATGACGCACCACATCCATGAGCATGGTTCGGCCATCGGGCAGTTTGACTTGCTCCGCCCCGGCGTGGATGATTTGTCCATCAAAACGATTATTTTTTGAATTCACGCTCGGCTTACCTTTTTGTCAGCTAACACAGAAGATTAATGTCTCACACCATCAACGACGCCATCCGCAACGCCACCGCCATTCTAGAGCATACGCAGGGCGATAGCGCCAGACTGGATGCTGAATTGCTGCTGGCCTCAGTGCTGGACGTTGATCGCACCTGGCTGCGAACCTGGCCGGATAAAAGCCTCGACCCGGATCAGCGTCAGGCATTCGAGACACTGGTCAGCCGGCGGCAAAAGGGCGAACCCATCGCCTATATCCTGGGCTGGCGTGACTTCTGGACGCTAACACTAACAGTGACACCCGAGACCCTGATTCCTCGGCCTGAAACCGAACTGCTGGTAGAACAGGCACTGGCCCGAATTCCCGAGGATGCAGCCTGGACAATACTTGATCTGGGCGCCGGCAG
>VAPK010027899.1_pt1 | contig 10310 bp, 6 predicted proteins | sample 3395031 | NCBI WGS metagenome assembly VAPK01 (sample SAMN08290443, study PRJNA428436) | hydrothermal vent metagenome | isolation source: Deep-sea hydrothermal vent chimney 1 | place: Pacific Ocean: Juan De Fuca Ridge
ATCATCGGTAACAACATGAAACGCACCATACTGGAATCTGTGATGTTACGTTTCGAGAACCTGGAACTGGTTAACGATCTAATGGAAAAAAACATCCAGGCAGAAAAAGCACGCGAACAAGCCGTACAGGCCGGGATGGAAAAATCAAAATTTATTGCTGCCGCGAGTCATGACTTGCGCCAGCCACTACATGCACTGGGATTATTTGTTGAAGCGCTGGAGTCGCGTATTCGTTACCCAGAAGTACGCAAAATTGTTGATAACGTCAAACTTGCAACAGGGACATTATCCAGTCTGATGAATGGGATGCTGGATATATCAAAACTGGATGCCGGTGTATTGCAACCTGTAATGACCGAGTTTTCAATCCAGCCCTTACTGGAACGCATTGCTATTGACAGTGAGCAAGCAGCAAAAGAAAAAGGCCTGAAGTTTAAATTACGACCTCGCACGGCTGTCGTGCGCAGTGATCTGAACATGCTGGAGCGTATCCTGCGCAACCTGATCAGCAATGCTATTCACTATACTGAACAGGGCAGTGTTCTTGTGGCCTGTCGATACCGAAAAGGTCAACTGTGTATCGAAGTAAGGGACAATGGCATCGGCATCAGCGAAGACAAGCTGGACAAGATCTTCAAGGACTTCTACCAGGTAGATAACCCGGAACGTGATCGCGAAAAAGGACACGGTCTGGGTCTGGCAATTGTTGAACGTCTAACGAAACTACTGGGCCACACTATATCGGTAAACTCAAATCCGGGACAAGGTTCAACATTTTGTGTCTGTTTGCCTATGACAACAACCATGGCATCTGCGTTTGAAATACCTTCATCGTCGCAAACTTACCTTGATGATGTGGTTGGAGCAACGATACTGGTCATTGATGATGAAATTCTGGTGCGTGAAGGCATGGAAAATATCCTCAAAGAATGGGGTTGTGAAATATTACTGGCTGATAGTGCGGAAACCGCCTGGACACAACTAAAATCAACCGGCCTGCAACCCGATGTCATTATTTCTGATTACCGCCTGCGCGAAAACAAAACCGGGGTGGAAGCCATTGAGTTTATCCAGCAAAAAACCCAACTCACATTTCCTGCCATTATCGTAACTGGCGATACCGCAGCCGATCGCCTGCGTGAAGCCAGGGCAAGTGGTTACCACTTGCTGCACAAACCTGTCTCACCCGCCAAACTACGCAGCTTGTTAAGCTACTTATTAGAAACAAAAGCACAATAACATCCGCACACTTCATAGAAAATAGCGTTTTCAGGGCAATGGTTTATCGAACCTCATGCTTCGTGACATGGCATCATCATGTAAAAATTTATTCACTAAAAAAAACATATTGCAGTTCTTTTTTACTGTAAATGATACGAAAACAAGGGGTCAAATCTTGACTTAACATATTAGGGGTAAGAGGTGTGCGGCCGAGCAAGGTCGATAATTCCAGCACGGGGGAATCTGGTGACAATTTACCCAATGACCAAGCCTGATATTTTTAATTAGGTATACTGTCCCCAGATATGAGCGATATGGAAATAGGTAGAGACTGCCTCTTGAATTTCGCATTATTATACAAAATAAATCTGTAGGTCAGGCTAAATCATCCCACCGTTTACCCGAATATTCTGGCCTGTTATCCAGTATGCCTTTTCGCTAACTAGAAATTCAATTATGGGTATGATGTCCTCATTATTTCCCAGTCGATTATAAACGCTCAGTGATTTTAAATATTCCAGGCTTTCTTCTGTTTCTACCGAACGTAGAAATGAATTATCAATCGGGCCTGGACTGACGGTATTAACTGTAATGCCCTGCTCGGCAACTTCATCTGCGAGGAATTTGGCTAGTTGTTCAGCTGCTGCTTTGGCTGCACCATACACAGAATAACCTGGGCCTCGAGGTACGGCAGTCAGGGATGTTGAAATATTGATGATTCGACCGTTATTGTTTATTCGCCGTGCAGCTTGCCTGAAAATTAAAAATACAGCTTTTGTATGAACATTTAATATCGTATGGTAGTCACTTAACGATGTCATGGCTAAAGCGGCCTTCAGCATTGTGCCTGCAGTGTTGATGAAAATATCAATTTTTCCATGCTTCTCTTCTGTAATGTCAAATAATTTTTCTACCTCATCTTCCTGTGTAAGATCGGCCTGAATAACACAGGCGTGCTGCCCCTCTTGTGCGATGTCTTCGGCTAAAGATAAGGCACTCTTTTTACTCGAGTCACTATGGTAATGTATTACGACAGTTGCCCCCATCGAAGCAAGTGCCTTAACTGTACCACGACCTAAATTACGCGCAGCCCCGGTAACTACCGCAACTTTACCGTTTAATGTGCTATTAACTGTATTTGTCATAATCAGACCTTTTTTCTATTCGATGAATTAAGTCTGCACTATAATCACAACATTCTTTATGTAACATTACCTATAATGCTACAGGGGCTATTCAAAAATGAATAACAAACTAGACTGGAATGATATTGAAGTATTTCTGAGCGTCGCAACCTCGGGGAGCTTGTCTCAGACAGCGCGAATTCTAAAGCGCTCTCAGCCAACAATAGGTCGTCGCATTGAGGCGATAGAAAATACTTTACAGGTTACCTTATTTCAGCGAACGCCCTATGGCTATGCGATAACCGAGGTGGGACGGCAATTATTGGCTGAAGCCCAGACACTAGCTGACAAGATCCAGTCATTTAAAGATAAAGCTAATTCATTACGACTTCACCCCGCAAAAGAAAACGTTACAATTACCTCTGGTGAATCTTTTGCTCGTTTACTCACTCAACACATGCATGAATTTTCAGATGTCAATCATAATATTTCACTGGAGATTGCGACAGGATTTAATTTTCTGAATATTGAAAAAGGTGAGGCCGATATTGCAATTCGCTCCCTACGCCCTAAAAGCCCAAACTTATTCACCCGGCAACTGGGGAAATGTTTGTTCGCTGTTTATTGCTCAAAATCCTATCTTGATAAATACCCCGATGCCATACAACCATTTAAAGCCGGCGCGCAGAATAACTGGGTGGCCTATAAGGATGATCAGGCTGATTTACCTACAACTCAGTGGATGAACTCGAAGGTTGATGATCGAAATATAAAAATTCGATGCAATAACCCATCGACCTTATTATCAAGTATTAAAAATGGTCATGGGCTTGCGCTCATCCCTTGTTTTATTGGTGAGATGGAACCTGATTTAATTCAACTGTCACCGGTTTTGGAAGATCTAAAACCTGACATATGGTTAGTATTGAACCGCAATGCACAGCGAGTACCCAGCATAAAGCAGGTTGCAAACTGGGTTAGTCAAACGTTTGAATATCAGCCAAATTTGGTGATAGCTTAAGTGATAATGAAAGGTGGTTAAAGAAGGGAGGAAATAACAAACCAGCCTATTCTGAGCAGTTCTCAGCGCTTCCATTCTATATTGAGAACATTTGAAATGCAGGCAGGCATCCAAACCTGATTTTTAGAGAGAGTTCGCTGCTCGCAATCTCAATTCATTGCACTCAATGCCTCAGCCAGCGTCGAGACCGTAATCACCTCAATGCCCGCCACCGCCTTGCGCGGCGCATTACCTTTAGGAATCAATGCCTGCTTAAACCCATGCTTGGCGGCTTCATGTAAACGCTCGATACCATTAGGCACCGGGCGAATTTCTCCGGCCAGTCCAATTTCACCGAAGACCACCATGTCCTGCGGCAGGTTGCGATCACGTAAACTGGAAACCAGCGCAAGCACCACGGCCAGATCGATCCCGGTTTCTGTTACCCTCACGCCCCCAACCACATTGGCAAAAACATCCTGATCATAAGTGGCAATACCGCCGTGACGATGCAGTACCGCCAGCAACATGGCCAGGCGATTGTGTTCCAGCCCGGTGGTGACCCGGCGCGGGTTACCAAGGTGTGATTCATCCACCAGAGCCTGCACTTCCACCAACAGGGGTCGTCGGCCTTCGAGTGTGACCATGATCACGCTACCAGGGACTTCTTCTTCATGCCGGGATAAAAAAATGGCGGAGGGATTAGCGACCTCTTTCAATCCCTTGTCAGTCATCGCAAACACGCCCAGCTCATTCACTGCGCCAAAGCGATTTTTGATCGCCCGGATCAAACGATACCGGCTACCACTGTCGCCTTCAAAATAGAGCACCGTGTCCACCATGTGCTCTAGTACCCGTGGCCCGGCCAGCGTACCTTCCTTGGTCACGTGCCCCACCAGAAATAAGGCGGTGCCGGTCTGCTTGGCATAGCGCACCAGTTGTGCCGCACTCTCACGCACCTGCGCCACGGCACCGGGTGCAGACTGAATCAAATCGGTGTACACCGTCTGAATGGAATCGATCACCATCACCTGCGGCTTTTCCTTCTGCGCCACAGCAAGGATATTCTCGATCCGAGTTTCTGCCAGCATTTTTAGATCTGAGGTCGGCAGGCCAAGGCGATTGGCACGCAGGCTAACCTGCTGCAAAGATTCTTCGCCGGTAATATAAAGTGCATTATCCCGAGCGGCCATCGCCACCAGCGTTTGTAATAACAGGGTGGACTTGCCAATACCGGGGTCTCCCCCAATCAGTACCACCGATCCCGGTACTAATCCACCCCCCAGCACCCGATCGAATTCAGCAATGCCGGTCTGCGTTCGTTGAGTCTCATCTGCCTTAATCTCTTCAAGAAACTGTACCTTGCCAATGGCCGAGGAACCGGCAAAACCACTGAAGCGGGCATTGGCTTTCGCCGGTGAAATGGCCACGGCTTCGCTCAGCGTGTTCCAGGCACTACAATCGGGGCACTGCCCAACCCATTTAGCGGTCTCCCCCCCGCAAGCGCTGCAGGAGAATACGGTTCGTGTTCGGGACATAGCCTAATAATTTCCAGTCGAGTCTAAGAGCTTGATAATTCAACCTGCAAATGTAGCACAGATCCCCGTTTCTCCTGTTATTATCCCATCAGTCATTACGTGAGCAAAGTCAGCTAAGCACTTCTTTGTCACTGGCATAATGGCTCCGCCCTAAACTAACTTGTTAAATTTATTAAAGATAAATTATGTCGTGGTTTGAACAAACTATCCGTGAAAAGAAGCAGACCCTGCGCCTGCTCACTGCCGAGCCCATGGCCGAACTGGCCCGAGCCTGCGTTCCCCTCTGGGAGGAGAATGAGGCACTAGATCTATTGCTGCAAAAAGATATTCCGCTGTTACCCCACTGCCACATGATTTATGCCGTGGATATCAGTGGTCATCTAATATCATCCAATATTAATGCACAAAACCGCGATTCCAGTTGGCGCGGTATCGATGTCTCTGATCGCCCCTACCTTGAAACCCGCCTGCCCTATCAGGGCTACACGATTTCCCATGTTTATATCAGTGAGCAGACGAATAAATCCTGCATCACGGTGATGAATCCGGTTCGTGACGGCCTCACCGTGCGGGGCTTCATTGGTGCGGATTTTGATGTGGAAGATTTGCCGGCCTCAAAGGACAGTATTGAAGCCAACGAGCAGACATGGATACAGTACAAAGGCGATCCCGCTATTCGCAGCACACTTTTTATGCAGGAGCGGGCGCTGAGTGCCATGGATAAATGTCTGGATGAGGTCATCGATATAATTATCGATATGATGCAACACCACGGCATCTTCCACACCAAAATTCATTTTTCCAGTTCCCGCGCCTCCTTCTGGTCAATGGATGATCCCTACACCTATCACATCAATACCGTCGATGAGTTAGTCAATCCGGATCGCTGCCTGGCTTATCCCCGTCAGCCTCTGGCTGAACGCGCCCAGCTCAATAATGATGACATCGCCCGGGTATTGAATTTATTTAAACAACTACGTAATGCGGATGAAACGATTTATCTGCGCTCATCTTCATTTAACATCATCAACGGCATGGTCGGTCTGACCTTTTCCTGTGACGGTTCACACTATATTCCCTGGCGGGAATTTCTGAGCAAGAATATTGAGTTCTGGTTTGGCGGCAGTCGGCGGGTTGAAAAATAAAATTAGCCGGGGTCGGAATCAAATTTGTGTCGCAAATTTAACTCCTACCCAAGAAAGTATACCCCTGTCAGTTCTTCTTACGTCTCGCAACACTGATGAAGCCCAACAAACCGGAACCAAATAACCAGACGGCGGCGGGCACGGGAACCGGACTTAATAAAAAGGCGCGGGTAGCCGTCGTTCCATCGAGCGAACCATAACCGATGATCTGACCGGCATCATTAATATCAGTCGCACCATACAGTACCCAACCTGAATCAGCGGCAATCAAGGAATTAATATTGGTCATGCTATCATTTTCCCAGATAAATGCAGCTCCCCCAAGAGTATAAGTGTAATCGCCATTGTCATAATAAAAGTCAGATACACCTACCACCTGACCACTAGCATTAATCGCTGTAGCATTACTTTCGCCATCCCCCTGTAGCGTACCCATGTTGATAATAGTATTGTTATCCCATATCACAGCGTTAAAATTATAGGAACCATTTGTATTAGATTGTCCAACGACAACACCGGTATCATTAATGTCATTGGCCCAACTTTTACTAAAGCCACCAGGGTCAAGACCTTCTAATGTACCCAGATCCGTCATCACACCGTTATCCCATACAAAAGCATGTTCAGCCAAATTGTTGCCTTTGGAATTACCCACGACTTGCCCATTATTATTAATAGCCGCGGCGCTACTAAAATTTCCACCCAGAGTACCTAAATCCCTCATCAGGTTATTTTCCCAGATAAAAGCTCGATATGACGTATTACCTGCGCCGGTATCAATAGTTGTCTGACCTACAATCTGATTACTATTATTAATACCCTGAGCCACGCTATAATCATTTGCCAGCCCTCCTAGCTGAGTCATCACACCATTACGCCAGATAAACCCGCTTCCCCCAGCACCCGCTAGACTGGAGCTACCGACAATCGTGCCGCTATTATTGATATCTCCCGCACCACTGGTTAAGCCACCCAGAGTACCAAGATTAAACATCGTGCCGTTACTCCAGCGAAAAGCATTGGGAGAATAAGTAGCATTCCAGGACGTACCAACCACCTGTGCGTTGTCATTAATCGCAAATGCCCGCGCATCTCTTCCCCCCAGCGTTCCCAAATCAGTGATGGTGTAGTTGACGACCGCATGAGCGGCGTTAATAGATAATGCACAAACGCAAGCAATGCCGGCAAAGGGTATATATCGTAATATTTTATTATCTGCTTTCATTTTTATTTCCTTATGGTGTGTTATGAGTATGTTTTTTTATTCATGCCATATTTCATTTGAACCCCCTTTTTCTGTTTTTTTATTTTGAGCATTTTTGCTCATTTGTATTATTTGAGACAATACGCTCAATAATTTAGATTGTCAATAAATGCTTTTTCTGTTCTAATCAGCTCAACAAAAACAATATTAATACGAAAATAAACTCTCCCCAAGGCAAGCACACGGGGGCATCCTTACTGTAGATGCGACTAAAACCGCAGCTGCAATTGCTTCTAACTATGACCAGCAACGATCAAATAAGAACGGCCCTCCACTCTGTGATCACACGGATACTGACGCCACTGGTGGGCGTGCTGCTCAGAAACGGAATCCCCTTCAATGTCTTTGCCGACCTGGCCAAACAGGCCTATATCCACGTTGCCAGCAAAGAGATGGTGATACCGGGGAAAAAACAGACCATTACCCGTATTGCGACCATTACCGGCATCCCCCGTAAGGAAGTCGGAAAAATAAAAGATAACGCGGAAAAATATCAGCAGAAGTTATATTCCATGCAACGCAATAACCGGGCGGCACGAGTCATCGGCACCTGGGTGAGGGGAAAAACCTTCCACAATAAACGGGGACAACCAGCCTCACTGAATCTTGATGGGGATGAGAACAGCTTTGCCAGTCTGGTTAAGTTGTCAGGTGTTGATATTCCACCCGGCCCGATTTTAGATGAACTACTTCGCAGCGGCACTGTGGCTCAACTTAAAAGCGGCAAACTCTCACTGCTCTCTCATTCCTATATACCTACCGCTGACGACACGGAAAAAATTGCCATGCTCGGCACCGATGTGCGAGATTTGATTAAAACCATTAATCATAATTTAACCTGTGATCCGGGCGATGCTTTTTTCCAGCGTAAAACGATCTACGATAATATCCCGAAAGAAAAGCTGGAACAGCTACGCAAAAAATTACGTGCCACCGCACAGACCGCTTTAGAAGAATTTGATCGTGAACTGGCCAACAATGATCGAGATGGAAACAATAATATAACGGGAACCGGCAGAATGCGTGTCGGTATGAACCTGCACTACTTTGAAGAAGAATACGATGAATAAAAACAAGAATAATAAATTCACAGCATACACACCACTCCTGGCAATCATACTACTTGCCCTTTTTCTAAGCGCCTGTCTGGATACCGGAATAACCGATGATGGACTTTCGGGAAATAATTTTTCTTTCAACAATAATGGCACCTTCGATAGCGAAGGCGGCTCAAGCGGTACCGGCAATCTTGATACTGGAGGTGGCTCAAGCGGCACTGGCGTAACCACCATTTCACAGGGTGTCGTCACCGGCTTTGGCAGTATTTTTATGAACGGAATTAAATTTGATACCGGTACGGCCATTATTACGATAGACGGCCTTGCCGCTAGCGAAAATGATTTGCGTGTAGGCATGGTAGGACGAATCACCGGTGAAGCCGATCTGACTACATCAACCGGCGTGGCTTCCCACATTGATATTCTATTTAATGTTAAAGGTCCCATTGATAATATTAACTTAGCTGAAAACAGTATCATTGTGGCAGGGCAAACGGTGATAATTAATACGCTCACGGTGTTTGAAAATGGCACACTGGAAACACTCAAACCAGGCGATAGCGTAGAGGTCAGTGGCTTATCTGATATGTCAGGTGGCCCTGTTTACGCCGGATATATTCGGGTTCATGCAACAACCCTTGAACAGATCGAAATCACCGGGGCTATCAATACACTGGATACAGCTAACCAGACATTCAAAATTGGAATTCAATTAGTCAATTACTCCAGCACCGAATTTACCGGCCTGACTGCAGCCGAGCTTATTAATACCATGCCTGTACGCATAATCGGTACTCGCAATACACAATCAACCATCGTGGTAACAGGTATTACCAATTTAAGTGAAACACCCCTCGGTGATGAAAATGACGTGCTTATCGTAGAGGGAATAGCCGAATCCACTATTCGCCTGCAAGCCTCCAGGCAAAGCTTTGATATCAGTGGGGTCACCGTTTTCATCACTACAGACAACACCAGCACTAACACCCAGTTTATCAATGGCACGCCTGCTGACATTGGTTACGACACTCGCTTAAAAGTCGTAGGCCAATTTACTGCCCCCGGCCAACTCAGTGCTGACAGAATTGAATTTTATATTCCGCCAAATGTAACGGCTGTCGGAAATATTGAATCCATCGATGTTGTCGCGAACCAGGTTTCTATCGCCGGTTTATCAATGCAAATTAATAACTCAACCCGGATGCTGGATGCCAGTCGTCTCGCCTTGCAGAAATTTTCCATCAATGATTTATCGCCGGGTGATCAGATCACGGCCTACATTCTAAAAACAGACAGCTCAATCACAGCACTGTTTTTACGCCGTGATGCCATCGTCGGTGAAAGTACCATCGAAACGGGCAGCATTACCCTGCGCGGATTTGCCAATACCCCAGGTGCTTCCTCATTCAAACTGGGAACCATTGACATTGACACCTCAACGACATCCATTTTCTTCGACCCAATAAGGGGGCTGATTAACACCAATGATTTTTTTGCCGCCATTAATGGCGACTCAATTGTCGAAGCCCGCGGCCAATGGAAAGACTCTACCTTGATTGCCAGCAGCATTAAATTCATCAACCTCGGAAATTTAACGGTAATCTCTACGAGCGACGGTTCAGCTATAGCCGGTTCGAATGACTTTTTCACCGTCTGGGATGGCACACTCAATAGCGAAGAAGATATTACCAACGGCACGAGCCGGGAGAATATGTTTATCTCCAATCGCCAGTTAATTTTGTCCAGCGAATGGCGCGTGCATGATATTCGTGTCTTCGGCCCCGGCACATATTCATTTGATAGCTGTCCAAACAACCTCGACCCTTGCAATATAGAAATGATAGTCGGTGAAAATCAGATAGGCGCACACATGCTCATTGACTGGCAAAATGAAGTGAATATCGATGTCGTCAATGTATGGAACAGGAACCAGCCCTTCTGCCCGGAATTAAATACCCCC
>VAPK010571391.1_pt1 | contig 10309 bp, 5 predicted proteins | sample 3395031 | NCBI WGS metagenome assembly VAPK01 (sample SAMN08290443, study PRJNA428436) | hydrothermal vent metagenome | isolation source: Deep-sea hydrothermal vent chimney 1 | place: Pacific Ocean: Juan De Fuca Ridge
GAAATTAGCTGGTCTTATACAGAGTATTTCTGATGAATCCAGTGAGCAGTCTGCTTCTTCTACCAGGATTGCGCTGACCATGGAGGCAATCCGGGATATTACCTCTCAGACTTCTGCTGGTACTGCCAAGACGGCAAAATCCATTGATCAACTTGCTGATCTTTCTCAGGATATGAAACGATCTGTGGCAGGCTTTAAATTACCTGAAGCATCCGCTGGTAGATTGCAGGATGCATCTCATAGTGATGAGTTAGGTACAGAAATATTGACTGCTGGAGTAGTTTTTAGTGACGAAGAATCAATCAGTGATGAAGAGCTTGATTCAGTAATGGAAATGGCTGGTGGAGGAGATGCTGATGATAGTTCAAATTCTAACAAAGTCGAAGCGGCTGGATAAGCCTGGCTTGGAATAATGGATAAAAGCATGTCATTTAATTCTATACTTTGGTTAAAGCAGGAGCTGGATAAAACAATTAGCGATGCCAGAAATTTACTGGATTTTTATATTGAAGATTCAGATGACCTGAGTAGTGCGCAAAATGCCAGAGAAGAATTTAAGCGGGTATCTGCGGTGTTGCAGATAGCTGATGTCAAGGGTGGTGTTTTCCTGCTTGAAGAACTGCTAATAGTTCTTGATAAATTGATAGGCGGTGAAATTCGCAGACGGCATGAAGCACTGGATGCGATATTGAGAGCTACTGTTCAATTGCCAGATTATCTTGAATACATACAGAGAGGTCATGAAGATGTCCCTATAGTTCTTTTGCCTCTATTGAATGACCTGAGAGCGGTGCGGGATGAAGCTTTGCTTTCAGATAAGGTGCTTTTTGTGCCTGCTTTGGGTAAAGACCTTGCTCTATACTCCAGCTGGAAGTCGTCTAAAGAAGATTTGCATACCATATCTAAAGCACTGCGCCCAGTCCTTGAAAAGGCCTTGCTGGGAATTTTTGTTAGAAAAGATGTTTACAATAACCTATTAATGGTCGGTGCTATTTTTCTGCGTCTTGGTAAGGCTTCAGTACATCCAGAGGGTAAGCGTTTGTGGTGGTTTGCGCAGGCAATGGCTGAGGCACTACATGCAAGAGCGCTGGATATTTCAATTGCGAGTAAATTTTTGCTTGGAAGGCTTGACCGCCAGTTAAAAAACCTTGAGAAGATTGGTGAAGAGGCATTTATTGCTCAAATACCACCTGAGCTGGTTAAAAACATGTTGTTTTACATTGCTTCATCAAGCAGCGGTAATACGACTGTTGATAAAATAAAATCTATTTATAAACTGGATGAAATGGTTCCGGTAAATAGCTCGGTAGATGCAGCCAGGGCTAATCTCAAAGGTTCAAATGTTCAAATATATGAGTCACTGGGTGAAGCGGTTCTTGAGGATGTAGACGAAATAAAGGAGAGACTTGAAGTCTATTCTTTTGCAGATAATCCTGACATAGAAATGTTGCGTGCAGTTATTCCCAAAATGCTGAATCTTTCTGAGACATTGGCAATGCTTGGGCAAAAAAAGGAAATGAATGCGCTCAGGAAGCAAGTGAAGAATCTTGAAGAGACACTTGGCGAGTCGGAGGTTCTAACTCGTAATGAGCTGCAGGACATTGCAAATGTATTGGTAGATATAGATATTGGTGTAAAAAGCTATGTTCAGTACCAGGGTGCTGATGAGATTGAAGATGAAGGTAATTTACCTGTCTATGAATACAATAGAGTATTCCATGCTGTTATCCAGGAAACACTCAGTGATATGGGGAAAGTCAGGGGTAAGGTAAATGATTATCTGGGTCATCATATGAATCCAGAGGTACTGAAAAATCAAAGTGCCATGCTTGTTGGTATTTATGGTGCGATGGAAATTTTGCCAATTGATGAAGTATTACCATTAATAAATATACTGACTGAATTTATGTCTGCCATAGAATCATCATCGTTTGAGCCTGTTGAATCTGATTTGGCTAATTTTGCTGATGGATATGTAAGTGTTGAGTTGTATCTTGAAACACTTATGCCACGGCTGGAGGGGCAATCTGATATTTTACAGCGAGGGATGAATAGTCTGAAAAAAATCAGTTTGCCTGAAAAAGAAATTAAAATAGAAGAGCAAGCGCCTGAAATAACTGTTGTTGAAGATGAAATACTGACAGCGAAGGAAAAAGTTGATCTTGCTACAGATAAAAAGACAGTGGATCTTGAAGCTGCGGTTGTTCAGGACTCAGCGGCTGAAATCACGTCATTTGCAGAAGTTGAAAAAGAGCAGGTCGAGGATGCGTCTGCCATGGCTAGGGCGCTTGATTTAGTGCTTGATATTGATAAAGATGAAAACCCGCTTGGTGGCTTGCAGGTTTTGCCTATTGATATTGATCCTGAGATTTTTGAAATTTTTCTCGAAGAAATCAATGAAGAATCAGCATCAATTAAAACGAATCTTTCCAGTTGGGTAGCGGATCATAATGATGTTGAGGCTTTATCAACACTAAGACGCTCATTTCATACCTTGAAAGGTAGTGGTCGTTTAGTTGGTGCTGAAGTGCTTGGTGAGTTTTCCTGGTCATTAGAGAATTTAATGAACCGTTTGATTAATGGCAGCCTCAAACCTTCAATGGATGTTATTTCAACATTGGAAGCAGCCAGTAAAATATTGCCAGAACTGGTCAAGGGTATAACCGAACGAACCGAACCATCGGTGGTAGCCTCCAGGGTTATGTTGCAGGCTGATTTTGTCTCAGAAGGTGGCTCTCTGAAAGACGCTGTTGAATCTTTATCTGAATCTTCATCAGGGAAGACCAAGCCCGCGCCAGAAGAAAAACCAGAGGAAGCAAGTGCAGAGAAAAGTGACTCTCATGAGGAAAATATACAATCAGTATATTTTGATGAGGCTGAAATTCATTTGGGATATATTCATGAGCTTATTGAAAAAGCACGAGAATATGGAACACAAATCAAACCTGATGAAGCTTTAAGAGCTGCAATACAAGTACTTAATACTGGAGCTATTTCAGCAGAACTTATTGAAATTTCCGAACCATTTTCTATTGTTGAAAAATATCTTGAAGTCTGTCATCGAGCTGATCTTCCAGTCGATGCTGAGTTTTTACACCACCTTGATGTTTTAAAGAACTATACTTACGATTCATTTTCCCTTGTCAGGGAGAAGAAAAAAATCAAGCCAATTGATTCTACTGAAAAAAAGCAGCTACAAACGTTACTTTCAATAGCTGAAAAGTTAGAAAAAGAAATTAATGATGAAAGTGCAGACTCTGAAGATGATATTGATATTGAAGTAATTGAGCTATCAGCTGACTCAACTCCTGAGAAGCTATCTATTGATGAAGTGGCCAATTCTCTTGATGTTAGTGCGGGTGATAGTATCGATACTGATGTACCGGAAAGTAAATCCCTGGAAGGAAAGAAACCAGAAAAATCAAAAGCTGAAGAAAAACGTGTAGAATTGCCTGATAAGCAGCCAGATGTAAGCGATGTCTTGTTAGAAGGTGTTGATGATGAATTGCTTGAAATATTTCTGGAAGAAGCTTATGAGATTCTTGATGCCAGTGATGGTTGCCTTGGGCAATGGATAGTAGATATAAATGATATGGTACAGGTAAAAGAGTTGCAGCGACATCTGCATACACTTAAGGGTGGTGCCAGAATGGCGGGGATCGAGCCAATAGGCGACCTGAGCCATTCATTGGAAACATTGTTTACAGCATTGGTGGAAGGTCATGTCAATGGTGATGATGCTTTTGTTGATACGGTCCAGAGTTCATACGATAGCCTGGTGAAGATGGTTGATGCCATTCGTAAAGACAGAAAGTTATTATCGGCCAAAGATGTTGAGAGGCAAATCGAGGCGATGCTGAATGGAGAAAAACAGGAGACCGTTGAATATGTTGCTGGCCAAAAATCAGAAGCTATCGAAGTTGATAATATAGATAGTGAAAAAGTATCTGATGCACAAATAATACCAAAAGAAACAAAATCAGCAAAGCCTGAAAAAGTGGCACCATTTAAACAAGTTGTTGATACTGAAACTAAAAAAGCAAAGACATCGAGGGAGCTGGTTAGAGTTAATTCTGACCTGTTAGATGATCTTGTAAATCATGCTGGAGAAGTTAATGTATTTCATTCCAGAATTGATGAGATTGTAAGTAATACCGGTAGTAGTTTAAAGGAACTTCAGGAAACAACACAACGCTTGGCTGAGCAGTTGCGTCGTTTGGAAACAGAAGCAGAAGCTCAAATGCTTTCTACGCTAAATCGTGATAAATCATTTGATCCTGCACTTTCTGTAGATGATGATAGTGAACATTTTGATCCGTTGGAGTTGGACAGGTATTCAAAAATACAACAATATTCCAAAGGTCTGGCTGAAAGCTTGAGCGACCTGCATAACCTTGAAGGAATGGTTACAGAAAACATCAAGGAAATAGAAACATTGATGACACAAAAATCACGTGTTTCTACTGAGTTGCAGGAAGGACTAATGCGTACAAGGTTGGTGCCTTTTTCCAATCAGGTTCCTCGTTTGTCCAGGATTGTAAGACAAACAGCAAAACAGTTGGGCAAAGAAGTGGAGCTGATTATACGTGGTGAAGATAGTGAGCTGGACAGGAAGCTACTTGAAAGCATGATTGCACCGATAGAACACTTATTAAGAAATGCGGTTTCGCACGGCATTGAAACACCAGCAGAACGTAAAGCCTCTGGTAAATCAAAGAAAGGTCGTATCGAAATTAATATTCATCGCTCTGGTCCTGAAATACAGATAGAGGTGAGCGATGATGGTGCAGGCATTAATGTAGAAAAAATCAGAGACAAGGCGATTGAACAAAACATGATCAGTGAAGATACTGATCTGTCAAAAGAAGAGCTGCTGCACTTTATTACTGAATCTGGTTTCACAACAGCTGATAGTATCAGTCAAATATCTGGTCGTGGTGTTGGTATGGATATTGTTAATACCGAGATCAAAAAATTAAATGGGGCTTTAAGGATTTTATCTGATCTTGGGAAGGGAGCCACCTTTATTGTTAATCTTCCTTTCACCCTGGCGATCAATCAGTCATTATTAATTCAGTCAGGAGAAGATCTTTTTGCTGTTCCAGCCACTAATATTTATGGTGTAGCCAGGTTGCAAACGAAAAAAATTGCGCAACAGCTGGAGTTAGACACACCTGTGATTAACTATGATGGGGGTGAGTACCAGTTGCGGCATCTGGCTTCAATGCTGCATCGTACAGAGATGTACATGAATGCTAGTGAAGACCAGTTACCACTATTGCTGATAAACAGTGGTGACCATCAGGTTGCGTTCCTTGTAGATGAGATTTTTGGTAATCGGGAAATTGTTGTTAAACCACTGGGCCCACCGTTAAATCAACTGGCTTATTATTCGGGTGCTACTATTCTCGGGGATGGTAAGGTTGCGCTGATTCTGGATATGCCAGGTTTGATCCGAACAAAGGCATTTGGCAAGCTAAAGAGTCTTAGCCAGGTTGAAGCAAAGGTTGAGAAAAAACCTTTGATTATGGTTGTAGATGATTCAATTACCATTCGCAAAGTTACTACCAGAATACTGGAAAGAAATAATTTTGATGTTATTACAGCCAAGGATGGAGTGGATGCCGCGCAGCAGTTGCAGGAAATTACTCCGGATTTGATGTTGTTAGATGTAGAGATGCCAAGAATGGATGGTTTTGAGTTGGCAACACAAATCCGGGCATCAGCATTACATCGGGACTTGCCAATAATTATCATTACATCAAGGACTGGAGAGAAGCATAAAAAACGAGCTAATGAAATTGGTGTCAACCGGTATTTGGGTAAACCATTCCAGGAAGAGTCGCTGTTACAGGAAATAAACTCGCTGCTTGAAGAAACTGCTGCGCTGGAGGTAAGTAATGCCGGGTAATGTAAAGAATGTGTCAGGGATGACTCAGGAAAAAATTCAGTCGCTGATTATACCGCTGCGACATACTAATATGATATTGCCCCAGTCTTCTGTGGCTGAAATTATACCTGTGGTAAACCCTGATGAAAAAAGAGGTGTAGAACCCTGGTTTACAGGGTTGTTTACCTGGAGGGCGCAGCAAATCCCACTTATTTCAATTGAGGTTTTATGTAATCCAAATAAGTCTGATCAGTTCAATAAGGCCAGAAGAATAGCAATTATATATGGTCTGGAAGAATTTCCTGGTATTGAGTATTTTGCTATTGAAATTCAGGCAATTCCCCACCCAGTGTTGTTGGGTCATGATGACCTTGTTTCTATTGATTCAACAGATGATTGTGACGTGGTTAAACGTTCAGTCCAGGCGGTAGGTATCAAAGCCTTCCTGCCTGACATGAGTTTCATTGAGAACTCATTAAAGGTTCAACTGGAAAAACTGTGACCTGATTAATTTATGCTGGCTGTAATTGCCCCGATTCGTCCCGAAAATCGCAGCAATAGCGCAACTATTATGCCCCGCAGGAAATGCCCTTGGGGTGCTGCTCACTTCGAAACAAATCATCTCAGCCAAATACAACCAGACTTGATCAGAGGCTCCTTAATAAGCTTCTGATCGTTATACCGGCGAAAGTCTATCCACGTTTAGAGAAGCCACTGGGGTTTGGGTGCTAAAACCTTGAGGCTGGGGAGCCCATATCCCCGAATTTCATTTGTGCCCAGGCAAGGATAGCAGTGGCGGCAGTTTCGGTTCTGAGAATTCGCGGCCCGGCAGATACGGAAATAAAACCAGCTTCAATGCAGCTTGCTTCTTCATTATCAGTAAATCCACCCTCTGCCCCAATCAAAATAGTGATTGGTTTTTGCGTGTCTGGTTGCATATCTGTCAGTTGTTGCTGTGCCCGTGGAGAGAGTAACCATTTGTTAGCAACTGGTGCCAGATTGCCTGTCAGCAATTGCTGCAATAACTCTGGTTTATATAAAGTTGGTAAATTATTACGTCCGGATTGTTCGCAGGCATGTACAATAATATTTTGCCAATGGTTGAGCTTTTTTTCCAGTTTTTCATTTTGCAATTTGTATGGGGAGCGTTCTGTTGTTACGGGCTGAATTGTTTTGGCTCCCAGTTCAACAGCTTTTTGTATCGCATAGTCCATACGGTCTGAACGGGACACTGCTTGCCAAAGGCACAGGTTAAGACTTGATTCTGTATTTGAAATGAATGAATCCAGTATTTCTACTTCAGCAAACTTTTTCTGAGTGCTGACAAGTTTACAAATATATTCAGTTTGGTCATTCCCATTAAACAGGATCAGATCATCGCCCTGTTGCAAGCGCAAAACATTAACAAGCCGATGCCTGTAACTACCTTGAATTTTATGTGTGTTCCCAGTTGCTATTGTCTCTGGAAAGTAAAAGCGTGGAATCCTCATTATTTATTCATGTTCAGGTTTTGATCTGCCAGCTTATATTCCCAGGTTTTGGCATATTTGCATGGTAGGGCCAGCTTTATTAAGCGAATAGAAATGCAGGCTGTCTACACCATTATCGATGAGTTTTTCGCAAAGTTTGGTGACAACCTCGGTTCCAAACTCCAGTAATGACTCTTGATCATCAGCATACTCTTCGAGTCTGCACCTGATCCAGCGCGGGATATCTGCGCCGCATCTATCTGAAAACTTGATAATACCCTGAACATTTGTGATGGGCATAATGCCTGGTGTGATCGGGATATTGATATTGAGCTTTTCACAACTGTCTAAAAAGTGAAAATAGGCATCTGTATTATAGAAATACTGGGTAATTGCACTATTGGCACCTGCTGCAACTTTATTCTCAAAGTTCAGAATATCAGCACTCGCGCTTTCTGCCTGAGGATGAAACTCCGGATAGCAGGCTACTTCAATATAGAAATGATCCCCGGTAGTTTCACGAATAAACTCAACCAGTTCGTTGGCATAACGAAATTCGCCTGGGTCGCCTCCCATGCCGGAAGGCATATCGCCACGCAAGGCTACGATGTGCTTGATTCCGTTGTCAGCATAAGTTTTAAGAATTTGCCTGATATTATCTCGGCTAGAACCAATACAGGACAGGTGTGGAACTGCCTCAGCCTGGCTTTTATTCTTGATTTCAAGGATAGTCTCAATGGTTTGAGACTGTGAGGAGCCTCCGGCACCAAAGGTAACTGAAAAAAAGTCAGGGTTGAGAGTTTCGAGCGTTTCCCGGGCGCTATGCAGGTTTGTAAGACCTTTTTCACTGCGTGGCGGGAAAAACTCGAAACTTAATGTTTTAAGTTTTCTGTTCATGTTTTTTTATTATGTTCACACTGGGTTGTTGCCAGATTAATAGCGATAATGATCAGGCTTATATGGGCCATCAGCAGGTACATCAATATAACTTGCCTGCTTATCAGTAAGTCTGGTCAGTTTTACACCAACTTTATCCAGATGGAGTCTGGCAACTTCTTCATCCAGTATTTTTGGTAATGTATATACTTTATTTTCATACTTATCACCGTCAACCCAGAACTCAATTTGAGCCAGGGTCTGGTTAGTAAATGAATTAGACATAACAAAACTTGGGTGGCCTGTTGCACAGCCCAGATTCACCAAACGCCCTTCAGCGAGCAAGATAATGCGTTTGCCATCAGGGAATATTATATGATCAACCTGAGGTTTGATGTTTTCCCATTCATATTTCGAGAGGCTTGCACAATCAATTTCATTATCAAAATGACCGATATTACAAACTATAGCCTGGTCTTTCATGCGACTCATATGGTCATGATTAATTACATGAAAGTTGCCTGTTGCGGTGACAAAAATATCTGCTTCTTCGCAGGCAGTGTCCATTTCAACGACAGTGAAGCCTTCCATTGCAGCCTGGAGAGCACAAATTGGGTCGATTTCAGTAACAGAGACTATAGCTCCAAGCCCCTTCAATGACTGGGCACAACCTTTACCGACATCGCCATAGCCGAGCACTACAGCCTTCTTACCTGCAATCATAACGTCAGTAGCTCGTTTAATTCCGTCAACCAGAGATTCGCGACAGCCATAGAGATTGTCAAATTTAGACTTGGTTACAGAATCATTTACATTCATGGCAGGGAACGGTAGCTCGCCACTTTCCTGCATCTGATACAGACGATGCACACCAGTAGTTGTTTCTTCAGTGACACCCTGGATATTAGCTAAAGTTGTGGAATACCAGTCAGGGCTTTCAGCAAGACGTTTTTTAATACTTGAGAACATGGCTACTTCTTCTTCACTCTCGGGGTTATCAAGTACACCTGGGTCTTTTTCAGCTTTGGTTCCCAGAATAAGCAGCAAAGTGGCATCGCCGCCATCATCAAGGATCATGTTGGGTGCGCCACCATCACTCCATTCCATAATCTTGTGAGCGTATTGCCAATATTCATCCAGGGATTCGCCTTTAAAAGCAAACACAGGTGTTCCGGTTACAGCAATGGCGGCAGCAGCATGATCCTGGGTTGAGAAAATATTACAAGATGCCCAGCGCACCTCAGCACCCAGAGCCTGCAAGGTTTCTATCAACACAGCGGTTTGGATGGTCATATGCAGGGAGCCTGCAATACGTGCGCCTTGTAGAGGTTTTTCAGTGCCGTATTTTGTACGTAGTGCAACCAGTCCTGGCATTTCGGTTTCGGCAATAGCAATTTCCTTGCGACCCCAGTCGGCAAGGTTAATATCGGCAATTATAGATTCGTTCAGATCGAGCACTGCGTTCATAGTATTTATCCATGAGCGAGCACCGTTTTAAAGAAACTGTCTTTTGAGCCTGACGGTATCTACCGCTGCAGTACTCCTCAAAAGAGCAGAAGAGCTATCCTACCAGCGGTATTTAAATTTTTCAAGATGGTGGTCTCATCCTGAATACTGGTTACTATTATAGCAAAGTTTAGTGTTTATGCGTCAATCAGGCAGATTTCAGAGCCTCGGCTCTGTCTGTTTTTTCCCATGGCAGATTAATGTCCTCACGGCCAAAGTGCCCATAGGCTGCTGTTTTTGAATAGATGGGTTGAATCAGGTCGAGCATGGTGAGGATGCCATATGGTCGTAAATCGAAGTGTTCTCTGATCAGAACTTCAATTTTCTCATCACTGATTTTTCCTGTGCCAAATGTGTCCACTGAAATAGAAGTTGGTTCAGCAACACCAATTGCATAAGACACTTGTATTTCGCAGCGATCAGCAAGGCCAGCAGCGACAATGTTCTTGGCGACATAACGACTGGCGTATGCAGCCGAGCGATCAACCTTGGAAGGGTCTTTACCCGAGAAAGCACCGCCACCATGGCGCGCCATTCCACCATAGGTATCTACAATAATCTTTCTGCC
>VAPK010770114.1_pt1 | contig 10308 bp, 10 predicted proteins | sample 3395031 | NCBI WGS metagenome assembly VAPK01 (sample SAMN08290443, study PRJNA428436) | hydrothermal vent metagenome | isolation source: Deep-sea hydrothermal vent chimney 1 | place: Pacific Ocean: Juan De Fuca Ridge
AGTTTATTTTGAGATATGCTGAAAAACAAGAAATGAAAATAATTTCATAAGGACGACCAACATAAAAGATAGTCAGAAAATTGGTCATCCTATTAAATTTATATTATCAAAATTTGGATAATTCATTTTTAAGATAATGAATATTATCAATTTCGGAAGGATCTTGCGCTCGCATCAATGCTAAATAGTAACTTACCCAATCTCCAAAATAAACATTATCCAACAATCTAATTTTAAAATTTTCCAAATCACTACTTATCGTAATAACTTCTGCCCCCGCTTTTTTAATAAGTCGCGAAGTAACATCAATTCTCTTCTTAATTCTATCGGGATAATCGGCATCATCAAATAATAATACTTTAGTATTAAATTGTGATGAATTAAACGATTCCCACCCGATTATTTCGTTATGATTTAATTCCGGAAAAACATTACAATACGCATGCAGTTTTGAGTTTTCGTTAAACTCCCCTTTAAGTCTTAAACCGGCAGCATCGGTAAAGCCGTCAACAGCATAAATTAAAGGGATAAATCCGATTAAGCTTTCCGCAGTTCTAACTGCTTTATTATTTTCTAACGAATATTCTTCGCCTCGTTTTTTGAATAAGTTAATAGCAGTCTCAATAAATTCAGTCTGCTTTGGAATAAGTCCAACGTTTTCAAATATTTTAATTAGAGTAAAAACATTCAGATAAAGGGCAAATCGCGGTTGATATCCTTTTTTTACTTTAACAACATTTAACTTTTTTTCAATCGCAAATTCTTCAATCTTTCCACCGGTAGTTACACAAATAATATAAGTACATTTTTTGTACGCTTCCTGCAAAGCTGCAAAAGTTTCTTCCGTGTTACCGGAATATGACGATATAATTACAAGTGTATTTTCATTAATAAATTTTGGCAGCGAATAATTTCTATTCACGATAATCGGAAGAGGAAAATCCTTTGCAGAGAAGTTTTTAAATAAATCACCGCCAATTGCCGAGCCGCCAAGTCCTGTAATTACAATATTATGAATTTCTTTTAACTCAACTGAAGAAAGGTCAATCAAATTATTTTTTACAAATTCAATTTGTTCAAAAGTATTTTTTAAAACATCAAACTGATTTTCAAGATCATTTTTTTTTACTAGTTCTGAAATATTCATTCATTATTCCTCAAAAATTTTTTCAATATTAATATCTATTTTTTCATTTAAAAATTTACTCAGTTCATCTCTTATCTTTTCTTCGGTTTTAAGAGTTAAACATCTATCAGCAAGCTGCTTAGCATCCTCAAAATTAATTGAGCGAATTATTTTTTTAATATTCGGTAAAACTGCAGCGGAAACACTAAGTGAATCCAATCCTAATCCGACAAGAAATGGGACAGCGAGAGGATCTCCCGCCATTTCTCCGCAGATACTCACACTAGCATTTTTCCTTTTGGCATTTTTAACTATAAGAGATAACGTACGTAAAACCGCAGGATGAAACTCCTGGTATAAATCAGAAACAATTTCGTTTGTCCTATCAACGGCAAGTATATATTGAATTAAATCATTTGTTCCTATTGAGAAAAAATCTACTTCCTCCGCAAGGTCCTCGGCAATAATAACAGCAGACGGTACTTCTATCATTATTCCGGTGCAAATATGTTCGTCGAATTCAATATTATCTTTCCTCAGCTCATTTTTACACTCGGCAAGAATTTCTTTGAACTTATACACTTCCTTTATCGAAGTAACCATCGGAACCATTATTTTGATATTTTTTACCGTGGATGCACGCAAGATTGCCTTCAACTGACTCTTGAATAATTTAACATTATCAAGTAAAAATCTAGCACCTCGCCAACCGAGAAATGGATTCGGTTCCTTCACGTCAATAGGCAAAACTTTGTCTCCACCAATATCATAAACACGAATAATAATATTATTCGGGTAAAAGGTTTCAGCTAATTTTTTATAAACTATATATTGTTCCTCTTCTTCCGGAAATCTATCCAAACCTCCAAATATTTGCTCTGTTCTTACAAGCCCGATACCTTCCGCACCATTTTGAATTGTAACATCAACCTCTTCCATTAAATCAAGATTTCCGAGCAGTTTAATTTGCTTGCCGTCTTTTGTAACGGCAGGCAAGTTTTTTATTTTTTTCAGTTCTTCATCGTAACGGAAAAATCGCTCAATTTTATCCTGATAATAAATCCGTTGTTCTTCCGTGGGATTGATTACAACAAGTCCGTGGAAACCGTCCACAATAAGTTCATCGCCTTCAGCAATTGTAACAGTACCGTCATGAACACCAAGCACAGCGGGAATACTTAACGATCGAGCAACAATGGCAGCGTGGGATGTAAGTCCGCCGTAATCGGTAACGTAACCTTTTATTTTTGCTCTTGAAAAAAGAATTGCATCGGCAGGAGTAATGCTTTCAGAGACAACAATCATATTATTGTTAATATGTGAAACCCATTTTTTGTTGCGTATATTTCGAATAATTCTATTCTTAATATCCTCAATATCCTGCGCCCTTTCCTTCATGTAAATTTCCGATGAATTGCTCATCATCAAACGCTGATACTTTGATATTTCGTTATTAACAATATATTCAGCTGATTTTCGCTCAGACTCAATCCTTTTAAGAATTGTTTCTATTAAATATTTGTCATCAAGAATCATTATTTGAGCTTCAAAAATTGCTGCACGTTTAGTACCGAGCTTATCGACTGCTAACCCAAATATTTTATTCAATTCTTTTTTAGATTTTTCAATTGATTCTAGAAAATTGGACTTAACTTCCTCAACGTCCGAAATTTCTTCCGGTGAAACAAATTCCACATCCTTTTCATATTTGTGAGCTTTAGCAATCACTATTCCAGGTGCTGCTGCTACTCCCTTTAATATGTTTTTTCCATCAATCATTATAGCTCGTCAAACCCTCTTTCAAAATAATCTACTATTTTATTTTTGGCTTCCTCTTCGTCAATCCCGTCAAATTTTAATAAAAGTTCCGAACCTTTTTCAGCTGCAAGTGTCATTACACCAATTATGCTCTTGCCATTAATACTGAGTCCGTCTTTATAAATAAAAAAATCAGAATCGTATTTTGCCGCTAATTTTACAATAGTTGCTGCAGGTCTTGTATGCAATCCTGCATTATTTATAATCTTTACAGTAGTTTCAATCATTATATGTTTCTTTCCACAAGTATATCAGTAAGCCAAATCAAACCATTAGCACTATCAACATTCTCAATTTTAAGTAGGTTAGATAAAGCTTTTTTTGAATATTTTTGTATCTCTTTTTTTGCCTTTTCAACAACACCTAATCTAATAAACATTTCTCTATATTTCGATACCTCTCCTTTATTAATACCTTTATTTTTAACAACATTCAGTAAATCTTTTTTATCATCACCTTCAGCTAATTCCATTGCAGTCAAAAATAAAAATGTTTTCTTCCCTTCAATTAAATCACCACCGATTACTTTTCCAAACTTTGCTTCATCCGCCATTAAGTCCAGCAAATCATCATTAAGCTGGAATGCCATCCCAAGATTATGCCCAAACAATTCAAGACTTTTTATTGTATCGACATTATCAGAAACAATTTTCGCGCCCACTAAGCAACACATTTTTAATAAAGCAGCGGTTTTTTTACCAATCATTTCTTTATACTCTTTTATTGTAACATCGTTCCTATTTTCGAATTCCTCATCCAAACTTTGCCCTTCACAAACCTCCCTTATCCCTTTTGTAAATGATTTTATAATACTTATTGGATTGTTCTCAATATCTTTTAATAACATTTCGTATGCAATTGGAACTAAATTATCTCCGGTTAATATTGCCGTATTTAAATCATATTGTTTGTGAAGTGTCTTTCTACCACGCCGTTTTGCAGCATTGTCCATAATATCATCGTGAGCCAATGTAAAGTTATGAATAATTTCTACGGCTGTTGCTGCATTATACACTTGTGAAAATTTCCCTCCGGCTGCAACGGCTGAAAATAATACTAATAAAGGTCGAAGCCTTTTCCCACCGCTTTGCATAATGTAAGCGGAAGGTTCATATAAAGAATTTGGTTTCTTATTTTTAAACAAGAAAGATATTTTTGAATCAATCTTCTTTATCTCTTTATTATAAATTTTTTGATATTCCATTATATTATTTCTTTTATATTAAATATTTTATTGTTTCTTAATTCATTTAGAGTAGAGCAGCCCGTTAAGTACATAACCTTTTTAACATCTTCAAACCAATTATTTACCAACCCGATAACTCCCTTAACATCAGCATCAATCAGTTTTTTCAGTACAATTCTTGCCGATGCAGCTAAATCAGCACCAAGGGCAAATGATTTGGCAATATCAATTCCGTTCATTATCCCGCCGGAAGAAATCAGTGTAAAATCAAATTCTTTTTTTAATTCGGATACAGTTCGCACGCAATATGATGTAGGTAAACCCCAGTTCCAAAAATAACTTTCTCCTGAGTTCCCATTTCTTAACATCTCTACTGCTGACCAACTTGTTCCCCCTGCTCCGGCAACATCAATACCGTTAACGCCAATGTTTAACAATTTTCTTGCGGTATCATAGCTTATCCCGGAACCAACTTCTTTAATAAATATTGGAACTGAAATGTCTTTTACGACCTTATCAATACTTTTTAACAATCCGGAGAAATTAGGCTGTCCCTCCTTCTGAAATAATTCTTGCAAGGGATTTAAGTGAATAACAAAAGCATCAGCTTCTACAGCATCAATTACTTTCTGAATCTGTGACATATTTTTTGCGTGTAATATTTGTGCTGCCCCAAGGTTACTAAGTACAGGAACATTTGGAGCTTTTTTCCTAATTATTTTATATGAGTCAACATTGGATGAATTGTCAAGCATTTCACGCTGGCTGCCAACACCGATTGGAATTTGTAATTCAGCGGCGGCTTCTGCAAGTTTCTCATTAATATTATCGGATTCAATTGTTCCCCCTGTCATACAGGAAATTAAAAAAGGTAATTTTATTGTTTGATTTAAGAACTCATCAGATAAATCAAGTTTAATAATATCCACTTCTGTAATTGCACAATGAACAAAGTCATAATTCTCAAATCCGGTAGACTTTGCGTTGAAAACAGGATTCCCCTCAATGCAAACTTCTAAGTGTTCTTTTTTTCTCTTTGCTATTTTGTTCATTGAAATTTTTAATAATTTGATTTTTTATAATTCAAAATAAGGATAATAGCTATATTTTGCTTTGAAGAGATTCTTCATACTGCCAAATGAAATCAAGAATAACATTAGAAACAGTATTACACTTCTGATAGAATCTCTTTCTGATATTAACATCAACTAATTAGTAGAATATTTCAAAAGAAACTCTTTAATAAACTTATCAATTTTACCATCCATCACACCTTGTGTATCCGAAGTTTCGGTTCCTGTTCTGTGATCCTTTACCATATTGTAAGGATGAAAAACATACGAACGAATTTGACTTCCCCACTCAATTTTCATTTTACTTTTTTCCGTTTCTTCCTTTTCTGCTTCCTGCTTTTCGAGTTCTATTTGATATAATTTTGATTTGAGCAGTTTCATTGCATTTACGCGATTCTGCATTTGTGAACGCTCACTTTGACACGCTGCTACTGTTTTGGTTGGCAAATGCGTTATGCGAACTGCAGTTTCAACCTTATTTACATTCTGCCCGCCTTTTCCCCCTGAACGATAAGTATCAATTCGTAAATCTGCAGGATTAATATTGATTTCAATCGAATCGTCTATCTCAGGAATTACAAACACAGACGCAAATGTTGTATGTCTCTTTTTGTTCGAATCAAATGGCGAAATTCTAACGAGACGATGAACACCGTTTTCGGCTTTTAAATAACCGTAAGCAAACTCACCGGAAATTTTAATAACTACACTTTTAATTCCGGTAACATCACCTTCAAGCAAATCCAGGATAACAGTTTTATAATTATTCTGCTCACAATACCTGAGATACATGCGCATCAGCATCGCAACCCAATCGTAAGCTTCCGTTCCACCGGCACCGGAATGTATTGTTAATATGCAGTCCTTATCATCGTTTTCACCGGACAGCATACTTTTAAACTCAAGATTTGAAATTTCACTTTTTAATTTTTCAATATCATTTTCAATTTCTGCCGTAAGACTTTCATCTAGTTCCATTTCAGCAAGTTCAACAAATTCATTTATTTCGATATATTTTGAATTTACTTTGTCCCAGGCATCAACCCATACTTGTATGGTCTGAATTTGCTGAATAACTTTTTGTGCTTCCTTTTGATTATCCCAAAAATTAGCAGCCTCTGTTAAACTTTTCAGTTCTGTATTTTTTACTTCTTTTTTAGCAAGGTCAAAGATAACCTCGTAATTTGGTTATTTTTTCACTCTGTACTTTTAGTTCTTTCTTATATTCTTCAAACATAAGCTTCCCACCTTTAATTTTATAAATTTATATCTGAGTCCATTCTAAAAAGTAATATTTTGACTAACTCACGACTTCAGTCGTGGGGAAACAGACTAAAAACGAACTTCCCCAAACGGACTTTAGTCCGTTTGAACTTTTTAGAGTGGACTCATATCTAAATATCAAATATTTTAATTAGAAGTACTTTACTCATTCTTCAATTTCTAATTCCATTCTTAACAAGGCACTTGCAACGGTTTTCCCTTGTGCATCGAATTTAAGCGAAACAGTTCCGCCTCCGCCGAGAGTATTGTTCAAGATAAAATTTAATGCTCTTATATTGGGCAATTCATAACGTTCAACACTGCCGAAACAGATTCCTTCAAAATGTTTTTTTACTCTTTCAGCCGTTACGTATTTTTTAATTATTTCATAACCCTTATCATCATACGCAATAATTCCGGCATTTGCAGCATCACCTTTGTCACCGCTTCTGCCGTGTGCAATATCAATTAATCTAATTTTCATTTAACCTCCATAATTTCAACTACCGGTTCAACAAGATTTTTAGGCATTAGAGCAGGCCAGTATGCAACAACATCACTCGGCTTCGGTCTTCCACCTGCAAATCCCGTAACACTCGGCGGACCGGTCAAAATTAAGGGCGCAATTTCACGTCCAAATCTTAAAACGGAATTATAATCGGAAGAACGAACAGCAACGCGCATTGTAACTTCGTTAATGTCATCTTCATCCAACTGTTTTGCCAAAGGACCGTGAGTGGCGTTGTAGCCAATAAATTCGGTTTTTATTTCATCAAATTTCAGATTCAAGTTTTCCAATCGCTTTCTTAAAATTTTATCCGCAGCTTTTGCTTTTGTGATTGCCTGCGGCCAGGAATAAGTTAAGCTGCCTATTGCTGAATAACCATCCTCATACGCACAAGAAACTTTGTACGTATCTGTTTCTTTTGTTCCTTTCATATCGTAAACACGTACGCGATTGTTTCCTAAATCTTCTAATTTTATTGAAGTAAAATCAGCAACGCAATCCGGAGTAATGTATTTTTTAGGATCGCCTATTTCGTAAACAAGCTGTTCTGCAACAGTTTCAAAACTAACTTTTCCGCCCAATGATTCGTGCTTAGTAATAATTACCTCACCATTCGGAAAGGCTTCCGCAATCGGGAAACCAATTTCAGCCATATTTTCAACGGACTGCCAATCGCCCAAAAAATTTCCTCCGGAAGATTGCCCGCCGCATTCGAGAATATGCCCTGCAATAGTTCCTGCAGAAAGCAAATCGTAATCTTCTTTTCCCCAACCAAATTCATATATCATCGGAGCAAGAGTTAAACCTGTATCAGTAGTTCTGCCTGTTATTACAATATCGGCATCTTTTTGTAAAGCTTCAACAATAGGAAATGCACCAAAATAAACATTTGCACTGAGCATTTTTTCTTTTACCGGAATAATAGATTCTCCGGTTTCCATATTGTTTAGTTCGCAGCCGGATTTAATTACTTCGTCCAATCTGTCTTTGATTCCATCACCGAGCACAACGCCAATCTTTAAATTTTTAACATCTAATTTTTTAGCAACCTCAATAATTGCTTCGGCACAAGCAATGGGATTTACACCGCCGCCGTTTGTAATAACTTTAATATTTTTTTCTTTAATAATTGGTAATATTCTTTCCATTAATTCAGGAATATCGCGGGCATAGCCAAAATTAGGGTTTTTGTTCTTTTGTTTTTGCAGAATGGACATTGTAACTTCTGCGAGATAATCCATAACAAGATAATCAACATCTCCTTTTGTAACCTGCTGATAAGGAGCATCGATTAAATCACCCCAAAATCCCTGTCCTGAAGCAATTCTAATTTTTTCTTTCATTTAATAATCCTCTTTATTTGATTACATAAACTAATAAATTTATTCAACATTATTTTTATCGAACATGTTAAATATGCTATTTAATGGAAATAGCGGATATAATTTTCTCACTAATATCATCCCAATCACTTTCTCCATTTACCGCCAACCAATTGATTCTATCGTCCTTGCGAAACCATGTCATTTGTCGTTTGGCAAAATGCCTTGTATTTCTCTTAATCAATTCCACAGCACGCTCCAAAGATATTTGATTATTTAAGTACGAAAAAATTTCTTTGTATCCGACTGTGTTTAAAGAATTTAATTCAGGCAAATATCCCATGCCTAATATATTTTTAACTTCTTCAACCAACCCGGCTTGTATCATTCTATCAACACGAAGATCAATATTGGCATATAACTCTTCCCTATTCCAATTAAGACCAAACTGCACAAAGCTATAATTCTCTTTTCTTTTGTGCTCTTGTTGAATTTGCCAAATAGGTTTGCCTGTAACGTGAAAAACTTCCAAAGCTCTTATTACCCGCTTCCAATTTGAGGGCTGCATTTTTTTCGCACTCTGCTCATCAACTTTTTGCAACATTGAATATATAAATTCATTACCTTTTTCTTTGCACAATTGCATTAAATTATTTCTGTAAGTTGTATCCGTTTCAACCGAGTCAAAAATTCCATCTACAACAGCTCTGATATATAAACCGGAACCGCCGACAACAATTGGCTGTTTATTTTCCTTTAGTAATTTTTTAATAACATTGAGCGCATCTTTTTCAAAGATACTCACATCATATTTTTCATCAGGATTTAGAATACTGATAAAATAATGTTTAACATTTTGAAATTCTGAATTTGAAGGAGAAGCAGTTCCTATATTAAGATACTTAAATATTTGCCGTGAATCGGCGGAAATGACTTCACCGGAAAGTTTTTTTGCCAGTTCTATTCCAAGATTAGTTTTGCCGGAACAAGTAGGACCGACTATTACAATTATCTGTTGTCCCATCCTTCTTTTCCGATAAGTGGAACAAATAAAAAATTTGGATAATCTATTATATCAAATTCTTCTTCAGCCGTTTTGCTAATAACCTTTAATACTTGGTTGCCTTTGCTGCCAACAGGAATAACAAGCCTTCCGCCAATTGCCAATTGTTTTTTAAGTGCTTCAGGAATAACCGGACCGCCTGCTGTAACAATAATTCCATCGTACGGAGCAAATTCAGACCAACCTATTGTGCCGTCGCTGCACCGCATAGCAACACGGCTTCCGAGTTTATCAAACAATTTCAAAGTACGATTATAAATTTGGCTGTTGCGCTCTATTGAAAAAACTCTCGCATCCATTGCCGAAAGAATCGCTGCCTGAAATCCCGAACCTGTACCGATTTCCAAAACTTTATCACCGGATTTAATATTAAGTTCCTGAGTCATGAATGCAACAGTGTAAGGTTGTGAAATTGTCTGATCATACCCAATAGGTAGCGCTGTGTCTTTATATGCGTGATGTTTCATAATATCGGGGACAAAGTTTATTCTGTCAACACGCAAAAAGGCTAAAAGCACTTTCTCATCATGAATCCCTTTCGAGCGAAGTATCTCTACTAAATCTTCTTGGTTTCTGTTTGCCATTACTATTTTCTAATTTAAGATAGGATTTTGAAGCAACAATTAGTTCTATATAACATATTCGTTTATCTTTTCCAACATTGAAATATCCCCGCAACTAATAAGTTACGGAATATTTTATACCGTATCGTTTCTCAACTTATTCAAATTATCCAAATGTTTAATAAGTATTTTGAATTTACCCTTTTTTCAAAAATGGAACTTAATAATTTTTTGAGCATAATCAAACATATGAACTGATAAGCAGCGATTCAGAGCCAAAATTTAATCGGAAAATCAGTCGAAAGCCGGATTCGGTCTTTGCCGAAATATTTTTTTATATACTCTTAACGTGTTGTTTTTTGTAATCTTAATTTTGTCCCCGAATC
>VAPK010161741.1_pt1 | contig 10304 bp, 9 predicted proteins | sample 3395031 | NCBI WGS metagenome assembly VAPK01 (sample SAMN08290443, study PRJNA428436) | hydrothermal vent metagenome | isolation source: Deep-sea hydrothermal vent chimney 1 | place: Pacific Ocean: Juan De Fuca Ridge
ATCTGGCACTGGCCTCCAGCTGGTACGCAATTGCACCGCAAAATGGTGACATTGCCGCAACATTTGAACTGGCACTGCTTTATCAGAATGGAACCGGCGTTCCAAAAAATCGCCAGCGGGCCGCAGAGCTGTTTAGCACCGCCGCCGCAGCAGGACATCGCGAAGCAATGTACAATATGGCTCTTTTGCATGTGGAGGGAATTTACGCTGAACCAAATCTGGCGCTAGGTGCCTCGTTGATGGAAAAAGCCGCCGAGGCCGGGTTGGCCGAAGCCAATTATGATTATGGCATAATGTTGATGGAGGGGGTTGGTGTGCCGCCAAATCCAACCCTTGGCGCCAACTATATTGGCGTTGCTGCCCAGTTTGGTCTGGTGGAAGCTCAGGTGGAATATGCGACTTTTCTATATCTTGGCAAAGGGGTGAAACAGGATCGCGCAGAAGCAGTTCTTTGGTATATGCGAGCAGCCGAAGCCACAAACCCTGTGGCCCAAAACCGGCTGGCAAAACTCTATGCGGTTGGCGAAGGGGTTCCCCTTGATCTACAGACCGCCGCCATGTGGCGCTCGCTGGCTCGCAGGCAGGGGCTAAATGATCCGGGTCTTGAAACCTTGCTGATTTCCATTGCCCCCGAAGATATTAAACGGGCTGAAGAAAGAGCGTTCTACTGGCCCGGCGAAATTCCTGATGAAAGAAGCCCGGGAGCATCCATTCTTCAAGAATCCCCCTCTGTGCAAACCCGGCTGATTAATCGCCCCTGATCTATCAAATATTCCAAAAAAACGCTTATAACTCCATTCTCCCTCATAAAATTCAATAAAAATATTTTCTCAATTTACTCTAAATACCTCCCCCCACTTGCAAGCAAAAGCAATCTGGGGCAAAACCCGACAAATTTCACATCTTATCGATGTCACTCTCACAAATATTTCTCTCATGAATATTTCTATCGTGAATATTTCTCTTGCGCCCTCGAATAAGGGCAGAAATCGGTTCCATGAAAATCAACGGTAATGAAATTCGTCCGGGCAACGTCATTCAACACAAGAATGAGCTATGGGTTGCGGTCAAGGTCAATCATGTAAAACCGGGAAAAGGCGGCGCTTTTGCCCAAGTGGAATTAAAGGGAATTGTTTCCAACACCAAACTCAATGAGCGTTTCAGATCGGCTGAAACCGTGGAAAAAATTCGTCTGGAGCAAAAGGAATATCAGTTTCTTTATGCTCAGGACGATATGCTGGTTTTCATGGATAATTCGACCTACGAGCAACTGGAATTGATGAAAGAATTTGTCGGGGAGCGCGCACAATTTCTGCAGGACGGCCTCAATGTAAAGGTTGAAAGCCATGAGGGCACCCCCCTTGGCATTTCCCTTCCCCAATTTGTCACGTTAGAAGTCGCCGAGACAGAGCCGGTGGTAAAAGGGCAAACCGCTGCTAATTCCTTCAAACCGGCAGTGCTGGAAAATGGTGTTAAGGTCATGGTGCCTCCTTTCGTTTCGCAAGGGGAGCGCATTGTTGTGGATACCCAGGAAATAACCTATTTCAAACGCGCCGATTAACTCGTGACGACTAATTTTTGCCGCTTCTGCTAAAAACCCAAAATTTTCCATAAACTAAAGGTTTAATTTATGGCCGCCTCCGCTCTACTTAACATCATGGTCAAAGCCGCTCAAAAGGCTGGACGTTCTCTAACCAGAGATTTTGGCGAAGTTGAAAATCTACAGGTGTCGAAAAAAGGCCCGGCGGATTTTGTCTCCAATGCTGACCTTAAAGCCGAAGAAATTATCCACGCTGAATTGATCAAGGCCCGCCCAACCTATTCGTTTCTGATGGAAGAGGGTGGAGAGATAAAGGGAAGCGACGGACAGCACCGCTGGATAATTGATCCCCTTGATGGCACCACAAATTTTTTGCATGGAATTCCCATGTTTGCCTCTTGCATTGCGCTAGAGCGCAATGGAGAAATTGTTGCCTCGGTGATTTATAATCCGATAATGGAAGAAACCTTCACCGCTGAACGTGGCGGTGGCGCTTGGCTTAACGAACGCAAACGCCTGCGCGTTGCCGGACGCAGAAAACTTGTTGATTGTGTTGCAGCGGTCGGCATCAACTCACGCAGCGCCGCTGGCACGGCCCGCGAAATAAAACAATTGGCCCATATCACCCCAAGCGTCGCCGGAATTCGCCGCTCCGGGTCTGCCTGTCTGGATTTGGCATGGCTGGCCGCTGGGCGCTATGATTTATATTGGGAAGCCGATCTTAAACCATGGGACATCGCCCCCGGCTCTTTGTTGGTAAAAGAGGCCGGAGGCTTCATCTCCGATTTTTCCGGCAAACCCAACTCCATCGTTAATGGGGAAGTTGTTGCAGGCAATGAATTGGTGCAGGGTGCCGCCCTTAAAGCATTAAAATCTATCAAATAGGTTCAGCCCCCTAAGTCTTCACCAAACTCACCAAATTGTGCCAATATCACCTTATAGTGCATCAGCCATTGTCAGGACCTATTTGTCTGAATAGTCTTATGGTTAACAAATCATTGTCACCAATGCACCCAAGGTTCTGCTCAGACCATGACCGAACGCTATAATCCATATCTTTTGGCCTCCCCCAATGTCTATCTGGTCAAAATGCTCATCTTTTTGATTTTGGTTGGCCTGCTTGGTGTCATATTGGGCCAACAGCTTTTGGATGCATTTTGGGCCAACCCTTTCATCAACGGATTGATTCTTTTTGCTCTGGTGGTGGGAATACTGCTCAGCTTTCGTCAGGTTACCCGTTTATCCCCTGAAATTCGCTGGGTGAATTCCCTGCAAAACGGCACCCCTGACCCCATACGCGATGCACCGGTTTTATTGGCTCCGGTGGCCTATATTTTGCGTGACAGGCTTGGGGAGGCGGTAATAACTCCCGCCTCATTGCGCTCAATTCTTGATTCGGTGGGTTTCAGACTGGATGAAGCACGCGAAACCGCCCGCTATATGATCGGGCTTCTGGTGTTTTTGGGCCTACTGGGTACTTTTTATGGCCTGCTGCAAACCGTAAATTCTGTAACCGGAGTTATTCAGGGGTTAGATGCCACAGCCGGTGATTCGGGAACCTTGTTTTCAAATCTCACCGAGGGGCTGGAAGCTCCATTATCGGGCATGGGCACTGCATTTTCTTCATCATTGTTTGGGCTTTCCGGTTCTTTGATATTGGGTTTCTTGGATCTACAGGCCGGACAGGCGCAAAATACCTTTGCTACAGAACTTGAAGACTGGATGTCTTCAATGACCGAGCTTGATCACCCGGTTACCCAAATGCAAGCCACAGGGCTTGGGGTTTCAGGAGAAGAAATGCATTCGGTTTTAGAACAGCTGGGCAATTCCATGCAGCGCACTGATAGCTCCCAAAATGCCATTAGAGCCATGGCAGAGCTGGCCCGGGGTATTGACGGGTTGGTAAAGCACATCAAGGCCGAGCAGGAGGATTTGCGCCGCCATATTGTGCAACAGGGAGAAACCAACAAGCGCCTTGGTGACCTGATAGATGCCATGCTGGCAGAAAGCGAAAAAGATCGTTTAAACAAACAAAATCCACCAAAATAGGGAAATATTCCCAAAAAATTTGCCGAACTGCTAGCCAAAAGTTAATTGCCAAAAAATTAATTATCACGAGGAAAAACGCCCCACAATGAGGATATCGCGTTACAATCAAAGAACCCGCGTTGATTATTGGCCGGGATTTGTTGATGCAATGTCGTCATTGCTGCTGGTGATAATATTTCTGCTTTCTCTTTTTATGCTAGCCCAGTTTTTTCTCTCTCAAGAAATTTTGGGCAAAGACAGTGCCCTTACCCGTCTAAATTCTCAAATTGCTGAACTCACAGACCTGTTGCAACTGGAACAGGCGGGCAATGCTGACCTTGAAACAACAATTTCGTCTCTTTCGGCCACCCTTTCGGGGGCAACAGAGGAGCGAGATGCCCTGTTAAACCAGGTTGCAGGTTTTGGAGTTGGGGCGGCTGAACGAGATGGCCAGCTGGCTTTGCTAAACACTCAATTAGATGCTGAAAAGCAATTATCAGGGGAAGCCAATGCACAGCTAGAACTGCTAAATCAGCAATTATTAGCCCTTCGCATACAAATCAATGCACTCGAACAAGCCCTTGATGCCTCAGAATTTCGCGATAGCGATGCCCGGACAAAAATTGCCGATCTTGGTCGTAGGTTAAATCTGGCGCTGGCCCAGCGGGTGCAGGATCTTTCCAGATACCGCTCGGATTTCTTTGGCCGCCTGCGTGAGATTTTGGCTGATCGCGCCGATGTCAGTATTGTTGGAGATCGGTTTGTTTTTCAATCAGAGGTGCTTTTTGATGCCGGGCAGGCCGATATTTCAAATCATGGGCGTGAGCAGATTTCAAAACTGGCAGAGGCAATATTACAACTGGAAGATGAAATCCCCCCCGAGATTAACTGGGTCCTGCGCATTGATGGCCATACGGACCGGCGCCCCATATCCACGGTCAGGTTCCCGTCAAATTGGGAGCTTTCCGCCGCCCGCGCCATTTCGGTGGCCAAACTTTTGATTGAAATGGGCGTTTCTCCCCACCGGCTGGTTGCCGCTGGATTTGGTGAATTTTCCCCCATTGATCCAGCCGATAATGATGAGGCCTATCGCAAGAACCGCCGCATAGAGTTCAAACTCACAGAATAGGCCTTCAAAAAACCCGCCCCCTCTGGTTCCAAACAACACTAGTTGCTCGGCTCGTCCTGAAACTGCAATTTGGCCAGTTGCGCATAACGCCCGCCCTTGGTGATCAACTCTTTATGGGTGCCCTGATCAATCAATTCTCCACTTTCAACAACAAGAATACGATCGGCATCGCGAATAGTTGCCAATCTATGGGCAATTACCAGCGTTGTGCGCCCCTGCATCAAACGCTCCAGCGCCTTTTGCACCAGATGCTCACTTTGGGCATCCAACGAACTTGTTGCCTCATCCAACAGTAAAATCGGCGCATCTTTTAACAAAGCTCTGGCAATTGCCAACCGCTGTTTTTGTCCGCCTGAAAGCATAACTCCGCGCTCTCCCACCACCGAATTATAACCATCGCTCAAGCGATGGACAAATTCATCAACCAAAGCCGCTTTTGCCGCCTCGATAACTTCTTCATCGCTGGCATCCATTTTTCCAAATCTGATATTGTCTGCAATGGTTCCGGCAAAGATCACGCTTTCCTGCTCAACGTAAGAAAATCTCTGCCTCAAATCATGGGACCTTACTTCACGAGCATCAACTCCATCCACTCTGATAGAGCCGCCATTGACGTCATAAAACCTTTGTAGCAGTGCAAATATTGTTGATTTTCCTGAACCTGACGGCCCGACAATAGCCACGGTTTCACCGGGTTTGACCTTAAAGGAGATGTTTTTCAAAACCACTTCATTTTCCCGCGTGGCATAGGAAAAATTAACATCAGAAAACTCAACGGTTCCAAGGGCCGGTTCAGGCATGCTCAAGGGGTTTTCAGGCTCTGGCATTATGGTTTTGGTTTCCAATATTTCCACCAGCCTTTCGGTGGCCCCGGCAACGGTTTGCAGCGAGCCAAAAATTTCAGACATATTGGTTAGAGCAGCTGATGCCATAATCGCATAAATAAGAAATTGAATCAGTTGACCGGCAGAAACTGAACCCTCAAACACAGATTTGGCCCCCCACCAGATCAGCATTACAACCGCACCCGTGCCCAAAAACATCACAATGGCAATCAATACAGAGCGGGCTTTTAGCCGGGTAACTTCCGCCCCGTAGCTTTCTTCAGAATGAAAGATAAAATTATTCGCCTGATTTTCTTCCTGCACGAAGGATTTTATGGTTTTTGTGGCGCTCAGAGCTTCGGTAGCAATCGCTGATAAGTCAGCCAGCGCGTCCTGGGTAACGCGTGACATGCGGCGCAAACGGCGTGCAAAATATATAATCGGAATAATCAGCATTGGTAGACCCACAACTACCGCCAGCGCCAGTTGTACGCTGGTTAAAAACATCATTACCACCGCTCCGATGATGGTCACCAATGATCTAAGTGCCAAAGTTGCGCTGGATCCAATGGCCCCGCGAACTGTTGCCACATCTCCATTTAAGCGCGAAGTCAGCTCTCCCACCCGATGGGTATCAAAATAGGTGGCATCCAGTTGCAGCAGATGTTTAAAAACGGCGGTACGAATGTCGGTTAAAACCCGCTCTCCAATAACAGCTATAAAATAATGACGTGCTCCACCAGCAAGCGCCATTATTGCCGCAACCATGAGTATCATCCAGCCAAAGGAGGCAACCTGATCCAGATTTTGCTCAATAAACCCCTTATCAAGCAGGCCAGCAGCAAATATGGGAATTGAAAGTTGCGCCGCCGCTGCAATCAATAAAAACAACAAGGTAAGCACCAGCCGTTTTGGATAACGCAATAAAAACGGCACCAAAGCTCTTAGGGGTTTTAAGTTGGCGCGGCGTGAGCGTTCCTTATCATCCCGCGCGCGCGCAGCACCTTCAGGCACATCACTTTTGTCTGGCGTTGGTTGCGCTGCCTCATTAGCCATATTTTTCTGTTCTTTTTTTTGATGATTTATTCTGTCAAAATAGGCATTGCCCGACGTGCTTGCAACCACCAATTAATTTGAACACTCAGCGAATTTAATTTTTACGTCCGTTTTTTACCCTTTGGGACAAATTTTATCTCTGTGATGCAAGTGCGCTCTTGCTCTTTGGTGTGTTTTTCGTATAGAACCCGCCCAACCAGAAAAATTCAAACCTTTTTGCGCAAGCACAATGCTCTCGTATCACTTGAGGTCCTTATGAAAAAAGACGTTCACCCAGACTATCATACCATCAACGTGGTTATGACCGACGGCACCAAATACCAGACCCGCTCTACCTATGGATCTGAAGGTGACACCTTACAACTTGATATCGATATCAAAACCCATCCAGCCTGGACCGGTGGCAAAGGCCATCTGGTTGATCGCGGCGGACGAGTTTCCCGATTTAAAGAGAAGTTCAAAGGCATTTTGGGCGCTTAACTTTGCAGCCCTGCATTGCCTTTTTTAATGGCCGTGCTTAAAAAAATATTTTGATTTTATTTAGTCATAAAAAATCCCGACCTGTAAAAGGGCCGGGTTTTTCTTTGTGATAAGTTTTTTTGCGATAAATTTTTCTTTTTATGGCTCTAAACTTTTCCGCTGGAACCAAAAGCATCGCGCAGACGGGTCATCTGATCGGCAATGTCATTATCATCCCTGATCGGAGCGCTCGGTACTTCGCCGCGATCTAAAATATCATACTGCACCACGCGCTCAAACAGCCGATCTCCATGGGCAATATAATCTAAAAACTGTTCTGGCAAATCAGACCAGCCCGGCCCACCTCTTTGGGAGGGGGTGGCGGAAAACTTTACCTTGGATTTTTCCGCTCGAGCACTCTGGGCCGACATTTCTTTTTCCTGCACTGCTCGTTGCAACAACAACCATGATGCCAGCTGCATCAATCTGGTAGTGAGGCGCATGGATTCGGTGGCATACAAAAACCCGGCCTCCCGGCTAAGTCCGCGCGCCTGATTTCTGCCCTCACCATCAAGATAGGATGCAACTTCTTCAATCAGTGCCATGCCCTGAGTATAGAGCCTGATAAAATCTCCCGAAGCCACCAGATGCGGCCCGATATGAGTTGCCTCATGACTTGCTTGAGATAGCGACTTTTTAGAATTTAATTTTTTATCGTCCAATTTTTCATCGTCCAAGATAACAGACCCACAAATTATTTTTTAACGCTAAACGCTGATCGATATTAAACCGAAAAACGTTAAAAAGACACGCGCATTGAACAAAAAACCAAATTCATGGTCAACGGCGAAATTAAACGCCAATTGTTATGTGGTTTATGATCAGATTTTATATCTAGAACATGATTATGGAGCACAATGGGGCCAAAACCTGAAAATAATTGCTTTTAGCAAAAAAAAAGAGCTGTAAGAACAGCTCTCGAAGTTAACAGGGAGGCATAAACAGTGGGAAAGAACCACTCTTTAAAGTTCAAAGTTTCAAACCCGAAGGTTTAATGAAAGAACAATTAATTCTTAGCTCTAATACGTTAATTAAAAGTAAATGGGGAATACTTTTTTAACCCTGTGTGTTTGTGCTTCTTCAACCAAACAATTTTTTTTGTCAGGTTTTATTAAGCAATTGTTGAGCCTAAATCGTCTTCAACTCCTGCTGACTTTTTTGTTATAAGGTGTTGATTTTCTTTTTCTGATCGAACCCACTAGGTTCAAAAAATCTTCTCACGGGAGCGGATAATCTTTAAACGAATAAGGAAATCAAAATGAACAAAAAAGCAACTTCAGTACTAGTAGCTGGCGCAGTTATCGCAGCAATGGGTTCTCTTGCTATTTCTTCACCTGCATTGGCGTCTTCCGACACCGAAAAATGCTACGGCATTGCCCTTGCTGGCGAAAACGATTGTAAAGCTGGTGCTGGCACCTCTTGTCAGGGCACATCAGTTGTGGATTTCCAGGGTAATGCCTGGTCAGCTGTTCCAGCTGGCACATGCGAAAAATTCGGCATGGTTGATATGGACGAGTTCATGCTTCCTGATGGCCGCATGGGATCGCTGATGGAACTGGATCGTGATCTGCCTGTAGCTGGTTAATCATGATTTGGCTGAATTGTTTTTGTAAATCATAAAACACAGACCGAAAAACAAGGGAATGGGCGTAAAATGAACATGAATTTTGATCATGGCAGTGCGCCACAAAAGCGTATTGCTCCGCCCGTTCCCAAAAGATCAGGTGTTGGCTTAAAGCCAACCCATTACGAAGATATTCTCAGCAAAAAACCAGACATTGCATGGTTTGAAGTCCATCCGGAAAACTATATGGGCGATGGCGGCCCCCCCCATAAATATCTGGAAGCAATACGCAATAATTACCCCCTTTCCCTGCATGGCGTTGGCCTTTCAATAGGTGGCGCCGGCAGACTGAATAAAAATCATTTAATGCGCCTCAAAGAACTTGAGCGCCGCTATCAGCCGGGCCTGTTTTCTGAGCATCTGGCATGGTCGAGCCACGATGAAATCTATCTAAACGACCTTTTGCCCCTGCCCCTGACCAGCGAAACCTTAAATATCGTTTGTGACCATGTGGATGAAGTGCACGAATTTGTCGGACGGCAAATGCTGTTGGAAAATCCCTCCACCTATATCCGCTTTGACCATAATGATATGGACGAGGTAACTTTTTTAACTGAAGTCAGCAACCGCACCGGCTGTGGGCTTCTTCTAGACGTGAACAATGTTTTTGTTTCCGCAACCAATCACGATTTTAACCCCGAGGATTATCTCAAAGCTTTTCCGCTGGAAAAAATCGGAGAAATCCATCTGGCCGGTCACGCCACCGAACAAGACGATACCGGAAAACCATTGCTCATTGATGCCCATGACCGCAAGATTGCCGACCCGGTGTGGAAACTTTATGAGCAAACAATAGCTCGCACTAATGGCATTCCAACCCTGATTGAATGGGATACCAACATCCCTGAATGGGCTGTTTTATTTTCAGAAGCCAAGTTCGCCCAGGAAATCATGGATCGGGCTACATCTACAAAAAGCGATAAAAAACATGCCATCGCATCATAAAATTCAAAGCCGCTTTGCTGACGGATTATTAAATCCTGACATGCCAACCCCCAAAAACCTTTTGGGACTTGGCGACGAAGAACCGAAAAAGCGCTATAATGTTTATCGTAACAATGTAACCATCTCTCTCATAGAATCCATGAAGGCGACATTTCCGGTTGTTTTGCGCCTGCTCGGCCCGCAAATTTTTGACCCCATGGCCACTCAATTCATCCGTGAGTTTCCGCCAACTTCTCCAGTTTTAATGACCTATGGCGACCAGTTCCCCAAATTCATCGCTGGTTTTGCTCCAGTGAAGCAAATTCCCTATCTGGCAGACGTGGCCAGTTGTGAATTATTGTATCTGCAAACCTATCATGGAAGGGATGCTGACCCGGTAGCCATAGATAATTTGAGCACCCACGCTCCTGAAACCATGGCTTCTCTGACATTTTCCTGCCACCCCAGCGCGCATTTTTTCTTTTCGAAATGGCCGGTTGGCTCCATCTGGTTTACCAACAAATTTGATGATGAAGTAAAACCTCTGGATGCTGAGCGCGGTGGCGAAAGCATATTATTCATTCGCCCGCAGATGGAAGTGATTGCCCACATAATTGCTGCGGACCTGCATAAGTTTTTATCTCTTATTGCATCCGGAGC
>VAPK011242672.1_pt1 | contig 10302 bp, 9 predicted proteins | sample 3395031 | NCBI WGS metagenome assembly VAPK01 (sample SAMN08290443, study PRJNA428436) | hydrothermal vent metagenome | isolation source: Deep-sea hydrothermal vent chimney 1 | place: Pacific Ocean: Juan De Fuca Ridge
TGATGTGAATTATTTGAGATCTACTATAATTTTGTTTTCTATTTTTCTTTTTACAAATACAAGTTTTTCTGCAGTCATTAGAGATATTGCAATTACAGGAAATCAACGGATTGACAGCCAAACGATACTGGAAAAAATAAATTCTAAAGTCGGCAGCAAACTTGAGCTGACTACAGTGGATAAAGATATAAAAAATATCTTTAAACTTGGATATTTTAAAAGGATAACGGTAAGTGAAACAGATGAAAAAAACGGGGTCAAATTAATATACAAAATCTTTGAAAAACCGTCAATAAGAAATATTTTATTTAGCGGCAATGATCATATAAAAGATAAGCAGCTGCTTAAGATAATAGATGTGAAACCGTACCAGATAGTAAGCAGAGAAAAGATTAAGAACTCAGTTAATCAAATAATTTCGTTTTATGCTTCAAAACAGCGGTTTTTAACACATGTCCAATCGAAGTTAAAACCGGTTAAAAATAACCGTGTAGATCTGATTTTTAATATAACCGAAGGGGAAAAAACATATATAAAGGCTGTAAAAATATTTGGAAATAAGCATATTAAATCTTCGGATATAATCGATGCTATGACAAACCGGCCTAAGTACGGAGCTTATCTTTTAACATGGCTGCCATGGTTTTATACGGGGCGGTTTAACCCAAGTGCCCTGCCATCTGACAGGGGCACAATTACCGACCTTTACCTTTCCAGGGGATATGCAAAGGTTAAAGTTAAGCCGATCAAGATACTTGTCGATCCTATAGATGGTAAAATTATGCTCCAAATAATGATTAATGAGGGAAAACAATACAAGATCGGTAAAATCAGCTTTTCTGATCTCGGTACCCTTAATAAAACCATTTTAAAATCATTGACAAGTAGAGCCGGAAAAATATTTAATGGTGTTGCACTACGCAATGATGTGTCAAAACTTGTTGATCTTTACGGTCAGAAAGGATACGCATACGCAGACATAAATCCTCAGATTAGCTTTGATGACACAAAAAAACTTGTAAATATTCATTTTGTAATAAATAAGGGCAGAAAAGTTAAAATTGCGAGAGTAACCATAGAAGGAGATAGTAAAACAGAAGATAAAGTCATAAGACGAGAAATGAAAATTGTTGAAGGTGATTTTTACAATCCTAAAAAAATAAGAAGAAGCCGTCGCAATATAATTAATACAAACTTTTTTGCAAATGTAAAAATAAGACAAGTTCCGGGAATAAAAAGAGACAAGATGAAACTTAACGTTCAGGTAAAGGAAAAAAGTACCGGCTCGGCGAGCATAGGAGCAGGCTATAGTACTTATGATAAAGCTCTATTAAAAGCTTCCCTCAGTGAAGCTAATTTTATGGGAACGGGAATTCATACATCCGTGTCAGGATCGTTGTCATCTAAAACCAAACAGTTCGATATCGACATTGTGCAGCCGTGGTGGCATAACATGCCAATATCAGTTGAACTTCATCTTTTCAATATAAAAAGTACATTGATTGACTATGATGACAAGAATTACGGAACATCGTTAACCGTAACCAAAAGATACGGCGATTATTATAAACTTGGAGCGAGTTATGGCTTCAATGTAGATAAAATAAAGATTATTACGGATAATCCGTCTGCAACGCTTCTTGATAATGCAGGTACGTTTGTAAAAAGTGCTGTAACTCCGTTTGCAGGACATGATTCAAGAAATATTTATCTGTATCCTACGAAAGGCAATAAAGAAGACTTATCTGTTGAATTTGCCGGAATCGGAGGAAATATGAGATTTATTAAACCTGCATTTGACGCACGATTTTATCAAAAGTTAAGCAATACATTTGTATTGATGGAAAAAATCAAAGGGACTGCTGTCAGTGCAATAGGTAAAAAGGTTCCATTGTCAGAGCTATTTTATATGGGCGGCATAGATGACTTCAGAGGTGCAACATTCTCACAAATCTCTCCGCGTGATAAAAACGGTAATCTTATTGGCGGTACGAAAAAAGCGGTAGGCAGCATTGAACTGCATTTTCCTCTTATCAGTGCTCTTAAATTGTATGGAAAGTTATTTTACGATGTAGGTGATGTATGGGGTAACGGTGCAAAACTTTCCCTTAAACAGGCTGTTGGTCCGGGTATCACGTGGTTCTCTCCTATTGGTCCGATAGATGTGGCAATAGGCAAAGATATCTCACCAAAAAAGAATCAACCGTCAAGTGCTTTTAATTTCTCCTTTGGAACCACCTTTTAAAAAAATCCAGATGTTTGCCAATGAAATAAATAGGCTAAAACTTTGAACAATATCTATAAAATCGGTTTCGGTTTTATAGATATTGCATCTTTACAAATTAACGGCGTTAAAAGATATGGAAGGGAAGAAAAACAAAATAATTGATCTTTTTCCGCATAATTAGACTGCTGCATTGGTCTCATTTTCTTACAGACTTGAGAATTAACTGTTTTACTTGTTCAGAATCTTGTAGAAGCTTACGCTTTATCAACAGTCTTCCGATAATTTTGCCGCCGTTTTTTTCTAACATATTGCAAATCTTGTTGTAAAATCGTTCATAATCCCATCCTCCATAGGTCATAAACGGCAGCAAAGAAACGTTGCTGAGATCGTATTTAGCTATAAAGGAGCTGATAGGAGGCGTCATAAAACCCCATTTCGGAAATCCTATTGCTATTATATCATATTTGCAAATATCAAACGATGGTTCTATGTGGATAGGAATATTTATGAATTTCCATATAAGAGGCGGCAACAGGGATAGAAACAACCATATAGGTTTTGGAAGATTGAGAGATTTTATATTATATAATTTTACGTTCTTAATTTCCTTCATTAACTTTGCAGCTTTTTTTGTATTTCCTGTTTTACCAAAATATACTATAGCCATGCTGCGTTTGTTTTTATTCATGGTATTGAATTTTACATCAATTTTGTTATAATCCAAATATAAAAAAATTTAAATATAACCTTGAGGAGGATTATATGAAAAAAGCAGTTTTTACAATGATGTTTCTATTATTGATATTAAGCGTTCCGACGTATTCCAATGCGGCGAATTATAAAATCGCGGTTGTCAATTTGCAGAAAGCTCTTAACAACACTGCGGAAGGAAAACAGGCTAAGACTATTTTGGAAAGAATGGCAAAGGAAAAACAAAAAATATTAAAGGATGCAGCGGAGAAGTTAAAAAAACAAAAAAAGGAACTTGGCAATCTTTCATCGTCGAATATGAATTCAGCAAAATTAAACAGCTACAAGAAAAATGTTATCAAATTTCAGGCATTGGTTCAGAGAGTGAGAACGGATTTAGCAAAAAAAGAATCGGCATACAGCAAAAATATATTAGACAGCCTTATCTCCATCGTGAAGAAAATACGAAAGAAAGACGGATATGCTATTATTATTGAAGTTCATTCTGGTGTTGTTGATTATAATCCTTCCATTGATATTACGAATGAAGTGATTAAAGATTACAATGGTTTGACAACCGTTAAGAGAAAATAGTGCTTCTTTCTTATTTGGCGAAAATCTCATCGTGCGATTTTGTGGGCGACGATTGCGATATAACGGGAATAAACTCTCTTGAGAATGCTCATAAAGGAGATATTAGCTTTCTTACAAATCGGCATTATGCATATCTGCTTTTGACGACTTGTGCATCAGCTGTTATTATAGATAAAGCTCCGAAAGATAGAGATAAAAGCTTCCTTATATCGGATAATCCGTATCTCGCGGTAGCTCATATTGTATCACTATTTCATACGGCAAAAAAGCCAGTTTTTGGAAATAAAGCTGCATACATTGGCGCAAATTGCACGATATCTGATAATGCAAATATATATCCTACATCATACATAGGAAACGGGGTAAAAATAGGAGATAACAGCATTATATATCCGGGCGCGGTAATAGATGATGATGTTGAAATAGGTGATGACTGCGTAATTTTTCCAAATGTGTCTATTTTGAGAGGTTCTCTTGTAGGAAATAGAGTACGGATACACGCCGGAACGGTTATAGGATCAGACGGATATGGATATGCGCACGATAAAAATGGCAAACATATTAAAATTCTGCAGATTGGTATCGTAGAAATAGAAGATGATGTTGAGATAGGTTCCAATGTTTCAATAGATAGAGCCGCATTAGGTAAAACGGTCATTGGTAAGGGAACTAAAATTGATAACCTTGTTCAAATTGCCCACAATGTGCAGATAGGCTCCAACTGTTTATTGATTTCTCAGGTTGGAATAGCAGGATCAAGTTCACTTGGAAATAATGTTATTCTTGCCGGCCAAGTTGGTATATTAGGTCATATAAAAATTGATTCGGGTGTACAGGTTGGTGCAAAATCCGGCGTTCATAAATCTCTGAAAACTGGACAATATAGCGGTATACCTGCAATAGATCACAGAAAATGGCTCAAAGTTCAGGCTTTAAATAAACGTCTGCCTGAAATTGTAAAAAAGATTAATCGACTTGAGAAAGAAATTAACCATATAAAAGAGGCTTATGATGATAACGATTGATGCAATAAGAAGGATATTACCGCATGATTATCCATTTTTACTTGTTGATAGAGTGCTTGAGATCGAAAGAGGCAAACATATTGTTGCCCTTAAAAATCTAACATACAACGAAGCTTTTTTCCAGGGACATTTCCCTAATCACCCTGTATTACCTGGAGTTTTACTGATAGAAGCGTTGGCGCAGGCTTCAGGTATTCTTGTATTTGACATGTTGGACAAGCAGTCTGATGAAGAGAAAAATGCTCTTATCTATTTTATGGGTGTTGACAAATTTCGTTTTAGAGCCCCAGCCGTGCCTGGAGACTCCGTGCAGTTGGAAGCCTCAATAATTCAAAGGCATGGTGATGTGTGGAAACTCGCCGTAATGGCAAGTGTCGACGGCAAAAGAATTGGAGAGGGTGAAATCATGGCTAAGCTGGTATTAAATGCAAAAAATCCATAAGACCGCTATAGTTGATCCATCCGCCAAAATTGGTGACAATGTAATTATAGGTCCGTATGCCATAGTTGAAGGCGATACGGTTATTGAAGATAATTGTAATATTTCAAGTTTCGCAACGGTAGCTCAATATACACATCTGTCGGCAGGATGCACGCTTTTTCCTCACGCCACCGTTGGTACAATCCCTCAGGATCTAAAGTTTAATGGTGAGAAAACTTTTTTAAATATCGGGGAAAACAGTACTTTTAGAGAGTTTTGCATGATTAACAGAGGTACTTCAGGAGGCGGCGGCGTAACAACAATAGGGGATAACTGTTTAATTATGGCTTATGCCCATATTGCACACGACTGCATCCTCGGCAATAATATTATATTAGCCAACGGTGCAACACTTGCAGGGCATATCACTATAGAGGATAATGCTATTATTGGCGGACTGGTTGCAATTCATCAGTTTGTAAGAATTGGAAAATATGCAATGGTAGGTGGTTCAAGCGGTGTACCGCAGGATATTTTGCCGTTTTGTCTGTCAGGAGATCCAAGGGCAACGCTACACGGAATAAACAGAATCGGACTGGCAAGACATAATTTTACCAGATTGCAGATAGATAACCTTACCAAAGCATACAGGATTCTTTTTATGGAGAAAAATGCGCTTAGCGATGCAATATATGAGCTTGTAAATTTATATGGAACAGATTCAAATATAGCCTATCTTGTAAAATTTATTGAGACTACCAAACGAGGTTTCTGCAGACCGACAAGAAGATAATGAAACCACTGCATAATGTTGAGCTTTAGGGACGCTTGGTTTCAAAGCTGCGGGTTTTAAAAAGGAGTGATTATCTTGCACCTTAAAATAAAAATATTTGCCAAAACAGGCTTGTAACGGATTGAAACCATCGCTTATAGTATGCGGAGAGAGTTCTGCCGACCGATATCTGTCACTTATTGTAGAATCCGTTTGGCGTAAGGAAAAAATACCGTTTATTGCGGTTGGCGGATCATGCTTAGAATCGGCAGGTGTCAAGCTATTGGAAAATTTTTCTTCAATCAGTGTTATAGGTGCTCTGGAAGTTTTGCCGAAACTGACAAAACTTTTTTCTCTTTATAACAGACTCGCGGATATTATAAAATCAGGTAAAGTTAAGTCTGTTATTCTTGCCGATTTTCCTGACTTTAATCTGAGAATTGCAAAGGTAGCAAAAAAAGCAAATATACCTGTTTTTTATTATATAAGCCCCCAGGTATGGGCATGGCGTAAAAGTAGAATAAGCTGGATAGCTGAAATTGTAAACAAGCTCGTTGTCATCCTGCCGTTTGAAAAGCAGTTGTATAAAAAATTTATTTCAGATAATTTTTATGTTGATTATTTCGGTCATCCTCTTATAGATATAATAAAAGTTAAAAACAGAGCAGATCCAAACAAGCCTCTGCTTGGAATTTTTCCCGGAAGTAGAATCGGTGAGATAAAAAAACAGCTTCCGTTATTTATGAATATTGCCGATATATTGAAAAATAGCGTTGATAATCTATCTGTTAAGATTGCAAAAGCACCCGACATTAAAGCAGCGTATTATGGAAAATATAAAAACTTGCTTTTAAGCGGAGATGAACTATTCGCAAGCTCCACGGCGGCATTACTTAAATCCGGAACGGTAACACTTGAAGCTGCCATAGCAGGAGTTCCGGGCGTCATCTGCTACCGTTTATCTTATATAACTTACAAGATAGGAAAAATGATTGTTAAAGGTGTTGACAAAATGGGCTTACCTAACATTATTTCGGGTGAAACTATCTATCCGGAATTTATTCAAAATATAGATCCCCAAAAAGCTGCGGACTCTCTTCTAATTTATTTTAATAAATTAGAAAGGAATAAAGCTGTGGAAAAAATAAAAGTTGTCCGGTCACTACTCGGTGAAATCGGCGTGATTGATAGAACCGCAGATGAACTCTATAAATTTATTAAAGATACAGACACTATAGTCGCAAATGATTGAGGAGATAATTCATTCGGATAATTTTATAATTACCAAGTTGCTTAGAGGAATATCATTTTTTTACGGTGCGGCAGTAAAATCAAGAAATTTTCTATATGATAAGAAAATCCTTAAATCTCACAGTATGCCGCATTTTTGTATCGGTGTTGGCAATATCACGGCAGGAGGAACAGGCAAAACACCATTTGTTATCTATTTGGCAAATATGCTTAAGGAAAACGGTATAAAGGTAGGCGTTATAACAAACGGATACAAAAGCAAGAAAAAGGGCGCATATCTTGTTTCCGATGGCAATGCGATTTATGTTAAGCCTCCCGAAGCTCAAGATGAGGCGTATCTAATTGCAACTCATAAGATTCCGGTTGCCTGCGGATCAAACAGATTAAAGGCGGCTGCTCTTCTTGACAATGTTGATTGCATAATCCTCGACGATGGCTTTCAATATAGAAAGGTAAAAAAAGATATTGAGATTATCATTCTTGGTGAAAAGCCGTTTGATAACAACCGTCTTTTACCTGCAGGACTCCTACGGGAAAAGCCGGCTTCTATGAAACGAGCAAGCTTAATTTTATCTCGAAAATCGATTATTTATGATGAAACCCCGGTTTTTTCCTATGAGCTCAAACCGTTAGCCATAGTTGACGCAAATCATAAAAAGATACGCGTGGAAAATCTCCCAACACCTATTTTTGCAATCTGCGGAATTGGTAATCCGGATCGGTTTTTCAAAGATCTGTCTATTCTATGTGTAAAACCTGAAAAAAGGATTATATTTGATGATCATCATGCTTATAACAAAAATGATATTAAACGACTCAAAAGTTTGAGGGGAACATTGATAACCACTGAAAAAGACAGCGTTAAACTTAAACTAAAAAATTTATATATTTTGACAAGAGAAGTCATAATTAAGCCGAATATTTCGACTGTTATTATTTCTAAAATAAGAGAAAATGAATAAAATTGCCGTAATTAGATATGGAAATATTGCTCCGGGCGAGCATATAACGGAAAAGATGTTTTCAGAACAGATAGAATGGCTGATAAAAAATAATATACGAATTTTGACGCTAAATGAATTTGATAAATATATGAAAGGCAAACTCAACTTATCAAAAGCCGTGCTCATTGTTAAAACAGCGTCCTTTCTTGATAGCTATGTATGGGCATATCCCGTGCTTAAACAATACAATGTTCCTGCGGTACTTTTTGTCGATAGCTGGGAAATTGAAGAGGACGAATGTGTAGGCTTTTCAAGCAGCGATATATCAAAAATCAGTTATGCGGCATTAAGCGATATGACACTGCCCAAAAACGGCATCTATGAAGGTAAAAAAATCATAAGACGGTCCAGGCTTTCATGGCAGGAGATAAAAACAATGTCTGCAGGATTAGTTAGCTGCCAGCCGGGTGGAAAGTTTATTCGACCGGGTTTTATCGATGATAAGATAGACGGATTCATAACTGATAAATCGCACCTTCTCGAATCAGATGACCGTTTAGGGGCTTTGCATTTTCAAGAAGGATCTTTAATAAGCCGTAAAGCGTTCCTGCCTAATTCCGCAATAAACGACAAATTGCATCAACATGTCTTGGAAAATGGTTATGTAAGCTTTTTCGGCAAACCGGATTGGAAAAAAGAATTGCAAAATATCCTGCCTAATCCTCCATACGGCAGATTCGAGACAGACGATGAATATTATATTCGTGTAAAAAACCATTTTACTATGTACAAAGGTGAAATTCAGACGGAAACAAACAAAGAAATAAATTCATTCTTTTGGCCTTTCGGAGATTATAATTCCAAATCGATTGAAATTGCCAAAAAGGTTGGATTTCGTCTTTTTTTTACAAAGCAGAGAGGCTATGCTAAAGTTGGAAAATTTGATGCAATTGCCTCGTTTGCTCCTTCGGATATTACAGACTTAAGAAAATTAATGTTATAGCGGCTTATTATGCTTTTTAAACTGAAGAGTGAATTTAAGCCTACAGGCGATCAGCCTCAAGCGATTAAAAAACTAACCGACGGAATAAATAACAAAAAAAAATATCAGACTCTTCTTGGTGTTACAGGTTCCGGCAAAACATTTACCATAGCCAATGTCATAGCTAATGTACAAAAACCTGTCCTTGTTATGTCACACAATAAAACGCTCGCCGCCCAGCTGTATAACGAGTTCAGGCGCTTTTTCCCTGAGAACGGAGTAGGCTATTTTGTCAGTTATTACGATTATTATCAGCCTGAAAGCTATATACCGAGAAATGACACATATATCGACAAAGAGACGAGCAGAAACAGCGAAATTGAACGGTTAAGACATCATGCCACAAAACTACTTCTTGAGAGAAAAGATGTGGTTATCGTTGCTTCCGTTTCAGCCATATATGGAATAGGCAACAAAGCTTCGTATAATGAAATGAAAGTTGAGGTCATAACAGGTGATAAAATTAACCCCGACAATTTATACAAATCACTTGTGAATATGCAGTATAAAAGAAATCAGATTGAGTTTATGAGGGGAACATTTAGAAGTAATGGTGATATAACGGATATATTTCCCCCTGATGAGCAAGAACACGCTATCCGAATAATTATTGACGAAGAAGGTGTTGTAGAGTCTATCTACTTATTTGATCCGCTGACAGGTAAAAATTTTGCTGACCTGACCGTTGCAACAATCTGGCCGGCAAGCCATTATGTAACATCAAAAATTATGATTAAGAATGCAATCACTAACATAAAAGAGGAACTGAAAGAGAGAATTGAATTTTTTCAAAAACGGGGAATGCCGCTTGAAGAGGAGAGAATAAGACAAAGGACGAATTTTGATCTTGAACTGCTTGGTGAAATCGGATTTTGCAAAGGCATAGAAAATTACTCTCGGCATCTTTCAGGTAAGGCTGCGGGTCAGCCGCCCGATTCACTGATTGACTTTTTCCCTAAAGATTTTCTTCTGATTGTTGATGAATCACATATTTCTTTGCCTCAAATAGGCGGAATGTACAATGGAGATCACTCAAGAAAGAAAACGCTTGTTGATTACGGATTCAGGTTGCCATCGGCACTTGATAATAGACCGTTGAAATTTGATGAGTTTTTGGACAAGATTAATCAGGCTCTGTTTATCTCTGCTACTCCGTCAACTTTTGAAATAGAAAAATCGGAAGGCGTGTCTGCCGAGCAGTTGATACGCCCTACAGGGCTCATTGATCCTATGCTGTATGTGAAAAGTACCAAAAACCAAGTTGATGATTTAGCTAATAAAATAAGGGAAAGATCGGGTAAATCGAGGGTTATCGCAACAACTTTAACCAAGAGAA
>VAPK010573434.1_pt1 | contig 10299 bp, 4 predicted proteins | sample 3395031 | NCBI WGS metagenome assembly VAPK01 (sample SAMN08290443, study PRJNA428436) | hydrothermal vent metagenome | isolation source: Deep-sea hydrothermal vent chimney 1 | place: Pacific Ocean: Juan De Fuca Ridge
ACGGAGGACAAGCGTGTTTGTATTTTAACACGTTCGGCTTTTGCAGGGCAACAACATTATGGAGCTGTTAGCTGGTCAGGTGATATTCATGCACAATGGAGTGTTTTAAGAAATCAGATCTCTGCCGGCATTAACTTTTGTGCTACAGGTATTCCTTACTGGACGACTGATATTGGAGCCTTTATACCTGATAATCCATTGGGAAACAAAGACAATGCTTATCGTGAAATATATCTTCGATGGTTCCAGTTTGGAGTTTTTAATCCAATATTTCGTTCACATGGCTCAGGAACAGCAAGGGAAATATGGAATTTCGGAGGAGAAAATTCATGGACCTATGCACCTTTAAAAAAGTTTGATAATCTTCGTTATCGTTTACTGCCATATATCTATTCTACCGCATGGCAGGTTACGAATAATGACTATACCATGATGCGGGCATTGGCTTTTGACTTTAGTGATGACTCAAATGTATATAATATTGATAATCAATACATGTTTGGTTCGGCCTTTTTGGTGAGACCAGTAACAGAGAAGATGTATTATGAAAAAAACTACCTGGGAGATTTGATTCAAGGAGATGTGTTTTATGATAAAAAAGGTAAAAAGGGAAGCCTGACAGCCGAATTCTTTAACGGAATTGAATTTGATACTTTGGTTGCAACAGATCACAGAAAGAAAATTGATTTTGACTGGAATGATGGAGTTTCCCGTCCGAAAAAAATACACCAGCATTATTACAGTATTCGTTTTTCCGGTGAAATAGAAACCCAAGAATCAGGTAAATTCACTTTTTTAACCACTTCTAATGATGGTATTCGGGTGGTAATTGATGACAAAGTAATTATCGAGAACTGGACACCACATGGCGCAACAGTGGATACAGGAGAAATAGAACTAAAAGCAAATAAAAAATACAAGATCAGAGTTGAATATTTTCAGACTTTAGGAGGTGCAGTTACCAAATTAACTTGGATCAAACCAAGTGTTGCAGCTAAATTAAAAGCGCAGGAAATTCCACCAACAAAATCGGTACAGGTTTATTTACCTAAATCTTCTGACTGGATAGATTTTTGGAGAGGGATTTCTTTTAATGGAGGACAAACAGTTGAAACACCTGCACCAATAGATGAAATTCCTTTATTTGTAAAGGCAGGTTCTATTATTCCTATGGGACCTTATGTACAATATGCTGATGAAAAACCTGCAGACCCAATTGAATTACGAATTTATACCGGGGCAAATGCCAAATTTGTACTTTATGAAGATGAGAATGACAACTACAATTATGAAAAAGGGATACATGCAAGTATTCCATTTTATTGGAATGAAAAAAACCAGACTTTAACCATAGATGATTGCAAAGGAGAATTTCCGGGTATGCTAAAGAAGAGAACTATTAAGATTATCTGGGTAGGTGAAAATCATGGAGTTGGATTAGATCCTGAAAAGAATCCGGATAAAACAGTTAAGTATCAAGGTAAAAAAATAGTGATCAAAAAATAGATCAGATGATAAAAAATAAATCGAATAAGTCAGGTATCAAATTATTACTTCTATTTGTAACATCTATTTTGATATTTTTACTGTCAACAACAGATCTGAGGGCTCAAACCTCAATTAGAAAAGTTGAAAGTGATCATATTGAAGTCACTCTAAAAAATCTGGAAAAAGATTCAATACGAATATTGCAGGTTACAGATCTTCACATAGGATCAACTGGGCATTGGGAAGATGATTTGAATACTTTTAATAGGATCAGGAGATTGGTTAAAATGTACGATCCTGAATTAATTTTTATTACGGGAGACCTGTTTACCGGTGAAAAACCTTACGGGAGCTTACTGGCAGCCTATGCCGTTCATTTTTTTGATGAATTGCAGCGCCCCTGGTTCTATGTTTTTGGAAATCACGATCCGGAAGGAGGATTTGGTAGAAATGATATTTACAAGGTGTTTTCTACATCAGAATGGGGAATATTGGGCTCACATGGTTCTAAACAAAATAAAAAATATGATTATTTAGTAGATATCAATATAGAAAATGGGGAAATACCAAACTGGCAGGTTTACGCTTTTGATACTGGGCCTCATGAGGGTGTTAAGGCTATTCAGAAAGATCAGCTTGACTGGTATAGAAAAACAGCAAAAGCCTCTAAAATAAAATACAACAAAAACATTCGTGCCTTGTCTATTTTTCATATTCCTTTATTAGAATATCAAAAATTATGGGATGATAAAAGCATAAAAAAAGAAGGTGTAAGTAAAGAAAAGGTTTTTTATGAAAAAGATGATGGAACCTTTTATAAAACCATGTTGGAGGTTGGAAATATTAAAGCTACTTTTTGCGGGCATGATCATTACAATAATTACTGGGGTAAATATAAAGGCGGAATTATTCTGGCTTACGGTTATATAAGTGGAGAATCTACTAAAGAAGCCTGGCCAACAGGAGGTAAATTAATTACTATTCCATTAAAGGATGGTGAAATTAGTATTAAAAATGTAGTTCCGGAATTCGGTATAAATGAACATAAATATTAGATTATGAGTAAACTGAAATTAATTACTTTTTCAATATTCATTGGAATTTTGACATTGACAAATCTGGAACTAAAAGCACAAAAAAATTTACAGATTGAAATATTCCCAACACAGGAAGAACACGCTCACGGATCAACCATTGTCGAACTCCCAAACGGGGATATGCTGGCAGCATGGTTTCAGGGACATGGTGAGCGATGGGCAGATGACGTTAGAATAATGGGTGCACGTTTGTTGAAAGGCAAGAAAAAATGGGGCAAACCATTTGTGATGGCTGATGTTCCCGGTTTCCCGGATATCAATCCTGTTCTTTTTCTTGACAATCAAAAAACACTTTGGCTAGTTTGGTATACAGTAATAGCTAATCAATGGGATACATCTTTACCAAAATATCGCAAAAGCACAAATTATATGCAAAAAGACCAGGCGCCGGAATGGGACTGGCAGGCAGTAATTCATTTTAAACCTGGTGATAAAACAGAGCGGGGAGTCCAGCCCAATGATAAATTTGTTCAGTCAGTTGCCTCTCAGATCAAATATAACAGAGAGCAATTAAAATCAAATGGGGTTTCTGAAGAGCAACTTGCTATGTTTGATTCTTATGCTAAGGATATGCTGGTTAAAGCAAAAGGAGAAGATATGATGAGAAAAGGTCAGCTCAAATTAAAGGACGGAACCCATAAAAGTGAAAAACGGGGTTATCCCTATTTCAGGAGAATGGGTTGGCAAACAAAAAATAAACCTTTGCAAATAGGTAATAGAATTATTCTGCCATTCTATTCTGATGGATTGAATTTTTCAATTATGGCTATTACAGATGATTATGGTGAAAACTGGAGTTTTAGCGCTCCTTTGGTAGGGATTGCAAATATTCAGCCTACTTTGGCCTTAAAAAAAGATGGAACCATTGTAACCTATATGCGCGATAATGGTCCTCCACCAAAAAGGCATACAATTAGTGAATCCAAAGATGGAGGGATGACCTGGAGCCCTGTGAAGGATTCTGATATTGAAAATGAAGGTTCGGGTTCTGATATTGTAACTTTAGCAAATGGAAATTGGGTTTTGATCTATAATGATACAGAAAAAGGAAGATATACTTTGGTAGCTGCTCTTTCTGAAGATGAAGGGAAAACATGGAAATATAAACGACATATCGAGATTGACCTGAATAAGGATCCTGATAAAAGGAGTAAATATTCCTACCCTTCAATTATTCAGGGAAAAGATGGAATAATTCATGTGATCTACACCTATCAAAAGTACAATACTTTTCCGTATGATGATGATACCATAAAGTATATCCGGTTTTCAGAAGACTGGATAAAAAAGGAAGACAAATAGAGATAGATTATATATCAGAATAAAACTCACTAATTCACCCAAGTATTAAACTCAACACAATGGAATTAATAAATAGAACTAAACATATTGAATCGGCAAATGGAAAGTTTGATAATTTTAAAGATTACAGGATAAAAATAAAATTTTTATCAATAATGTTGCTGTTCTTTTCTTTTCCGTTAGTGGCACAGAAGAAATTGGTAGAGCAACCTGCAAGACCTCATCCGGTAATGGAAATTGATCAGTGGAAAGTACATAAAGGAGACCTTACTATTGATCAGGTATTTGATTCAGGTTCAAAAGTTAAATGGGATAGCGAAAGTATTGGGCAGATCTGGAGAGATAAGAAACAAGTAAAATGGTATAAAAAAGAGATTACAATTCCAGATTCTTTTAAAAGAAGAGATGTTTTAATGGAATTTAGAGTTACCTGTGGAGGAACTGTTTATGTAAATGGCAAAGAAATCTTTAAATCAAATACATCCAATGGAAACAGAATACTGGTCAATAATGCCAAAACAGGTACAAAATATACCATTGCTGTAAAAACAAAGAACCGCAATGGAAGCTGTAGTTTTATCCAGGCTGATCTGATTGCACTACCCCATGGATATGCACAATTACTCGATGCACAAAAAAAACTGGTATTTAATTCTACAGGAGTTCCAATTGACAACTGGAAAAGAAAATTATATGTGACAGATGAAGATATTCCTGACCCTGACTATGATGACAGCAACTGGGAAAAAGTATCTTTATATGACAGCTGGGAAGGAGAAAACAAACATGCCTGGTACCGAACTAATTTACAGATTCCCAAAGAGATAAATGGTTTTAAAACCCAGAATAGAGCAATACATATTAGTTTAAGCACCGACGACAGGGGAGATTTATATGCCAATGGAGTTAAGAAAATTAGTGCCCACGAAAAAAAGTTTGAGACCATAATTACTACTTCAGCAAATACCAATAAACCAATTTTACTGGCATTAAATGTTTTTAATAATGGTGGATCAGGAGGTTTCGCCGGAGCTACTATAATTACCGAAGAGGAATATGAGCTAAAAGCTGATCTTAGAGATGTGATAAGAAGAGTTGACAGAATTGACCGTTACTTTAAAAGCAACCCCAGACCAAAGGTAAAAACAGTCAATTATCTTTCTAACCTTATTTGTTTTAAACTAGAGAACAAACCCTTAACGGAAAAACTGGAACTACTCACCGATATGCTGGATCAGGTAGAAGATGATCTAACAAAGTATCCAACATTTTTAATTCTTCCCTATTTGCAGTCTGCTGAGAAGACCGGCATGACGATAAAATGGGAAACTGTTTTTCCTGCATACGGCTATGTGGAGTACGGGAAAAGTAAACAATTTAACAAGAAGACCATTGAAGAGGCAAATCCAAAATTGATTCACCAGCTAACACTGGTTGGTTTAAAACCCGACCAAAAATATTACTACCGGGTTGTATGTGGTGATATAAGCAGCCCTATAGCATCTTTTACTACGAAACCTGCAACGAACAAACCTTTTAAATTTATTGTTTATGGCGATAACCGAACCCAGGTTAAAATTCACGAAAGGGTATCCAGACAAATTGCCAAAGAAAAAAGTGCTTTTGTAATCAATGTTGGCGATGTTGTTTCCAAGGGAAAGGTTCTTCCACAATGGATTGATGAATATTTTCTTCCAATAAGAGCCTACAGCAGCACTACACCAAGTTATATTTCAATAGGAAATCATGAATATGGTGGTTTTTGGGAGCAAAGAAAGGTTCCTCCTTTTGAAAAATATGTAAGTCACCCTATTGGAACTGTGGGAAGCACACAGTATTATTTTTCTTTTGATTATGGAAATTCTCATTTTATCATTCTAGATCCAAATGAAGGAGAAGATGGCGGAGATGATTCTATTATATCACCTGACAGTCAGCAATATAACTGGTTTATTCAGGATTTAAAGGATGCTCAAAAAACCAGTGACTGGATCTTTGTAATTATGCACGAACCTCCATACTCTGAGTGCTGGTCGGGTGGTTATTACGATGGTGAACCCCCTCTACGAAAATATATTGTACCTATTATTGAAGCAAATAATGTTTCCATTGTTTTTGCCGGACATACACATGATTATGAAAGAGGATTACCACATAAACCATATGATCCAAAAACAGGAAAAGGAAATAATGCCGCTTATATCATCACCGGTGGTGGTGGCGCAAGCCTGGATGATCATAAATATCATGAGTGGGAACAAATTGATCTCCCGGATCATAAAGCAGACCCAAATAGTGATGAATTTGACGGAGGAAAATATTATAAATACCATTATGTGGTCGTAGAAGTAAATGGTAAAAAAATCAAAGTAAAAGCTGTTGAAGTAAATGGCGACGGAAGCAATGGAGGTATATTAGACTCCTTTGAAATGAAATCTCCTTTAAACAAATAAATAATGAAGTAATCATGAAAAATTCTATTCTATCAAAATATCTATTTAATAGTATTCTAGTACTGTTTATAGTAATTGGATCTGTTAATATACACGCTCAGGTAAAAAAAGGCATGTATGACAAAATGAAAGGAGGAGGGTTTCCTGATAAACAATTAAGTCAGAAAGACAATGATTATCTAGACAGACAGGCTACAGTATTTCTGGATACAGTCCAATCTATTATAACTGAATTTCTACCACAAATAAACGAAGCAAGAGAAAGAGGAATGGCAAAACTTTTGATGGATGCCGTTTTCCATGAGCATTTTGCAGCCTTTAGAAAACCTGCACAGCAATTTTTCCATGCACAGGCAAACAAAGTAATTTCAAAACTGGAAAATACAAAGGTTGAAAAAGGGGCAGTGATCTGGAAAATTTACAATATGGGATTTATTGTGAAAACAAAAACAGTTACCATGGCATTTGACCTAGTAACTGGAGAAACTTCAGGATCTGAAGATTTCAAACTCAATCAAAAGGAAATTGAACGTTTGGTAAAACAGTGTGATGTGTTATTTATCAGTCACTGGCACCCGGATCATGCCGACCCAAGAATAGCCCAGAAGTTTTTGGACCTCGGACGACCTGTAATTGCGCCAGATCAAGTTTGGAAAGGAAAACCTATCCATGAGGAAATAATCCATATGGAACGCATTCCACATAAAAAACAAAAACTCAGACTCATCAATCAAACACTTGATGTGGTTGTATATCCGGGTCATCAAATGAAATCACATATCAATAATGTTGTATTGGTTACTACTCCGGAAGGAATGACTTTTGCACATACCGGAGATCAGATCAATGAAGGAGATTTTATGGTAGATTTTGAATGGATCGATGAGGTATATAAAAACAATAAAGTGGATGTTATGATGCCCAATGCCTGGACCATGGATATTTTCCGCCAGGTGAAAGGTTTCAAACCAAAACTGGTAATGCCTGGTCATGAACTAGAATTAGGACATACCGTTTGGGACCGACTTCCATACTGGGGAGATGACAAATATCTGGAGTTAAATTATGCAGAGTTAAAGGCTTCTAAATATCCGGTGATTGCATTGATTTGGGGGGAATCTTATCATTATAAACCGTAATTTATGAAATATTTCTATTTATACATTCTGGTTTTTTTTGTATTTTTTTCATCGTGTAATGATAAAGATAAAATCATTGAACCTCCCACAGATCTACAATGTGAATATCTAAATGATCCTGTAGGAATTGATATCGTTTTACCCAGATTAAGCTGGAAATTATCTCCTAATGGCTCTTTTATAAAACAAAGTGCTTATCAGATTTTAGTAGCAGACAATCTTGATGATCTTAAGAATAATATTGGTAATTTATGGAATACAAAAAGAGTAGAATCTGATCAGTCAACACAGTTAAAATATAAAGGAAAACCATTAAAATCACGACAAAAAGTCTATTGGAAAGTTAAGGTTTTGAATCAGGATAATAAAATTTCTGACTGGAGTAAAGTTGCTACATGGGAAATAGCTTTATTGAACCAATCAGACTGGAAAGCAAAATGGATTGGCACCGGAGAACAAAAAAAAATAAAATATAAACAAAAGAACCCTACCGCCTATTTTCGTAAAGAATTTACTGTAAATAGTGATATCCAAAATGCCCGTGCGTATATAAGTGCGATCGGTTACTATGAATTATACATCAATGGAGAAAAAGTTGGAGACCATGTTTTATCTCCAAATCAAAGCAATTACAACAAGCGAAAAGAAACTGAGTTTAATGATAAAAGAGTTGCTAATTTATCATCCAGGAACCTATATGAAACCTTCGATATTAGCAAATATTTACAAAAAGGCAAGAATATTGTTTCCGTTATTTTAGGAAATGGATGGTCCTACCGCACAGAAAGAGATGAATATGTACCATTAAGCTATGATTTACCAAACTTTATTGCTCAATTAGAAATGGACGATTCCAAGGATCTTAAACAACAAATTATAAGTGATACCAGCTGGAAATACAGCAAAGGCCCGATAGTGGAAAACAGCATATATTATGGAGAAGTTTATGATGCAAAATTAGAACAACCCGGTTGGAACAAAATTGGATTTGATGATAAAAACTGGAGTAATTCCGTAATTTATGATAATCCTAACGGAAAACTAAAGGCACAAATGTCTGCACCCGATAGAGTTACAGGCACCATCAAACCTATTTCCATAAAAACACTTAAAAAAGGAGTTTACAGATATGATTTCGGAACTGTTTTTTCCGGATGGGTTAAACTAAAAATCAGTGGAAAAAAAGGAGATATAATAAAAATGACCTTCCTGGAAGATAATGGTAATAACTACGAGCAAAGTGACACTTATATCCTTAAAGGAGAAGGAAATGAAGTTTGGGAACCCAAATTTTCCTGGCATGCCTTTCGTTTTATTGATGTTTTGAGTCCTGATATTGTATTAACAATTGAAAATTTAGAAGGAAAACTGGTGCATACCGATGTGAATTCAGCTGGAACTTTTGAATCTTCCAATAAATTATTCAATAGAATATTAAAGGATTTTAAAAAAACTCAGTTAGACAATATGCATGGTGGTGTGCCAAGCGATTGTCCGCATCGTGAACGCCGTGGTTATACTGGTGATGGGCAAATTGCAGCTCAGGCAGCTATTTACAGTCTGGATATGAGAAGTTTTTATACCAAATGGCTACATGATATTGCAGATGCTCAAAATAGTAAAACCGGTTTTGTACCATATACTGCTCCCTACCAAAGTGGTGGAGGCGGTACTCCCTGGGGATCGGCATATATCATCATCCCATGGTATATGTACCTTTATTATGGTGACTCCTCCATTTTAGAGGAAAATTATGAAGGGATAAAACACTATGTAGACTATCTAAAAACACAAACAGATTCTAGAGGGTTGATCGATGAGAAAAATCTGGGAGAATGGGTTCCTCCGGTACCAACCGTAATTCCACCTTCTTTTGTGAGTTCTGCTTATTATTATTACGATCTGACTCTTATGCAAAACATCGCAACAATTTTAAAGAAAGATGCAGATGTAAACTCATTTTCAAAAACAAAAGAAAAAGTAAAGAATTCCTTTAATAAAAGATATTACAAAGCAAAGGAATCCAGCTATTTCATTGGCTGGCAAGGAGCAAATGTATTCCCTTTGGCTTTTGATCTTGTACCCAAAAAATATCGAAAGAAGGTTTTTCAATCTTTGGTTAAAAATGTAGAAGTCAAAGCAAAAGGGCATTTTGATACTGGTATGATGGGAACTCCATATTTATTAGAAGTTCTTACTAAATATGGAAGACCAGACCTTGCCTATACGGTGATGAACAGAAGAGATTTTCCAAGTTTCGGATATAATATTGAAAGAGGAGCAACAACTTTATGGGAAGATTGGATTGGCAACAGTTCACATTCTCATCCAATGTTTGGTAGTGTAACTGCATGGTTTTTTCAGGGGTTAGGTGGAATAAATCCAGATGCTAAAATTCCCGGATTTAAACATATCATTATAAAACCAAATATTGTAAGTGAAATAGATTTTGTTAACACCACCTATCCATCTGAATATGGAGATATCACATCTAAGTGGAAAATAGAAAATGGTACGTTTAAACTTCACATAACAATTCCTCCAAATACAAGTGCTTCTGTTTTTATTCCTGCAAATAGTAAAGCCAATACAAGTGTTGATAAATCAAAGGCTAAATTAATAGGTTTTAAAAATAACTTTGTACAATATGACGTATCCTCAGGAGAATTTGAATTCATTTCCAAAAACATAAAGGAATTTGTAAAAACTCCTATGCTTTCTATTCCCGTCATTGATCCGGCGGATACAACTCTTTTTGCTGCAAGTTCTGTGAAGATAAACATCCGGCAGTATTCAAAAGGTGCTAATATAAGATATACC
>VAPK010031767.1_pt1 | contig 10298 bp, 12 predicted proteins | sample 3395031 | NCBI WGS metagenome assembly VAPK01 (sample SAMN08290443, study PRJNA428436) | hydrothermal vent metagenome | isolation source: Deep-sea hydrothermal vent chimney 1 | place: Pacific Ocean: Juan De Fuca Ridge
AAACCTGAGAAAAAGAAATGAACGACCCCGCCGCAAGCGGACGGGTATCCGATAAGGATTTTTATTTAAAACCCGTAGCTCTTGCTACGGGGTACGAAACCCACTGGTGGAAATTAATTGGTCTCTTGTCCCAAGGCAATACCTTCCAGTGGCGCATTGGAATTAGAAAAACTTCTTTGCCATTTTCAAAACATCATCCATGATGTCGCCGTCCTTGTCCGCATCCAGAAAAGATCCAAGCAAGCCAAGTTTTGAAGATGTGTTTTGACCCCCGCTAAGAGAGGAGCCCAGCGACCCCAGACCGGCGCTTTTTTGGCTCAACGCACCCATTATAGCCGTGGCGACCATTGGCAATATTTTTTTGATCACCCCGGAGTCCTGACCTGTTTCGCTGGCCGCATGACTGGCAACATTACGACTGACATCCTTACTGCCAAAGATATGGCCTAAAATGGCATTCCCTTCGTCAATGGATTCCTTCTGACCAAGAGTATTGGGTTTATCAAGATATCGTTGATGGGAACCTTTATTCAGAGCTCCGATCAGGCTTTCCAGACCGGAATCACTGGAAGCATTATTATTAATTCCCTTCGCCACAGCAGGGGCTAATTTTTCAATTATACTTTTAGTATCACTTTCACCAAGGCCTACCGTTTTTGCAATCGAGCGAATCGTTTCGCCTCCTTGATTGTTAAAAAGTGTTTCCAATAAATTCATTGAAGGTTCTCCTCATTTATATTAGAAAAAAGAGCGGGGATATGCCGAAATAGGATATTATTTAAAGATATACCAGACGGGAATAAAGGCGCAATGAAATTTTTCATAATCAGGCGCTGATTGCATCCGTTGAGTTAAAAATGAAAAGCACAGACGTTGTAAATACTATTTTGTTTTTGAATAAAAAGAAGGGTTGTCAAAATTGGTAAATATTTGTTAATTTATTAAAGAACCGAATAATTGGGAATCCTTTGTCAACAAAATTACGGCTTTTTTTAAAAATTATGGTTTCCAATATTTGAGGAAAAATGAATTCATTTCTTTCAGAAACTTCAAGGAGGCAGAAAAATGAGCTATAAAATTCAAGAGATTGAAGGAATTGGACCTGCAAATGGAACGAAACTGGAACAGGGCGGAATTTCAACCACGACTGATTTACTAACCAAATGTGGCTCCGCAAAAGGCAGAAAGGCGATATCGGCCAACATGGGTATTTCCGAATCCGTCCTCCTGAAGTGGGCAAATATGGCGGACCTGATGCGTATCTCAGGGGTAGGAAAACAATTTGCGGAATTGTTGGAAGCATCGGGCGTAGACACCGTCAAAGAATTAAAAAACAGGAATGCTGATAATCTCGCCCAAAAAATGAATGAAGTAAACGCAGAAAAGAAATTGACCAAGGGTGTTACGACTTCCAAGCAAGTTGCAGATTGGATCAAACAGGCCTCCGAAATGGACCCCGCAATTTCTCACTAATCCCCCCCCTTATATTATTGAATTTTCAAAAGCCAGCCCCTGAATGCAAGGGGTTGGCTCTTTTGTCTGGATTGACTTTCAAGATGCATTTATATTCTTGTAAATAAAGAGTATCAAGGAAAATAAATCCTTCTTTCAAGTTTAGTCTCTAATTCAGTGTACATGTGTCAATTTTTTATAAATTTCTGGAGAATGTCATCTTGTCTCTGATCGATAAAGTTAAAAATATTTTTGCCGACAAAGAGTCACCGGAAGAAAGCAATTCTACTCCCTCTGAACCTACTCAACCGACATCTAGTGAAACCAGTGAAAAACCGGCGGACAATTTCCCAGACCTTCCTAAGGAAAGGATGACCATCAATTTATCCGTCACCAAGGAAAGTAATACATCCCCCCAATCAGATGCAATTTTAATTAAAGCTGAACCCTCGGTTGCCAATGACCAATGTGTCTTTATGGTGAACCGAGTTCTGATGGATGGTTATTCGTGGTATTTCCCAAATTTTGAAAGTGCGGCAGATTCACCACTGGCCGAAACCTTGTTCAGTCTGGAGGATGTTGAGTCGGCGCTTTTTCTTGAATCCACACTGACCATTACAAGAAAAGACAAAACCATTGTCGATTGGAAACCTCTTGCCAAAGAAGTGGGAGCTGTTGTGCGTACGGCTCTTGAAGAAGGCGGCCCATTGATCTCGGAAGCAATTATTTCAGAACTGCCTTCCGAAGAAACCATACGTGAAGGTATCCAAAATAATATCGACGATGAGGTCAACCCGGGAGTTGCGGGCCACGGTGGCAACATTACCTTGCAGAGCGTTAAGGGAAACACTATCACCATCCAGATGGGAGGAGGTTGTCAGGGCTGTAGTGCCGCCGACCTGACCCTCAAACAAGGCATTCATACCTCTTTTCGTAAAGCAGTGCCAAAAGTAGGAGCGATTTTGGATGAAACCGATCACTCCGCCGGCGTCAATCCTTACTTTTAAAGAAACTGATCATGCCCAAATTAAATTCATTTAAAATTAGAGTTGAGACGGGAGACCAGGGAACAGAAGGTCCCGTCATGTTCAGTATCAACCGCCATACTCTGCCATTGGAAAACGTTACCGGAGATACCGGAGCGGGAAATATTTTTGAGGGCGGTTTTGATGTCAATAGTTTCGCACACAGTTTGACTTTGGTTGGGCCTGAAAAGGGCGAATGGCACATAAAAAAAATTTCCGTCCATTTCGACTGCGAAGGCGTTCAGCCTTATTCCGTGACCTTTGGAGAAGTGATGCTCGATGAAACCAGTCAGGCCAATCTATGGCAAGATCCGCCCCAGCCGGTATTCGATGTCTGAGATTTAATCCAGAACTGGCGCAAATGAAATGGAGGGTGGTTTTACAGGCACTCCTTGAAGTGGAGATTCCCGTCGATTCAGAACGGCATGCAAATCGCCGAGAAGGATATAATCCTTTACTGTAGAATCGATGGGAATGAGGTGTTTGGAGGACCAGAAACGCAGCCGACCGGATTTACTTTTAAAAATATTTTTTGGTACCAGAAGATCGATTAAAAATTCATCTCCAAATTTTCTTCCCTGTTTTTTTCTGATTTTATTTTCTTCCTCCATTGCCTTTACGTGGACCGATATTTTGTCATTGCCCTTCTCCGGTATGGTTTTGATCGTGTAGCGGTTTCCCTTTTCAACAGGACCATAAATTCCATTACGAAAATTATAAAAAGCGGTCAATACATCGTCAAAATTGACCCCTGCTGGAATGTTCTCTGTGTTCGATTCCGTCATTTCTTCATTCACATGCTGAGTCCACCGGTGCTCCCTTGAGTCGTAGTCAAAAAGGTGCACGGATTCTTCTACTTTTCCTCCATCAATGACCTTGCGCATGAATTTGTTGGCCCGGACCCGTTTTCCTCCTTCGATGATGTCAAAGTTAGTTCGATAAATATGCTGCCGATACGCGGTGAAAAATCCGACAAAACCTTTGGTCTTGGCTTCCAGATAAGAATAATAGTTCCCATCCTTTTCATAGAACCCGACTTTGGCGGTGGCGGCATTTTTAAACCACAAAAAACTGATATCAAAATAAAGGACTTCCCCAACAAATCGGCGGATATCCCCCTCGGGTTGGAAAGATTCGTATTCCCCCTGAGCTAAAGAAAATTTTTGGTCAGAAGTAGCTTCAAGAGGAAAGAGGGGGATGAAATATAAAAAAAATACTCCCGCTCCAATGAAGAATATTCTTTTAAGGGAAAATATTCTTTCGAATAAAATGAAAAACATAACTAATTGAAATATAAGGTATTATTGATATTGGGACAATAAATTTGAAAAATATTTTTATATTCTCTAATATATGAGCTGATATTGCTTAACACCTGTAAATCATCGATCAAAAAAAGGAAAACTCCTTTCACCGGGTTCTTTATGACAACAAAAACCTTACCCTATGCACCGGGAACCATCGAAAATCCTGATTCCGATACCAGGAAGGCGCTCATTCCCCAGTACAATATTATCATGTGGAATGATGAAGTCACGACGATGGAATTTGTTGTCCGCATATTAATAAACATGTTCCAAAAAGATTACTCAACTGCGGAAGGTTTGATGTTTGAAATTCATAGTAATGGAATGGCAACCGTTGCCACCATGCCTCTGGAACAGGCCGAATTTAAAGTCGACCAGGTTCACATGGCCGCTTCTATGGAAGAATTTCCGTTTGTCTGTACGATTGAGCCCGCCGCTTAAACCATTCCCCAGGAAGCGCTCTTTTTTCTGCACCTTCCCTACTTTCTTTCTTCAAGAGGTATGTAATTCCGTGTTTTTTCCCCCGTATAAACCTGGCGGGGCCGACCGATCTTGAAATTTTCATCTTCCTGCAATTCTTTCCACTGTGCGATCCAACCCGGCAAACGTCCCATGGCAAAAAGGACCGGAAACATGGTGATGGGGAAATTCAAAGCTTTGTAAATTATTCCTGAATAAAAATCTACATTCGGATAGAGGCTTTTGCTAAGAAAATATTCATCACTGGTGGCAATGTCCTCCAACTCCAGGGCAATTTCGAGCAACGGTTCTTTCGTTCCCATTTTTTCTAAAACTTCATGTGCCAATTTTTTTATGATCTTGCTTCTGGGATCGAAGTTTTTGTATACGCGATGCCCGAATCCCATAAGACGAAAAGGATCTTCCTTATCCCTGGCTTTTTGAATATATTTTTTAGTATCACCGCCGCCATCATGAATTTCCTGAAGCATTTCGATTACCGCCTGGTTGGCACCTCCATGCAATGGACCCCAAAGGGCATAAATTCCAGCGGAAATCGAAGCAAAGAGATTACACATCGAACTCCCCACCAGCCTGACTGTACTGGTCGAACAATTTTGTTCATGATCCGCGTGAATAATAAACAAAATATCCAGAGCCTTCGCCGCCAAAGGATCGACCTCATAAGGTTCGCAGGGAGTGCCGTACATCATTTTTAAAAAATTGCTGGTGTAGTCCAGAGAATTATCGGGGTAGGGGAGGGCCTGTCCCTTGGATTTTTTATAACTGTACGCCGCAATGGTTGGCATTTTTGCTAAAAGACGGTAAATCGTGATTTCAATTTCACGTTCGTCTCTAACATTCAACTGGTTTTCATAGAACGTTGCCAAAGCACCCACCACGGCGCTTGTCACAGCCATGGGATGAGGGTTGTTGGGAAACCCGTCATAAAACTTTTTGATAGATTCATGAACCATTGAATGCCGGGTGACATGATAATTAAAATATTCAAATTCCGCTTTATTGGGTAGATTGCCATATATCAGCAGATAAGCCGTTTCCAGAAAGGTGCTTTTTTCTGCCAGTTGCTCGATGGGAATCCCTCTGTACAACAGTCTTCCCTCGTCACCATCCAAATAAGTTATTTTGCTTTCGCAAGACCCCGTGCTGAGGAACCCGGGATCGAAAGTGATCAAACCCGTTTTAGAGCGCAGGGTCGATATGTCGAAGGCTTTTTCTCCGCAGGAACCTTCCAGCACTGGAAACTCATAATCTTTTCCCTGATAGCTGAGTTTAACGTTCTCTCCCATGATATTTTCCTCGCTATTATAGATTTTGGACTGACTTTATCATGCACTCTCTCGGGATATCAAAGTTACTTTAAAGTAAATAATTTAGTGACTAATACCCTTATCGGAAAAAGTTCTTGTAGTTTAAAGTCTAATTTTTAAATTATTCTACTATTGAAATTAATACTTTCCTTTATAATTGCCGAAAATTTAAAATAGGACCAAAATCTTCGAAACAGTTTTTATGAATTAAAGCATCGACTTCCCTTAGAACCCACCCATTGGAGCGGGCTAAATGAAAAAAAGCAACCTACTTTTATATCTGATGTTAGGAGGTATCACATCGGGAATTATCTGCGGCTGGACTTTTGGTAAGGAAATGGAGGTTGTGGCGTGGATGGGAGAAATCTTTCTCAATCTCCTCAAAATGCTGGTGGTTCCGCTGATAATTTCTTCAATGATTGTGGGTATCGCAGGCTTGGGCGACGTCCGAAAAGTGGGGAAAACCGGAGCCATCACACTTCTGTATTTCACCACCACAACCGCTATCTCCGTGGCCCTGGGATTGATAATGGTCAACCTCATCAATCCCGGCGTGGGGATTGAAATGATCGCGCAGGAGCTTCCGCAACGAATCGCCGAAAAAGAAGCGGTGGGAATCACGGATATTCTGAAAAGTTTTGTCTCGGACAATCTGGTTCGGTCTATGGCCAACCTGGAAATTCTTCCCATCATTCTGTTTTCTCTGGTATTCGGTGGTGTACTCACCACACTGGGCGAGAAGGGCAAGCCGGTCATCGCCTTTTTTGACGGAGTCAACGAAGCCATCATGAAAGTGGTGCATTTGGTGATGTATGTCGCTCCGTTAGGTGTGTTCGCCCTGGTCGCATCCAAACTGGGCGCGGCAGGAGGAGGGGATTTGTTTTTAGCCGAAATTATGAAGCTTGGGAAGTACACTATGACTGTTGTTCTGGCACTGATGATTCACGCGGTGGTGGTTCTGCCCTTGATACTTTGGTTTGTGACCGGTAGAAATCCACTACGATATTTTATAAACGCCAGTGAAGCGGTGGCAACGGCGTTTTCCACTGCCAGCAGTTCCGCCACTCTTCCGGTGACGATAGAATGCGCCGAAGAACGCAATAGGGTTTCTCGCAAAGCTTCTCTTTTCGTTTTGCCCCTTGGCGCTACAGTGAATATGGACGGAACCGCCCTGTATGAGGCAGTTGCCGCGCTGTTCATCGCGCAATTGTTTGGTATCGAACTGGGGTTTGGGCAACAAATGATTATTTTCCTGACAGCCACCCTGGCGGCGGTTGGCGCGGCGGGAATTCCCGAAGCCGGTCTGGTCACCATGGTCATGGTCCTGCACGCGGTCGGACTGCCTCTTGAGGGAATCGGTATGTTATTGTCTATTGACTGGCTTCTCGATCGCTTCCGCACCGCGACCAATGTCTGGGGCGATTCCGTCGGTGCGGCGGTGGTGGATACTTTGGAAAAAAAATACGTAGAAGGAGGGAAATAAAATTGATAATCAAAGTTGTGTTGGGATTTGTGGTGGGAATTCTTTCATCCGGCACCGGATTGGGGGGAGGGTTTCTCGTCGTGCCTTATTTGATTTATCTGGGAAAACCAGCCAAAGTGGCGGTGGCCACATCTATACTTTTTGTCGGGATCGTCGCAATATCTTCCCTTTGGGCCCATTCTAAACTGGGAAATATCGATATAAAAACAGGGCTGATCCTTGCCGCCGGAGGGATCATAGGAGCCCAATTGGGTCCTCAGATTCTACAGAATATATCGGATCAAAATTTTAAAATAGGGTTTGCAGTTATTCTCATCAGCACAGGAATCTGGTTGTTACTCAACGCAAAATCTTGATTTTTTCTACATACAAGTGAAACGGAAAAATCACTCGGCCAATTGGCCCAACTCATTCTCCCAATACGAAATGAGAGATTTGAATTTTTCCACATGTTTCAATTCTTCCGACTTCAATTCTTCGTACATTCTCCGTCTGCCAACCTCTTCCTCGGATTCACCGGACGTTTTTTCTACGAGAGTCTCATAATACTGCACCGAATTTTCTTCACTGATCACACCCTTATAAAGAATTTCCAACCGGGCTTTAATCATTGCGGTGGTTTCCTTCTCATTTTCCATAATGTAGACTCTTAGAATAATTTTAGACCCGGTTAACGGGAAAGATCGAATTATATCAGTTTTCTTGTATATGTCATCCTCGTACAAAATCAATCATGAGTGATGTAAGGTGAGTGAAGGACAAATCACAGATATTTGGCTTAAATCCAATGGAACATATAATAAAAACCATGAACCTATTTGAAGTAAAGGATTTCTTTGCGTCCTTGGCGCCTTTGCGGTAAATTTGTATTCAGTGTTTTAACGAAATATTAAAAATCGAGAACCGCATGACAACGAATGTAAAAACCGCTTATAGCGATTTAGTCGATAAATTAGAAGATATCTCCCGGCTTGGAGGGGTGATGAGCACCCTGCACTGGGATCAGGAAGTCATCATGCCGTCGGGTGCGGCAGAATCCCGAGCCAAACAAATATCCGCCCTGGCGGGAGTGATCCACGAGCGCAGTACCAACCCCGAACTGGGAGAATGCCTTTCTCAGTTGAGTGAAGAAGATCCTTCTGCCTTCAATGCGTTTGAAGCCTGTAATATCCGCGAAGCGCAAAGGGAATACGACAAGGAAACCAAGGTCCCGATAAAAATGGTTCAGGAGATGGCGGAGTTGGGTTCCAGAGGGCATTTCATCTGGGCCAAAGCGCGGGAGGACAATAAGTTTTCCGATTTCGCCCCGACTCTAAATCGGTTTATCGAGTTGAAGAAAGAATGGGCGGCCTGTGTGTTTCCCGACCTTTCAGCCTATGACGCGAATATCGATAATTTTGAGCGTGGGACCACCATGGCGGAAATCGCCCCAATATTTGAATCATTGAAATCTGAACTGATCCCCCTCATCCAATCCGTCAAGGAAGCTAAATATCAACCCGACACTTCCTTTCTGGAAGGCACGTTTCCGGTGGACAAGCAGGAGGCTTTGGGAAAACAAATCAGCCGTGATATGGGTTTTGCCTTCGATCAAGGCCGGATGGACGTTTCCGTACATCCATTTTGCGGGGGTGGACATCCCACAGATGTTCGTATCACCACCCGTTACCGCGACAGCGACTTTATTGAGTCCCTGTACGCAGTCATCCATGAAACCGGACATGGCCTTTATGAACAAGGGCGAATGACCGAAGGACGCGACCTGCCAGTTTCAGAAGCGCTCACTATGGGCATCCATGAATCCCAATCCCTGTTCTGGGAACGCATGATAGGGCAAAACAGAGCCTTTTGCGTTCACTATATGGAAACCATTCGCGCCACATTTCCGAAAAACATGCAAGCCGTCTCCGTCGATGCCCTGTATGAAGCCATCAATACCTGCAATCCATCATTTATCAGGGTGGAAGCCGATGAGTTGACTTACCCCTTGCATGTGATCCTGCGGTTTGAAATTGAAAGAGGATTGTTTGACGGCTCGGTGACTGTTCAGGATTTACCTGAACTCTGGAATAACAAAATGAGTGACTATTTAGGCGTGCGACCGCCGACAGACACGTTGGGAGTTCTTCAGGATGTCCATTGGAGTGGAGGAGCTTTTGGGTATTTTCCTTCTTATACTCTTGGCGCCATGTACGCCTGCCAGTTTTTTAATACCATGCGACAAGAACTTCCCGATACCGTGAAACACATCGAAGCGGGACATTTTGCTCCCATAAAAACCTGGTTGAATGATAAAATTCATTCACAGGGGAGTTTGTATAGCCCACAGGAACTGGTTCAAAAAATCACCGGCGAACCCCTCAATCCGAAACATTTTACCGATTACCTGAAAACCAAGTATCGCGCCATTTACAAAACGATTTAAGGAAAACGAAAGATGAGTGATTCCTTGATTGGAAACGCAAAAAAGAAAGATAGACAAAACTTTTGTGCCGTATGCAGAGAACCACTTCCCGATGGAGCTGTGTTTTGTCCGCATTGTGGCCCTCCAAATCCACCAGAAGAAGAGCCGGATGAAGGAATTGGATTCGGGCAGACCTTTTTTAGAATATTTTTAATTGTCATTTTATTTGGAGCGGTCGCCATCTTTAAACTGGACATCAACCTGACGGACTATACGGATGAAACCACACCGTCCGAGCCCGTCAAGGTATCACCCGATGGCACGAAAACGGCAAAACCGCACGTGGTGGATTTTGAAACCATCAACCATATAAAAATAGACAAATCGAAAGTCAGACAGAAACCATCGAATAAGGGGAAAATTTTGACCGTTTTGAAAAAAGGAACCAAGGTCAAAATTCTGGATAGTAACGAAGACTGGTTGAAAATCATAGCCGATGGAGAAACCGGTTGGATATCCAAAGATGATCTGGATGTGCAGATTCGTTGACCGTCAGGGTTTTGATGGGTTCTGCAATACCTCGCGGGTGACGATCAGAGCTTCTTTAAATTCATCGTAATTGCGTGTGACTTTAAATTGCGGAAATTCTTCGATCACGTTGTCCGGTGGACAATATAAAATACCCGCGTTTGCTTCCTTCAGCATGCCCGTATCATTATAAGAATCTCCGGCGGCGATCACTTGAAAATTGAGATCTTTAATCGCCCGGACCGCTTTGGTCTTCCCATCCGAAATACGCAATTGGTAATCGGTGATTTTTCCGCCATCGTCCACCAC
>VAPK010474701.1_pt1 | contig 10297 bp, 10 predicted proteins | sample 3395031 | NCBI WGS metagenome assembly VAPK01 (sample SAMN08290443, study PRJNA428436) | hydrothermal vent metagenome | isolation source: Deep-sea hydrothermal vent chimney 1 | place: Pacific Ocean: Juan De Fuca Ridge
CAATAAATGCAAATGGAAAATTCCATGGGGTATTATCTTTATTGAAGGCACACGCAAATCTGAATCATAAAAATAAGTATGGACGCAGTCCTTTATATATCTCCAATTCTATCGATCATGGATTGGAAAATGTATTTATCCCTTTTGAAAATACTGCGGGCAAAAAATAGGGGCAGACCATGTTTTATTTAATGTGTTAACCTAATAAACACTAACTTATTAAGCATTGCTTACAAGGGTTTTAACCTGATTAGTTCAACAGAGATTCAGATTATATTCACTGTTTTTGAAATGGTGGTGGGGGCGGATGGCACCCTGACTGAATATCTCGTAGAGATGTCGCTGGAGAAAGAGGACGATGATGTGTGGCGACTAGTGCAGGAGCGGGTGCTTATTGAGAATGATGCGATGAGAAATCATGAATCATCATAATGCATCATGAGGTGGCTTATGATTGGATACATGGGATCAGAGCACAATATTCTCTACTATTATAACCATTGTTTCTAAGCCTGTTTATTTTTAATACTTCACCATGAAAAATGCAAAACAACAAAAAAATATAACCTCGCAATATTCTGTCTCAGAATACATAGATCATCTCGTTAGTAATTCATCTCATCTTCATCAACGCTCTGATTTACTGGAAAAAGCGTGCCAGCATGTTTGGAACGTTCAAGGTGTTGAGGCTGACATGCCAAGCAGTCTGGATGTTGCGATATTACTCAGCCAGTTAAGTGCGGATGAAACGACTACGATTGTTTGTTTGCTCAGTGACAGCCGTTTACGAACCGATGATTTTTATAAAATTATTAAAAATGAATTTGGTGAAGATATTCTGCACATGGTTCGGGGTATTGAAAAACTACACGGGTTTAAAGCCACTAAGATAGAAAGCCTCGAGCAGACTGAACGCTTAAGAAGAATGTTGTTGGCGATGGTTGATGATGTGCGAGTCGTGTTAATTAAACTTGCATACCGGGTACAACGCCTTAGGGAATTAGCAAAAGAAGATGAAGTAACACAAAAAGCGATTGCGGCAGAGTCTCTTGAAGTTTTTTCACCTATTGCCAATCGTTTAGGTATTGGACAATTAAAATGGGAGTTGGAAGATTTATCATTTCGTTATTTACAACCTGAAACCTATCAACGTATTGCAAAAATGCTTGAGGAAAAAAGAGGGGAACGGGAATCTTATATTAACCAGGTTGTAACAGAAATTAATGCTCTTCTTGAAACTGCCGGCATTGATGCCAAGGTGTATGGCAGGCCGAAACATATTTATAGTATTTGGTCGAAAATGACTCATAAACAAAAACAGTTTACTGAATTGTTTGATGTGCGGGCTATAAGGGTAACGGTTAATACGGTAACAGAGTGTTATACCGCGCTTGGTCTGGTACATGGTCGTTGGCATTATATTGCTAAAGAGTTTGATGATTATATTGCGAATACAAAAGAGAATGGTTATCAAAGTTTACATACAGCTGTTTATGGGCCTGAAGGGAAGCCAGTAGAAATTCAAATTAGAACGTGGGATATGCATGAGTTTGCAGAATATGGTGTTGCAGCACACTGGCGTTATAAAGAGCGCTCGGAGCAAGATGAGGTTCTGGAAAAAACGATTCGCTCGATCAGAAAATTATTAGAAACACCTGATGATGATGAACAGGAATTATTAGACAGTTTTAAAACAGAATTATTTTCTGACAGGGTATTTGTATTAAGTCCTGATGGAAAAGTTATCGACTTACCGGAAGGCGCGACACCTCTCGATTTTGCCTATAGCATTCATACAGAAGTAGGGCATAAGTGCAGGGGGGCAAAAGTTAATGGTCATATTGTGCCGTTAACAACGGTACTCGAAAACGGTGTGCAGGTAGAAATTTTAACGACAAATAATCCGGCGCCAAGCAGAGATTGGTTAAATCCAAACCTGGGTTATATTGCCAGTAACCGAACGCGGGCAAAAGTTAAAACCTGGTTTCGACAGCAGGATTATGAGCAGAATGTCATTGATGGAAAAGCAACAATCGATCGAGAGTTAAAACGTATGCATGTTTTGAATTTTGACATTGAAAAATCGATAAAACATTTTAAAGTTCAAACTGAAGAAGAGTGGCAGGCTAAGGTAGGCCGTGGTGATATAACGGCGGGACAGTTAACTTATGGTTTAAACCATGTCTATTCCGATGAATCAGTTAAACCTTTGCCTAATAAACCTAAACCGAGAAAGACGGTTAATAAAGGTGATAATCAACCTATCAATGTTAGCGGGGTGGGTAAGCTGTTAACAAAGATTGCGCCTTGTTGTAAACCGGTTCCTGGAGATGAAATTATAGGTTTCATTACACGTGGTAAAGGTGTTTCTGTGCACCGGCAAGATTGTATAAATATACTTAAGCTTGAGCATGATAAACAAGAGCAGTTGATTTCAGTTGAATGGTCTAATCATGATCATCAAACTTTTGAAGTTAGCCTGGTTATTCAGGCGATGGATCGCACCGGGCTATTAAGAGATATAACAAATATACTGACAGACCTTAAGGTAAACGTGCTTGGAGTTCAGACCTTGTCAAACAAAGATACACAAATGGCAGATATGCAAATTGTTATGGAAATACAAGACCTTCAACAATTACAAAAAGTCTCGGATAAAATTATGCAGTTAACAAATGTACTTAAAGTATATCGGAAGAATTAAAAATAAATTATGAGCAAACAAGACAGAGAAAAGTGGAATAAACGATACACTGAAAATAGCTATCATAAAAATAATTCTGTGACGCTAGTGGAAGAGTGGTTACCGAAGCTACCTGTTGGTAAAGCTTTGGATGTGGCTTGTGGTGCTGGACGTATATCACTATTATTGGCGCAAGCTGGATTTCAAGTTGATGCAATTGATATTTCCCATGAGGGCCTGAGTCAAGCCAGACAAAAAGCGGAAGATCAGGGATTTGATATTAATTGGATAGAACATGATTTGGATGAACCTTATCAGTTTGACTCAGATTATGATTTGATCATTGTAATGTGGTATGTCGATCTTGCACTCATCAGTAGGTTGTGTGAGTGTTTGGCGCCTGGGGGATATTTGATCTGCGAGGAACATTTGATTACCGACCAAAAGGTGACAGGTCCGAAGAATTCAAACTTTCGCGTCGCATCAGGTAAATTGCATGATGCCATTTCAGATCTTGATGTTTTGTTTTATGAAGAATCTATTAAATTGAATGCCGAAGGAGAGCAAGTTGCGAGTGCAAGTGTTGTTGCTCATTAAAGGCAGCAAGCTAAATAAATGGAGCCAGTACACAGATTTCACTAATGTAGTTAAATAATAATTAGGAGTAGAGTAAAAACTCTCGTATATGAATAACAATAACTCATCCTGGGCTTTACCGTTCGCACTGTTAGCTTTTTATTTTGTCGTGTTTACTCTCTGTGCAATTGAACCCTACGATCGTAATGTATGGTGGGCTGAGAATATCCCCGTATTGTTTGTTGTGGGTGCGATAGTGTGGCTATCATGGTTGCATCAATTTTCTAACACCAGTTATTTTTTAATGTCGGTGTTTATCATCCTTCATACCATCGGTGGGCATTATACGTTTGAGCGCGTACCGTTTGATTGGGTGAGTGATTTTTTCGGTTTTGAACGCAACCATTATGATCGTGTTGCGCATTTTTCAGTTGGCTTTTATGCTTATGCTATTGCCGAAGTGTTAATGGCTCGCCGATTGGTGCGTACTCGTTGGATTGTTTCATTATTTCCAGTATTTGCTATTGCAACGGTTGCGGGTATGTATGAAATTATCGAGTGGCAATATGCCATGTCTGCCGATCCTAAAGCAGGAATTGCCGTGTTGGGATCACAGGGTGATATCTGGGATGCACAGAAAGATATTCTTGCCGATACATTAGGTGCGATATTAGTAACGGCATTATTTTTCTATCAGAACCGTGTTGAGCTCGCCAACTTACGTAGATGAAAAAACAAACGATTAAAGGGACAGATTCCAATTAATTTAATTTTTTTGTTTTGCTGACAAGTCATCCAGTAACGATTGCATGTCACGTTTAAAACCGTACTGCCAATCATGCCACTGTTTTTTATAATCAGCGATTTTTTTGTTATTAATTTTATCCAGTTGTTGTTGTACCTGGATCATATGGTGACTGCTTTGGTTAATGTTACTTGCACTTGGTTCAGACAGGGTTTGCTGGCTCTTGTTCAGATCATCAGATACTTTGAGTAACGTTTGCTTGTCATCTTCAGACAGATCATCGTCGTGTTCTTTTAACGCTCTGTCAATGGACTCGGCTAGTTCTTCAATGCTCTTTTTAAGTTCAGTACCGTATTGTTCTAAAATCTTGTTGGCTTCATCACCGGCAGATTTAGCAAGTGTTTTTAACTCGTTTTCAAGGCGCTGCATTTCAACACGGAATTTATCTGATGAATCCTTGAGCGTATCAGACAGTTTTTTACTCATTTCATCCAGTTGCCCCAGAAAGTGACCAAGTGCACCACCATCAATTGATTCTGCCGTGCGAACGTAATCCACCTTCCATTGCCCATCTTGCTTTACCAGGTAAGTGTTTAATTTCTGTTGATTTTTGCCAGTATCATTGATCTGTGATAATTCTGTTTCAACTTTGGCCTGATTGCCATTAATCACGATCTTGCCCATAACAGGCTGGTAACCATCCCATTTTTTATTAAACGCATCATAGCTTTTTGCATCCACCAGGGTCGAATGCTTAATCGCATCATCCACATTATGGGTGATCACTGACTCCCAGAATTCTCGTGCTACATCCTGCGGTGATTCAGGCCCAAAACAGCCCGTTAAAAAGAACGTTGTTAAAAATAATGAGATAAAGCGTTGGTTAAGAGTTTTCATAAGGTGACTACTATTTGTTAAAAGAGGACTATTCTAGCAAAAACTGCTGTGTAAAAAACATAACTAACCGACAGTAGCAGGTTAAAGCAACTAAAAACTAATGGGGCAGCTCCCAATTAATTTTCTAATTTAGTTACTTATTCACTCGCTATTGAAATTTTGTACAGTTGTTTGAGTTGTTCTACTCTCTTTTTATTAACATCCAAATCACTCCTACCCACTCTGGATGCTGAACGGATATGAATGATATTTGTATCCATTCTAATTTCTAAATCATCAACAAATCCAAAAATTACAGATGTAAACGTTGCAGCAAAGTAATTTTCCTTTTCAACTGTAATGCTTCCGCCCATATTTTTAACGATTTCTTTTAGCGTGCGTAAAGAATCAAACGTAGGTGGAGTATTTTGTGAAATAGTAATTGGTGCAATGTAATGACCAGTATGGTCTTTATTTTCAGTACAGACACAATTAGGTGTGTTTGGGCATTTTAATAAGTGACCTTCGATTAAACCGGGTGCATCTTTAGACTTGGAGTTAATGCCAAGAATAAAGAAATAGATTATGAATGCGAAAAATAAGAAGAATAAAATAATTAACATTGTTTTCATGGCTAATACGTTTTTAAGTGGATTAACCTTTATGTTAATTCTTTAAATATAAAGATGACACTTTATTTGTCGTAATTTTAAAAGAAACATAATTATAGCATTGTTATTTTTTAATACGTCATGCGATATAATTATCAAACTATTGTTATTGTACGGTCAGGTAAAAATATAAAAATTATAAACGGTAACTTAAATAAAAAGTAATAATGAATGCACTAGTTGAGGTTTTAATATGAGCAATACAAAAGAAGTAATGAGTGAGACCAGTAATGTTTGGAATAACCATGTTTCTATTCCGGAAACACCAGAAGGTTTTACGCTTAGAACAACATATCCAACAAATCCTGATGGTGCTGAAGTGATGTTAGAACGATGGGAAGCGGGTTCAGAAGAACCCCCACATTCACATCCTGGTGATGACATGACGGTGGTTGTTGAAGGTAAAATTTCGATTCAATTCTATACTAAATCAAATGATGGCCTTGTTGCGGATGGGGACGAAGTTATCCTTAACAAAGGTGATACTGGTTACGTTAAGGCAGGTCGAATTCATGATGCAAAATATATTGAAGATTGTAAGTTAGTTTATGTTCATGACAAAGCATTCGGATTTACTGCGGAAGATTAACAAATAATATTAAGGTGATAATTATGCTCAATAAAAATCAGGTTGCGCCTGCTTTTAGTACCGCCAGTCAAAATAATGAAACAATTAACTTGTCCGATTACAAAGGTAACAAGAATGTTGTTTTATATTTTTACCCAAAAGATGATACGCCAGGTTGTACGATTGAAGCGAATCAGTTTACTGAACTGGCGACTGAATTTGCTAAGGTGGATACCGTGGTTATTGGGGTTAGCAAAGACTCTTGTGAAAGTCACCAGGCTTTTATTGATAAGTTTGGCCTCAAAATAGATTTGCTGGCAGATACGTCAGGTGAACTCTGTGATGCCTATGCTGTATGGCAAGAAAAAGAAAAAAATGGCGCGAAGAAAATGGGCATTGTGCGTTCAACTTTCTTAATTAATAAAGAAGGTGTGCTTGTAGATGTTATTTATGGTGTTACCGCCGATGGTCATGCACAAGAAATGCTGAATAAAGCCAGCCAGCTTTAATCTTTTTAAGCAATATTTGAGGTCAGAGTAAAAATATCCACTAATTGATCGGCTTGTTACAACCACGGATTTTACAGAGGGTGAATAGCACCACCACCACAAGTACCGCTGAAATTGCTCCGATAATATCTAAAATATCAAGTGTCATTGCGAGTTACCTCTACTATATTCATTAGAATTAATAAGTATTTTAGTAGATGCTTATATAGTTGCAAGTTACATATTGTGAACCATTTCAGCTTTTAGACAAAAAATAGCCATTTAGGCTTAATCAAAGGTAACAAAAGGGGGCGGAGTGGTCATTTTAGCCCCCTTTTGTTTAGCAGAAATGAAATAGCAATAGTTAATGGACAAAGCTTTTATGTTTCTGCACTGCAAATTTCATTTCAGCTGTTACACCTGCATGATCTGAAGGCCATAAACCTGAAGGTGTTTTGTCTTCCTCTTCATCGCCGACTGTTTCGATTTTAATTTTAGTTTTATCACCGAGAGCTGTTACATCACTGCGGTAAAATATATAGTCGATACGCGCATTCATTAGTGAAACTGTGTTGTTTAGATCTTCCGACGCGGCAATCTCATCGTTATGCATCTGCATTATGAGATTGCTTCGGTCATTTTATTCTCTCGCAATGACGAGGTTTTACTCTAGTATTAATTGTTATTTTATTAAGTTGTTGTTTTTGATAAAATTTATTTCTAATTTCGTGGGGATTTGTCAGAGCCAGACCTTACATTTCACATCTAATTAAATTCTGGATGTGTACTCAGCAAAACAAGAACAATAATGAAAAGGATAAATGAAAGGCTTTTCCAAAAAAGAACCGGGCTTCGTTCCATTAAGGGGGGACGTACTTTGTTCAAAAATTTTTTATTCGGGTGGTGTAGATCATATATAAATTCTGTTATTTCCTCATAACGTTTATATGGATCAGGATGAACAGATTTTTTAATGGCTTCATCTATCCACGCAGGAATTGTGCGATCATCATCAAGTACGGATTGATAATTTAATTTTCGTTGTGCAGATTTTGTTTGTGCTCTTGCGACCTGTGGTCCATAAGGTAACCTGCCTGATAACATTTGATAAGCGATAACACCTAACGAAAACATGTCTGAACGTGTTGTTCCTGTTTCACCAAGAAAATATTCTGGTGCGGTATATTGAGCAGTGCCAAGTATATTTTGTTGCTTAAGGGGGGTTGTAATTTCTTTTAGTCCAGCTACCTGGGTTGAACCAAAATCAATAATCTTTACCGTTCCGGTTTCATCGATCATGATGTTATTGGGTCTTAAGTCTTGATGTAACATTTCCTGTCGATGAAAGGCACGTAAGCCAATTGAAATCTGTTCAATGATTTTTCGTACAGCATCTAGATCGGGTTCAGGATGATCAATCATCCATTGTGCTAATGTTTTACCTTCAATAAATTCGGTTACGATATATAAGTAGTTATGTTTTCGTGTTTGTAAACTGGGTTTTAACACGTGAGCATTGTTAATACGTCGGGCAATCCATTCTTCCATAAGAAAACGTTCTAAATAAGCTGTATCTTCACGAAGATCAATGGAGGGTGCTTTAATGATAACCTGTTCTTTTGTTTCAGTATCAACGGCTAGATAAATATGACTACGACTAGTGAAATGTATATCTCGTATGATTTCATAGCCATCAAATAACATTCTGGGTTTGAGTTCAGGAGGGAAAGGTAAAGTAATTAATTGTTGATATACTTCATTGATATTTTGCAGTGGCAACTGATCAATTTTAATAATTTGAATTGTTAAGTTGTCGTCACTACCATTTTCATATGCCTTGTTATGAATAAGCTTAGTGGCATAATCTGGATCATCGCTGTATTTATTAATCGTATCGATAATAAATTTTTCATTTGTAAATTCATAGATACCATCTGTTGCCAGAATAAAAATATCACCGACTTCTAACGGGAGTGCTTGATACTCTATGTCGATATGATCCTTCATGCCTAATGCGCGTTGGAGGTAATTTTTATCTTTTGAAACCCACAGCCTGTGATCTTCAGTTAGTTGTTCAAGCTGATTGTTGGATAGACGATAGACACGGGTGTCACCAACATGGAATATATGTGCGGTGGTTGATTTAATAACGAGCGTGCTGAAAGTGCAGACATAACCTTTGTTTAGTTCATAACGATATTGACTGCCACGGGTTTGTGAGTAAAGCCAGGAGTTAGTTGATAGTAATACGCGAAGTACGGATGTTTTGACTGTCCAGGATTCAGCAGTACAAAAATAATCTTCTAAAAAACTTGTAACGGCCGTTTTACTGGCAATTTGACTGACATTACTACTACTAATTCCATCGGCTATTGCGATCGCAATTCCTTTTGAGCTAAGTAAGGGTTCTTTTGGAATATGAATGCCATGGAAATCCTGGTTGATTTCTTTGCGGCCTTTGTCGGAGTATTGACCAATGGATATTTTTAATTGTGTTGGCATGTTTTAATACATGTTCTAATGAAAGCCCAGCCCCAGCCCTACAAGATCATGGAGGGCTGAGTTTAACGACCTTATTATTCATTTGCTCTAATTATTATAAAGTACGATTCGGGCATGTTCTTACATGAGTGTAATATAAAGGTAAGGCCACGAATACAAAACCGCCCACTAAATTACCTAATACAGTTGGAATTTCATTCCAGAGTAAGTATTCAGCAACAGTAAATTCTCCACCCATAATCATTGAGAATGGGAATAAAAACATATTAACGATTGAATGTTCAAAACCCATATAGAAGAACAGCATAATAGGCATCCACATTGCCATCATCTTCGCGCCGGCAGATGTTGAGATCATTGCGCCCACTACACCCATCGAAACCATCCAGTTACATAACATGCCACGAACAAATATTGTTACCCATCCATCGACGCCGTGAGCTTTATACCCCAGGGTTCTGGCTTCACCGATGCTGCCTACTTTTGCTGCGATAACACCGCCATCCGTATTATATCCATAGGTCAATATAAAGGACATCATTACCGCAACTGTCAATGCACCTGCGAAGTTACCAATAAAAACAAGTCCCCAGTTTCGTAATACTTGCCCTACGGTAACGCCAGGTCTTTTATCGAGCAAAGCAAGTGGTACTAGTGTAAATACGCCGGTTAATAAGTCAAATTTCATTAAATACAACATAATGAAGCCAACAGGGAAGAGGATTGCACCCACAAGAGGCGAACCTGTTTTTACTGCAACCGTGATTGCGAATGCTGCGGCAAGAGCCAAAATAGCACCGGCCATAAAAGCACGTATTAACGTATCTTTTGCTGACATATAAACTTTTGATTCACCCGAATCAACCATTTTTGTAACGAACTCTGTAGGTTCTAAATAAGACATAAAAAATCCCCTTTACGCATGCATTGAATATTATTTAAATAATTTTGTGATACATATCGCAAGTATTATGCCAAGGCGTAACTTATTGTTTTTACGTGTTTTTTATTTATATGAAGCAAAGAAGTGTTACAAAATGGTGCATGCATAGCATGTAGGCTACGCTCTTGGTGCACTAAAGTAATTAAAGGGGATGGGGTACTTTAAATTTATTTAATTTTAACTACTTGTAAGTATTTGTTATTAGCATGAAGCTGATTATTAAAATTAAACAATAAATATTTTAG
>VAPK010506418.1_pt1 | contig 10296 bp, 6 predicted proteins | sample 3395031 | NCBI WGS metagenome assembly VAPK01 (sample SAMN08290443, study PRJNA428436) | hydrothermal vent metagenome | isolation source: Deep-sea hydrothermal vent chimney 1 | place: Pacific Ocean: Juan De Fuca Ridge
TCAAATTGAGATGTGTAATTCCTGATTTTTACAGAATCACTTTGAATATTAATTGTAGTTTGTCTTATAGAGTTATAAAACACAGTATCTTTTAGTTGTTTATTATAACTTATTGCAGTTAATTTATCTTTTTTAATTAACAATTTTAAACCTAAGTTTGCTTTTTTTAAGTAGTCGTTTTCAATAATTTCAATTCTATTTTCATCATTTTCAATTAGTTTTACTTTATCATACATTTTCCAAAAATTGTTAGTATCCTCATATATGAGTTTAAAACTTTTACTTGTTTTAATAGTGGTTTTGCAACCACTAAATATTGCAAATAATACTATCAATATTATGTATCTGTGTGTTTTTTTCATAATGTGCTACAACTGGTTATATGCGGACTAAAATACACATTTATAAGTTGTATTTTCGGGATATCATTACCTTTTTATACTTGTTATTAGTTTGATTTAAATCAATTTTTTTGCTGTTACAAAACGATCGGCTATATTGTCCCAATTTATTATTTCAAGTATCGTGTCTACAAAATCTGCTCTTCTGTTTTTATATTTAAGGTAGTATGCATGCTCCCATACATCGATTACCAATAGTGGAATAACTCCCCATTGTGTTAATTTTTGATGATTTTCACATTGCAAAAGCGTTAATCTCTGTGAATAGGGCTGGTAACCTAAAATTCCCCAGCCACTTCCTTCAACGGTTTTAGAAATTTTGGCGATATATGCTATTAAGTTTTCAAAAGAACCAAAGTCCTTTATAATTTGTTTCAGTAATTCTGTTTTTGGTTTTGTTTTCTTATTCGTTAAATTAGACCAAAAAATAGAATGCAATACATGACTGGAAAAATGATAGGCTAATTTCCTCGTCCATAGATCAACTTGATCTAAGTCGCCAGAAAGAGTATTCTTTTTGATTTTATCCAGATCCTTATTTGCAGCTTTAACAGCCCCACCATGGTGAAAATTAAAATGTAAGTAAAGTGTTTCTTCATCCATATGTGGTTCTAAAAAAGTGTTATTGTAAGGTAATGGGTTTTGAATGAAATTACCATTTTTGTCTACCAATTTGTCTATCCCATTTTCTGTGATGTTTTGAGAAAAAACATTATTAACAGGCAGAATACTTGCTCCACCAATGATGGCAGAGTTTCTAATAAAATCTTTTCTGTTCATGTTATTATATTTTAAATGGTTGTGTATAAATATTTTATCAAGAATTCAATTCAACACAAATATAATTGTTTCTTTACTAAGAATCTTTTTTCTCAAAAACCATTGCGCTTTAAATTAGCAATCCTTAAGTTTGCAACTCGCTACTAATTTTAGGTTTGAAAGAAAATGAATAAATTCAACGACTTTGTTTGGGAAACTCATGGTATACATGCAGGTACCGAAAAAGATTATGTAAAACACGGTATAGATAAATTAGAAGATATTGTTGACAAAGCAATAGCAGCAAAACATCCCAGTATTACTTTTATTATTCATTCTCCAAGACTTACTAATTTTAGATATACCGCAGAAAAAAATACCAATATTAAGTTTATTCGAGGTAATCGATCTTATATCAATTATCCAAAAAGAATAGCAAATCTTCGCAAGAAATATAAAAACAAGATCAATATCAAATTCGGAGTAGAATTAGAATGGATGGGAGCCGAACTGGGCTTACAATGGAGCAGATCAAAAATATTTCAGGCAGAAGACGCCGATTTTGTAATTGGGTCTGTACACTTTTCTCCGGAAGGCCTGCCTTATGATGGAAGCAAAGAAGAAGCTCAAGAGTTATTAAAGTTAAGAGGTTCATTAGAAGCTTATTGGAATGGTTATTTTAATGAAATGATTGAAATGATCGAGCATTTTGGAGATATGATACAAATCATTGGGCATATTGACCTTCCAAAGTTAAATGTTGAAGTGCCTAAAGTCTTGCAAAATTTTGAAAACAGTTCACATCCTCTAGCAAATAAATTTAGAACTCTTTTAGAAATAATAGCCGATAGAGATCTAACGCTTGATGTAAATATGGCAGGTGATTTTAAAGGAGTAGGGGTATATCCAACACAAAATATTTTAAAAAGAGCTTTTGAATTAAAAATTCCTGTTGCAATTGGTACCGATACACATCACGTAAAATATTACGGTTATAAATTTAAAGAGAGTCTGAAATATATTTTTGAAGTGGGGTATAAGCACTATGTTAGTTTTTCTAAATTAATTCCCGAAAAACGAACCGTTTTTGATAATCATGACCTTAAAGTTAAATATACGATTTTAAATAAAGGGATAGAGTTATTAAATCAGCGTTTTCACAACAAGAACAGGCGTATTATGCCCGATTTTTCTTTTGGTGGCAGTTTTACAGAATTTTTAAATGTATACAATAATGCAACTGGAATGGGTGATTACAATGCCATAAGAATTAGAAAGGCGAATAAATCTATCACAGTTTCAAACGAAACGCCAAAGGCAGAAGATCATAAGGTAAAAGGTTTGTTTTCTAAACATTTAGATATACCTGGAGTTATATCTTCCTTATTTAATACATTGGCATCTGAAGGTGTTAATGTTGAAACTGCCAGGCTAAAATCGAATAATGATGGTACCGCTGTTGCCTTTTTGACCTTAGAAGAAGATAACGGTAATATCAAGAATGCAATAGATTTTATAAGTGGTACAGATAAAGAGGTATTTAAAACTTTACAGTATAGAGAAGAAGCCGATTTACCTGATTTTTACGAAAAAGGAGTTTATTTATTAGAAATGGATGGGGTTGAATTGAAGCTGGCTTTAAGCGAAAAAGTTATTTTGACCAAACATAATAATACACCGGGTGTTCTTTTGATTCTATTATCGGCACTGGCTTCAAAAGGGATTAATATTATAGATCTTAGATTGGGTAAAAGAAATAAGACAGGATATTCTGCTCTGGCAATAGATGGTGATAAGAATGTGATCAATAATTTATTGGCGAAGCTTGGTGATCAGTATTACGAAGCCAATTTGATCGAGTTTCACAGCAGGTGACGCAATGAGACAATGAGTTAATTATAAAGGTGTCTATTTTTTAAAAAGCATTTGTCTATTTTTAAAGGCTTTAAACTCTAGAGCATTACCTTCGGGGTCGAGAAAGAACATGGTAGCTTGTTCACCAACTTCTCCTTTAAAGCGAATATAGGGTTCGATAATAAAGTTTATTTTTTTTGATTTAAGATCTTCTTTAAGTTCCTGCCATTCCTGCCATTTTAAAACCACACCAAAATGAGGTACCGGAACATGGTGGCCGTCGACAGAGTTTGTAATTTGATCTGCTATTTTGTTAGTATCCGACTTTTCATGAATTACTAATTGGTGACCAAAGAAATTAAAATCTACCCATTTGGTATCACTTCTTCCTTCTGAACAATTGAGTATTTCTTTGTAAAATTTTCTACAGGTTTCCAGGTTATTTACAGGAATTGCCAAATGAAAAGGATTGATGTTATTCATTTATTTGGTCATTTAGTTATTAAGTCATTTAGTGATTCATTAATTCGGTTAAATAGTTATTAATTCATTCTATCATTCTATCATTCACTCATTGATTCATTGGCTAATTTGTTATTCGGTTATTCGGTGAAACGGTTATTCGGTTATTTTTGCATTAAACCATTAAACCATTAAACCATTAAACCATTTTTTCATAGGCAAATTGGATAATTTCCTAATTGGCTAATTCTTTAATTATTTATTATTAAACGACTTATCAGGAAAAGCCGGTGCCGGTGGTGCTTCTCTAGGGTCATCTTTTATTTTTTTCAAAAGCAGATCGATTGCAGTTTGCAGCTGTTTATCACTACCATTAAAGGTTTCGTGAGGTAAATTATCTACTTCAATATCGGGTTCAAAACCATGACCTTCAATAAGCCATTTACCATCATCTCCATAAACGCCCATCATAGGAGCTCTAGCTAATCCACCATCACTCAATCTATTAGTGCCACTTAGCCAAATTTCTCCACCCCAGGTTCGCATACCGATAGCAGTACCCAAATTGAGTTTTTTAAAGCCTTCCGCGAAAGCTTCACCATCTGATGCCGTATTTTCATCTACTAATATTACGATATGACCCCTAAAAGCATATTGCATATTCCAGGTAGATTTACCCGATCTGGTTTTCCAGTACATCCATGCTTTTCTAAGTAATTTTTCAAGAATAAAACTCTCAATATTACCACCTCTGTTATGTCTAACATCAATGATTAACCCGGCTCTGTTAAAAACAGGATAGAATTCTTTATACCATTGGTTGATATCTCTGTTTCCCATTGCCTGCAAGTGTACATAGCCTATTTTATTTTCCGATTTCCTTTCTACCTCCAATCGTCTTGAATACTCCCAGTCTCTGTATCTCAAGCGGTACATGTTACCAATAGGAATCACAATAATATCTTTTTTATTGACGCCCTGAAGTAAACTAATTCTTACTTGTTTGCCAACCTGGTTTCTAATCAACTTTCCAATATCAACAGATTGCAAAACCGGTTTACCATTTATATGCGTAATTACATCACCAACTCTTACATCTAAATAAGGATCATCCAGAGGAGATTTTTCATCCGGATAATCGGGATCAGATTTATAGATATAGTCAATTCTATAGCCACCGCCATTTTCATCTCTCATCAATCTTGCCCCTAGATTTGCAACATCTACATTTTTTTGTCCCTCTCTTAGATCACCACCTCTAACACTTGTGTGGAGGGCAGATAATTCACCAACAAATCTGCCAATAAGATCAGATAGTTCTGCTCTTGTGGTAACTCTATCTACCAAGGGGAAGTATTTGTCATGCATTGCTTGCCAATTTACTCCATGCATATTTTTATCGTAAAAATAATCCCGTTCCATACGCCAGGCATCTGTAAATATTTGTTTCCAATCTTCTTTAGGAGAAATTGTAAAACGCCAATTGCTAAGATCAATCTTATTTTTAGATAAGTCACTTACTTCTGAAGTACCAGCTTCTATCATGTAATAATCACTTTTCTTTTGAATAAGAATTTTTTTTCTGTCTGCGGTAAGTTTAAAATTATTTATTCCTTTGGTCACCGTTTTTAACTTCACATCTTCAGCGTCTATTTTAACAACAACCAAGTGTGTTTTAGCATTTACACCTGTTTCGCTACTCATTAAATAAATCGCTTTTTTGCTAACTGCCAAACCTCTGTAATTTCCAGGCTTAATTGGCACTTCTTCAATTCTCTTCATGATATTATCGGTATCGATCACAACATGTACAGTCTTATTTTTTTCATCATCTTTTTCTTTGCCATCTTTTGATTTATGTAACTCGTCATTATCTCTAAAAGGTGATCGGGTTCCTTTTTGAAGTGCTATATGATACAATTTTTCACTGGCATCAAAATAGGGCTCTGGTTGTCTGGTACCCCACGGACTACCAACAAGGGTAGTAAAACTTCGATCGGATAGAAAGTAGATAAATTTACCATCAGGGCTCCAACTTGGATTCATACTATTTGCTCTATCGCTTGTAAGCGGAAATAAATTATTGGTACCCAAATTATACACTTGAATTTGAGCCATTGTATTGAATGCAACCTGTACAAATGCGATCCATTTGCTATCTGGTGACCAGGAAAAGGAATAAATGCCCTCGTCGTTTGTAGAGATCTTTTTACTTGTGCCGGATGAAATATTTAACACGAACATATTTCCTCTTAGATCGTCATAAGCGATCCATTTTCCATCCGGTGACGGAATTCCTGCATATCTTAAAACTTTTCCATTATTCGTTATTTTATTCGTTTTACCCATGCCACTGGAAGGCATTTTTACAAACTCAAATTCTCCACTTTCATCCGATAAGGTAAAAATATTACTACCATCTGAAGAAAAAACAGCATCTCTGTATCGCACATCTTTCTGTTCGGTAAATGCAACAAATCTTCCCGATTTAACAGGCGCAACAAATACTCGACCCCTTGCAGTGATTACAATTCGCTCTCCTTTTTTATCGGGATAAACAGAGGTGATAAATTTGGAAGGATTATCAACCCATTTTTCTCTTAACTGGTCAAAATCAGATGATAGTCGTATTTCAATTTTATTTTTGGTGTGGGCCTCTATATTGTAATGCCACAAATCTGCACCCAATTGATATACTATATTTTCACCATCTAAATTGGCATATCGAATGTCAAAACCGGTGTGATCGGTATGTTGTTTCAAATCGTTACCATTTTCATCGATAGACCAGATATTCATTATTCCATCTCTGTCTGAAATAAAATATACTCTTTTATTATACCACATCGGGTGATGACTTCCCCCTTTAAATTCTTTTGTTAGTTTAACCGCTTCTTTTTCGCCATTTGTGAATTTCCAAATCTGTCTTGCGGTGCCACCTTTGTATCTTTTTGTCACATTATTATGATAAGAAGGACGAACAAAATAAACAGTATTACCTGAATTATCGAAAGAAGCCTCACTGGCCTGGCTTAAAGGAATTCTGCTTTTTTGATTAGTTTGGGTATTGATACTAACCAATTGTCTATCGGGTAGGGTAGCATATGCCCTGGTATCATATACAATTTTTGCATCAGGTGTCCAGCAATTCATCATCGAAAAATCACTTTCATAAGTCCATCGTGTTGGTACACCACCTGTGATTGGCATGGTGTAAATTTCTGTAGGACCTTCATAACTAGCAGAAAAAGCGATTGTTTTTCCATCTGGTGAAATAGATGGGAATCTTTCTTCTTCAGCATGTGTGGTTAACCTTTGTGCCATTCCTCCCGAAAGGGAAACCGTCCAAAGATCACCTTCAGCAGAAAAAACAATTGTATTCTCATGAATATCAGGATATTGATAATAACCTTCAAAACCTTGAGAAAATATAGATTCAATAGTGAAAATGAAAAGAATTAATAATAATTTAGAATTAATTTTGAAGAGATTTAACAATGAAATCATAGGCTTGGAATTAAGGTTTAGATTGTAAATGGTTTAAATAAATTGATTTTTAACAGGTTAGAGATAAATCATAGTAAATATATAATTAATTTCGGTTACTAATTTTAAGTAATGTATATTTATTCACTCAAATATTTCACAAAATGAAAAAAACATTATTCTTCTTTACAGTACTTGTTTCTCTTGTCGGATATACCCAAACAGATCAGGAATTTATCAAAAAATTTTATGATTCCTCACTTAGTAATGGAAAAAGTTATAGTTGGCTGGACCATATATCTAATGAAATTGGAGGACGACTATCGGGATCTGAAAATGCAGAAAAAGCAGTAAAATATACCAAATCCGAATTAGATAAACTGGGCTTGGATAAGGTGTGGTTACAACCGGTAATGGTACCGAAATGGGTGAGAGGTGAAAAAGAAACGGCATACATACAATTGGGATCCAATAAGAAAATAGAAGTAAACATCTGTGCTTTAGGTGGTTCTGTAGCTACTTCTGCAAATGGCTTAAAAGCCAGTATAATTGAAGTAGATGGTATGGAAGCTCTAAAAATAATGAAAAGAGATGAAGTAGCAGGTAAAATAGTTTTTTTAAATAAACCCATGGATGCAACTTTAATCCAAACATTTAGGGCCTATGGAGGGAGTGTTGGCCAAAGAGTAAATGGTGCTGCAGAGGCTGTAAAACTTGGAGCGGTTGCTGTTATTGTTCGTTCAATGAATTTGCGACTAGATGATTACCCACATACAGGTACCATGAGATATGGTGATTTACCTGTTGAAAAAAGAATTCCATCAGCTGCAATTAGTACAAATGATGCTGAGAAACTGAGTAAAATGCTCAAGGAAAATAAAGATGTGGAATTTTATTTTAAACAATCGTGTAAGCAATATGACGATGTACAATCTTACAATGTGATTGGAGAAATTACTGGTAGTGATTTTCCAGATGAATATATGGTGATTGGTGGGCATTTAGATTCGTGGGACCTCGGTGATGGTTCACAAGATGATGGGGCAGGTTGTGTGCAATCAATGGAAGTATTGAGGTTATTAAAAGAATCTGGAATTAAACCAAAACACAGTATTAGAGCTGTACTATTTATGAATGAAGAAAATGGTTTAAGAGGAGGGAAAAAATATGCAGAGGTAGCAAAACAAAAAAAAGAAAATCATATTTTTGCTTTAGAAAGTGATTCGGGTGGATTTACGCCAAGAGGATTTTCTTTTAGTTGTAATGACGTGGTTTTTGAACAAATATTAAGTTGGGCTCCTTTATTCAAACCTTATTTAATTCATTCTTTTGAAAGAGGTGGTGGTGGTGCAGATATCGGACCATTAAAAAATGATAAAATTGTATTGGCAGGGTTGAGAGTAGATTCACAACGCTATTTTGATTTTCACCATACAGCCATTGATACCTTTGATGCTGTGAATAAAAGAGAACTGGAACTAGGTGCAGCGACCATGACTTCTTTGGTTTATCTGATTGATAAATATGGTTTTGACCAAAATAATAACTCAAGTAATTAATTTATAGATAAACTACAACAATGAAAATCAAGCTCCTAACCATAACATGTTTTTTTTTAATATTAAGTAGTATGAATGCACAAAAGAATAATGATAACCTGCCTTATTACGAAATACCAGATTACCCAGAAAAATACACTCAGGGTTCTGTCGCAGCTCGAATGATAGATGGTTTAGGTTTTAGATATTATTGGGCTACCGAAGGATTAAGACCTGAAGATTTAAAGTATAAACCAGGCAAAGACGCCAGAACAACAGAAGAAACCATTGATCATATATTAGGATTGTCGAATGTAATAGTTAACACAACAATAAATAAGGCAAATGAAAATACCGATTATAAAGGATTGACCTTTGAGCAAAAAAGAAAAATGACCTTAAAGAATTTAAAAAAAGCCGCTGATATTTTGAGAGAAAGTAATGATCTTAGTCAGTTTAAAATTATTTTTAAAGGAGAAAAAGGCACCAAAGAATTCCCTTTTTGGAATCAGATTAATGGACCGATAGAAGATGCTGTTTGGCATTGTGGTCAGGTAGTTTTATTAAGAAGAGCTTCAGGTAACCCATACAATTCAAAAGCAAGTGTATTTTCGGGCAAAGTTAGGGAATAAATTATCCTGTAAGGGTTCTCCTGCAAGGTTTTGAAAACCTGGCAGGTATGATATTTATCAACTCATATGATGACTATTCTCACAGCGGATATTAGTCATCTGATGAGAATCGTCATAGTTACGTTACCATCATCCGATGACTATTCACACAACAATCGATCCCTTCTGCAAGGTTTTCAAAACCTTGCAGGTATGTATTTCTCATTTGGGTTTCTCCCTATCATGTTTTCAAAACCTGGCAGGTATGATTATTTAAGTGATTAAATTAATTGTAGTTTCCAAAACCTATTTGGTAGATAATTAGATCAACAAACTTAAATTATTCGTTAAAGAATGCTAATTTTATGCTAATTAATAAAGCTTCAAAATGAAAAAAATCACACTATTTATTTTACTGATATCTACCTGTTCATATAGTCAAATTTTATCCGAAAAGGATAGGGCTATATTAAAAGACGAGATTCTTGATGATAGGTTTACTAATCTATTACCACAATTAATGGATGAAACCGGAATTGATTTGTGGATCATCATTTCAAGAGAATACAATGAAGACCCTGTTTTGCGAACAATGCTTCCATCAACATGGTTAAATGCCCGTCGAAGAACTATTTTAGTTTTTTTTAGAGACAAAGAAAAAGATACTATTGAAAAAATGGCTGTTGCGAGGTATGATGTTGGTAAAAAAATCACTTCAGTTTGGGACAAGGAGAAACAACCGAACCAATGGAAAGCATTGGTTGAATTAATTGAAAAGAGGAACCCCAAGAAAATAGGGATTAATACTTCGAAATATTTTAATATAGCAGATGGGTTGGTACAAACAGATTATAATGAATTGATGACTGCTTTACCAAACAAGCTTAAAAGTAGGGTAGTATCTGCAGAAAATCTTGCTATAGCTTGGATTGAAACAAGAACTGCCCAAGAAATGGATTTGTATAAAAATCTTGTTGAAATAACACATGATATAATTGATGAAGCATTTTCGAGTCAAGTTATAAGTCCGGGTAAAACTTCTACAGATGATGTGGTTTGGTGGATGAGGCAAAAAATTACAGATTTAGGTTTGGAAACCTGGTTTCACCCAACAATAGACATTCAACGCAGTGATGAAGTATTAAAAAGTCATATTTATTCCTTTACAAAAGGAGAAAAAAAGAA
>VAPK010430631.1_pt1 | contig 10286 bp, 14 predicted proteins | sample 3395031 | NCBI WGS metagenome assembly VAPK01 (sample SAMN08290443, study PRJNA428436) | hydrothermal vent metagenome | isolation source: Deep-sea hydrothermal vent chimney 1 | place: Pacific Ocean: Juan De Fuca Ridge
AAGGTAGAAGCAGAAGATATGCGTCATCTTTTTAGATACTCTGGGACAGAAAATAAAATACGTCTTTTGCTTGAAGGAAAAGATGAGGAGAAGCTTGAAGAGATGATGAATGAGTGTAAAGCTTTTTTTAAAGGGGCATTGGTTTAATGCGAGCCTTTTTTGTTTTTTTATTGGTAGCCATAGGTACATTTATCATTGATCAAAATATTAAAACTCTCTTTGTTGAGGGCTACTATCGTGCAGGTGAGTGTATAGATTTAGAGTTGCACTACAACAGAGGTGTGGCTTTTTCTATGTTAGCTTTTGTAGGCTCTTATTTGAAATGGATACAGGGTCTTTTGATATTCGGGATAATTTATTATGTTTTAAAAGAAGGATATATAAAACGTTATGCTTTTCCAGTAGGGCTACTAATAGGTGGAGCGTTGGGTAATGTTTATGATCGTTTTGTACATGAAGGTGTAGTAGATTATGTAGCTTGGCACTGTGGTTTTAACTATCCTGTTTTTAACTATGCGGATATTGCTATAGACATTGCTATTGTGTGGATCATTATAATGGTTTATATCTTTCCTGAAAAGTCTGGGGACAAATGAGAATAGCTCTCTTTTTTATACTTTGTCTTGGCTTGCTCCAAGCAAATATCACAACGGTTGATATCACTCCTAGTATAAAAGAAAAGCATTTTATGGGTATCAAGATACTTGACCAAAAGCATCTCTCTTATGATGAGATAAATGCTGTGAAATTTTCTGAACTTTCAGATGTTGCATATAGACCCAAAACGAAGATTTTGTACTTTGTGGGAGACAAGGGAACACTGTTTGCTTTTCGTGCTAAGTTTGGTAAGAAAATAGATCTCTTAACGCCTCTTCGTGCAACAAAGTTGAAAAATAAACATAGTAAACGATATAAAAAATGGAAAAGGGATAGTGAAGGGCTAACTCTTGATGGTAAAGGAAGGCTTATTGTCTCTTTTGAGGGAAAAGCAAAGATAGGATGGTTTCATAAAAACAGTTCCAAGTTTGGTAATATGATACGAAAGTATAAGTTACCAAGAGAGTTAAAAAATCCTAAAAATTATAGAAGTCGTAATAAGTCACTAGAAGCATTGGCATGGCATAAAAAGTATGGTTTAATAACTGCTACAGAGTGGCCACTTAAAAAATATGATAAAAAAAGACATACTATTTATGCACTTAGTGGTAAAAAGTGGCACTTTAAAGCTGAACCTGAAGCTAAAAGTGCTGTAGTTGCGATGGAAGTCATGGATGATGGCAATATACTTGTTATGGAGCGTTCTTATACAGGTATGCTTTCCCCTTTTGTAGTGACACTTAAAAAAGTCTATTTAAAAAAATCTAAAGGTGGTTGGTGTAAAACTAAAGTGCTTGTCAAGATGAACAACCATAAAGGTTGGGATGTTGATAATTTTGAGGGTTTAGCAAAAGTAGGTAAAAACCGTTATGTTATGGTAAGTGATAATGGAGACAATTTTTTCCAGAAAACATTGCTGATATATTTTGAAGTGCTATAATACTGCTATGATACAAAAAATACTATATGTACTATTGATACTTTTTTTGGCTTCGATGGTTTTCTTTGGTTCCAAGGCTTATACTCAAGCAAAAGCATATGAAGAGGCAACTGCATCACTTGTAGGACATATGAGTGCAGAAAAACTTGCAGAGTTTCAACTTAAAGAGCTTGCGGAGGTGTTCTCTTTAGGTCTTTATAGGAATGATAAAAAAAATAAAATTGCAAAACTGACCATAAAGCAACAACTTCATAAAAAGAAGAGTCAAGAGTATGCACTCTATTTTATACTGTTGCTTTTAGTTATATTAGGCAGTTATTTTTTATTATCTTTGCGGGTATTTACCTTTTTTGGTGCATTGGGTGCATTAGTTACTTTAGTATTTGGGCTAATAGCCCCCATAATGATGGTTACTATACATAAAAAAGTGGAATATTTAGGTGATGTAGTACTCTCCTTTGAGTCCAAAGGAGTCATCGGTTCTATAAACAAACTTTTTGAAAATGGTGATACAGTAGTAGCTATAGTCATACTTCTCTTCTCGGTACTTGTACCAGCAGTAAAAACACTCTCTTTGCTATTTGTCTCCATCTTTATGGAAAGCAAATTTGCACATGGTATCGTAAAATTTTTCAAGATAATAGGAAAATGGTCTATGGTAGATGTGTTTGTTGTCGCAACTTTCTTAGTCTATCTGACTGCAAATAAAGGCGATGTAAGTCGTGCAGAAGTTGAGGTAGGACTTTACTTTTTCTTAGCATATGTGATAGTCTCTATGTTGGTGAGTCTGAGTGCAGATAAGATGTTGCATCAACGTATTAATGATAGAGGATAAGGCTAGATAACCATATCTACATCATCATGTTTTTCAAAATATTTGAAGATTTTGTTTCTCTCCTCTTCTGTATCTACTGTACAACTGGCATTGTATGTTGTAAATTTTCCTGTTTTTGAGGTGTTGCCTAGAGAACAGAGGTGTTCTTTTTCTCCCATAGCTTCTTTTATGCAAGCTAAGAGCTTATCTTTATCTCTTCCTATAATTTTAAATCCCCAGTTGGTTGGGTAAGCTATATCTGGTTTTGTTTTACAATTACCGTCTAAAATCTCCACTATTGCCTCCTGATTTTCTTTCTAATTGGACATTTCTGATTATCATACCTTTGTCTATGGCTTTGAGCATATCGTAAATGGTAAGTAGCCCAATACTCACACCTGTAAGAGCTTCCATCTCTACTCCAGTTTGTCCGTTAAGCTTGGCTGTGACTGTGAGTTTAAAACCTGGAAGTTCTGGAAGTTCTTCTATGTCTGTTTTGACTGAAGTAAGCATAAGAGGGTGGCACATAGGTATAAGTGTGCTTGTCTGCTTTGTTCCTTGTATGGCAGCTATGACTGCGGTTTGAAGTACGGGTCCTTTTTTCGCAGAGTTTGCGACAACTGCGTCAAAAGCAGGTTGACCTACCTCTATGATACCTGAAGCTGTAGCTATTCGAGTAGTATTGTCTTTGTCTGAAACATCAACCATTTTTGGTTTATTTTGTTCATCTAAGTGTGTCAAATTCATCTTTTGCCTATTTGTTTTTTTGTATTTTAACATAAAAGGTAACACAAATAAAGAAAAATTGACGAAAAAAGTAAAAAATTGACGATTTTAGTATAAAATAATTGATTTTTAACACCATTTTGGCTAGACTTGTGAAAATGTTAAAGGAGAAATTATGAATTATGCATATTTAAGACAAATGCCAGACAATAACAATATGTCTGAACAGCAGCGTAATATTCTCTCATTTTCATTGGCTCAAAATCTATCGATAGATAAGGAAGTCATAGAGTATTCAAGCAAAAACCATCTTATAGAAGAGAGAAAAAAGTTTGAAGAGTTTATGCATTCTTTAGAAGAAGGCAGTAGTCTTGTTGTAGATACTTTGTCTGTATTGAGCGACCGTGCAGAGGAGCTGATAAAGATCATTAATTGTATGCTAAGTCGTAAAATTGATCTCTATATTGTCAGTTCAAAAACACTACTCAATAAAAACGCTACAGTTGTAGAGGTTTTCCCTCTGCTTAATGATTTACGTGAAGCACAAAAGGCAAAATCAAATCAAATTGGTCGTCCCAAAGGTAGCCGTTCTTCTTCTAAATTTGATGCTTATCAGCCACAAATTGTCTCGTTGCTTAAAGAGGGGATGAATGTGAGTGCTATAGCAAGAGATTTAGGAGTAAGCCGAAGTTCCTTGAAAGATTATATAGAGTCAAGAGGGATAAGGGAATTAGTTGAGGGGTCTTGGATGGAGATCAGCCAGCCACATAATAGTGCAGGAGTGGATAATACTATATTGGTATGTCCATTTGAGCAGGAGAAACAACAAAATCAAAAAAGGATATCGTAAAATGGAAGTAACAGATAATACGGTGGAACAACCAAAAAAAAATCAAGCAAAAGAGTACTTAAAGGGGTGGGTACCTTATAGGATTAAGCGTTATTGGGCTTATGTGGTAGCTACAATTGTAGCGTTAATTATGCCGTGGATAACTATAGGAGGGAATCACCTTTTCTTACTTAGTTTTGACCAAAAGAAATTGCACTTAGCTGGAACAGCATTTGATATGCAAGAGCTTTATCTTATGCCATTTTTGCTAATGCTACTCTTTTTGGGTATCTTTGCAGTAACAGCTGTGGGTGGTAGAGCATGGTGTGGTTGGGCTTGTCCTCAGACTATTTTCCGTGTTATCTATAGAGATGGAATAGAGACTAAACTTTTAGGCTTGCATAAACGTATTAAAAATAAGCAAGCAAAACCAGATATGTCCAAGGCTGAAAATCAGGTTAAAAAAGTTATTGCTATTTTACTTTGGTCTGTGTTGGCATTGATTGCTGCTGCAGACTTTTTATGGTTCTTTGTCCCACCTGAAGATTTCTTTGCATATTTGGCTAACCCTTCAGAGCATATGATGTTGGTAGGAATACTTCTTAGTACAGCAGCGTTTATAGTTGTGGATATTGTTTTTATTAAAGAAGACTTTTGTATCTATATCTGTCCTTATAGCCGTGTACAATCTGTACTTTATGATGATGAAACTATCCAGGCAGTTTATGATCCTAAGCGTGGAGGAGATATATATCAAGGACATGGTTATGACAGGGAGAAGAAGTATAGCAAAACAAAAGAACTTTTAGCAGCTGACCCAAGTGCCGAGTGTACAACATGTGAGAGTTGTGTGACTGTGTGTCCTACGCATATTGATATTCGTAAGGGAATGCAACTAGAATGTATCAACTGTCTTGAGTGTGTGGATGCCTGTACTACTGTTATGGGTGCACTTGGTAAACCAAGTTTGGTACGCTGGTCAAGTGAAAAAGAGGCACTTAGACATGAGGGAAAAACAAACTACTTTAGACCAAAAATAGTTGCTTACTTTACGGTATTATTAATAGTGTTGATAGCATTATTTGCAATGGGTAGTACAAAAGAGAATATGCTTCTTAATGTCAATAAAAATACAAGACTTTATAAAGTTCTTGATGGTGGGGTAGTACAAAATGACTATCTCTTCTTGTTCCAAAATACAGATAGTAAAAAACATACATATTTCTTTGAAATTGTTGACAATGATAAAATAGAGATTCTTAGACCAAAAGAGTCATTTAGCATTGCAGCAGGGAAAAAGAGAAAGAAAGTTGTTGTCTTGCAGACTAAAGAAAAGTTGGCAGATGATGCAAGAAAAGATGTGCCAATTCCAGTAATCATTAGAGCATATGCTTTGGATGACAAAGAGAATATTGTAGTAGATAGACATACTGTATTTGTTTATCCTCGTGCAGATATGCTTAAAAAATAAGGAGCTAATATGGCAAAAGTATTGGTGCTTGGTGGTGGATTTGCTGGTATTGAAGTAGCAATTTACCTTAGAAAACAAGAGATGGAAGTTACACTTGTAAGTGATAGAGACTATTTTTATATCTATCCTACATCTATCTGGATACCAACAGGTGAAGTGACAAAAGAGGATGTGTCTGTACCTCTTGATAAGTTAGCTTTTGCACATGGATTTCAGGTTATTATTGACCCAGTAACAAAGATAGAGCCTAAAAATAAGAGGGCTACTTTAGAGAGCGGTAGGGTCTTAGATGGGTATGACTATCTAGTTGTGGCACTTGGACAAGATAAAATGCAACATAAAGGGATGGAGCATACCCTCTCTATCTGTGGAAAACCCGAAGAGGCAACAGAACTTTATAAGCGTTTAGATGCACTAGTTCTTAAAGACTCTGGGAAAATAGCAATGGGCTTCGGCGGAAATCCAAAAGATGCATCTGCTGTGCGTGGAGGTCCTGCATTTGAGGTACTTTTTAATGTAGATACATTCCTAAAAGCAAAAGGGATACGTGAAAACTTTGAACTAACCTTCTTTGCTCCCATGGAAAAACCTGGACAGAAGATGGGTGACAAAGCACTTGTGATGATGGACAAAATGTTCAAGATGACAAATATCAATAAAAAAGTAGGTTCTAAAATTACCTCTTTTGAAGCAGATGGTATCAACTTTGAAGATGGTATAAAATTAGAATCTGATCTTACCATGTTCATCTCGGCTGGTACTGGGCATAGCATAGTTGCTGAAGCTGGGTTGCCTTTAAGTGATGCAGGATTTGTTGTTACTAATGAATATAATGAGGTAGAAGGTTTTGATGGGGTTTATGCTATTGGTGATTCTGCTGCTCTTATGGGACCAGATTGGAAAGCAAAGCAGGGTCATGTTGCTGAAGTTATGGCTAAAAATGTAGCGTATAATATTTTCCAGCATAACCAAAATATAGATTCAAGACAGAGTTACATGGAGCATCTAAATATCTTATGTGTAATGGATACTGGAAATGGTGCAGCCTTTGTCTATAGAGATGATAAAGGTGGGAAGATGATTCCCTTACCTATAATAGGTCACTGGATGAAAAAAGGTTGGGGTTGGTATTGTCGTAACTCCAAATTAGGAAAAATACCAAGAATCCCAGGAATGTAATTTTTTTAAATTATATTTTAAAAATTCTCTAAATAAAATTAATTAACAAAAGGAAAGAAATAAGAATGAAACAGATCATAGTTATGGAAAAGTATCCGGTATTTACTATTGAAATTACTAAAAATGAGACAACATATAAAAATGTAGATGAGATCATTGTATTTTTAAAATCACAGGTTGAAGCCCATCCTATAGCAGTCTATATTGGCGTATTTGATCACTATACACATACTTCAAATCTAGAAACAGGAGAAGTCTCTGAGACTATTAAAGATGCAAAAAATATCATTTGTTGTTTCGGAAAAGTATTGCCAAAGCCAGAGGTGCTAGCAGTAAGACCTAGGTCTATCGGTGTTGCTGAGATGGCAGATAGTTTTGTAATTAGCTTTTTAGAAGCACCAAACCCTGATGCAAATACAGCGATGGAGAATTGGGCCAAAAGTATTGTAAATTTATAAATCTAAAGTATGTCATATGATACTTTATAGTAGTAAAAATTGATTTAAATCAAGAAAATATCTCAATTAAGACTAATTTTATCTGATTTAAGTCATAATGTGTTTATCAAACAAAATTAAAGGATAGAAAATGGCAACAGTAACATTTAAAAATGACACAATATGTAACCTATCAGGCACAGAAATTAACGTAGGTGATACAGCACCAGTAGTAACAGTAGTAAACTGTGACCCAATGCTTCAGAATGAGCAAATTGGTGGAGAAGGTAAAGTTCAATTAGTAGTAGCAGTTCCTTCACTAGATACAGGTGTATGTGATGCAGAGACTAGAAGATTTAACTCTGAGGCAGCGTCACTTGATGGTGTAGAAGTAATCACAGTATCTATGGATTTACCATTTGCAGCAGCTAGATGGTGTGGTGCAGCGGGTATCGAAAATTTAAAAGTATGTTCTGACTTCAGAAACAAAGATTTTGCTAATGCTTATGGTGTTCTTCTTGCAGATGGTCCTTTGGCTGGTATTACAGCTAGAGTTATCTTTGTAATCGGTAAAGATGGAAAAGTAGCTTATAAACAAACTGTTCCAGAAATTACACAAGAGCCTAACTACGAAGAAGCTCTTGCAGCAGCAAAAGCAGCTCTATAATCTCTTTTCAAAACCCTTTTGGGTTTTGAACTCTCTTAAAAAAACTCTTATCTTTATTTATCTTTATCTCTTATTTAGTTACAATCTCTTATGTTTATAAATCATAGAACTATTTTATTTTTAATTCTCTCTTTTTTATTTATTACTGCTTGTAGTAAAAAACCTGAAATCCAAGTAGATAGATATACCTTGGATGAATGTAAAAAAGAGCTTTTAGAAGCAGAGGATTATGCAGAAGGTGAGAGTATTGACCTTATTGTGGTTGAGAAAAAGGAGCGTAAGATGTATCTCTATAGAGAGAACAAAGTACAAAATGTCATCCCTGTCTCTTTGGGTAAAAATCCTATTGGTACAAAAGTGCAAAAAGGGGATCATAGAACGCCAGAGGGTAAATTTTGGATTTCTAGAAAACTTTGCTCTCCCAAGTATTACCGTTCTCTTTGTATATCATACCCTCGTCCTGAAGATATAGAAAAAGCTGCTGCTAAAGGAGTAAATCCTGGCGGAGACATTACTATACACGCACAACCTAGATGGAATGCAGATGGTAAAGGCAACAAATATACCCTTGCACGTAACTGGACAGAGGGTTGTGTAGCAGTAACAAATGATGCAATGAAACAGTTATGGTACGCAGTACGTGAAGGTGTGCCAATTATAATCAGATAGAGGAGTTACTATTAGATATACGCAAAAGCAGATCGATAAATTTAATCGTCAGAAATATATTACAGAGTTAGAAAAGATATCTAAAAATCTTTTTCGTATGTTTCGAGACAATAAGATAACAGCCTTATCTTTTATGGTAAAATTTGAACAACTTAAAAAAAAGTTTGATGAAAAAGTAGAAGTAAGTCTCGATTCTGAGTATCATCAGCAGCTTAAAATATATATTGAAAGAGTGTATCAGCAGACGTGCTTAGTAGAGCTTTTTGATGATAAAACTTTTAATAATATAAGAGAAGCAGAGATGAGTAATCTTAATCGTTTGCAAAAGTTAAAAAGCGGCATGTCTTATAAAAAAGATAAACATAAAGATAAACATAAAAATGAAGATTGGGGTTAAATTATGAAATTAAAATTAGGATTATTTGGTATAGTGTTGGCACTATTGATAGCTGGATGTAGTAACCCTACAGCATATGGTAAAGCAGATAAAACCCCATATGCAACAAAAGAGTGTATTAATCAGCTATCAAGAGGTGCAGAGATTGACCACAGAAACAAAATAGATAAAATTGTAGTGTATAAGTCAAAAAGAAAAATGTATGCATATAAAAATGGTAAAGTAGTAGATGAGTTCCGTATCTCTTTAGGTGCCAAAGGTGGAGCCAATGGTGGGAATAAGGTAAAAGCAGGTGATTATAGAACCCCTGAAGGTTCATATTCAATAGTTCGTAAAAAGTGTGATTCCAGACTTTATAAATCGTTGATGATCTCTTATCCAAGTGAAGCAGATAAAGTAAGAGCAAGAGCAAGAGGATTTAGTCCGGGTGGATATATTACGATTCATGGACAGCCTAAGTGGAATGCAGATGGAAGAGGGGATAGTTATACTCTTTCACGCGATTGGACAGAAGGATGTATGGCAGTACCAAATCGTGCAATGGATAGACTTTGGGCAGCAGTAGAAAAAGGAGTCCCTATTACAATTAACGGATAATATAAACTTTTACTAGATTTTTAGCTAAATTTGATAAAGGTTATATTATCATATTGAATAATATTGGACTTAGAAGGAGAAAAAGATGAAAAAAAGTATCATCGTAACATGGATTGTAATGTCAGTAAGCTTGCTCATAGCAGGGGGGAATATAAACCCAAATTTATCAGCAGTAGCAGATATCCCAAATAAGATTTGTAAAGCAAACAAGATATATATTGAAAAAGATGCACAGCTTATGTGGCAAGATCAAGCATATGTAGATGCTGAAGATGGTGCATATAAGCGTAATCATTCTGTTGCAAAAGCAGGTACTTGGAATCATGCGATGAATTATTGTCGTAGTTTAGTATATGCAGGATATGCAGATTGGAGATTGCCTACTGCAGATGAGCTGATGCATGTACATAGAAAACAGGGACAAGTATTTACTTATTTTAGAGGAAATGATTTTTGGTCATCAACGCCTACAACAGAAAATAGATATTATGTTGTATATCCAGCAGATGCCTATCAGTATAAAAGATATAGAAAAGAGACAAACTATATCAGATGTGTACGTTGTGTAGGTGAATCTGAAAGAGTAACAGGATCAAGGCTAAGAACAGTACCTGGAGAAAGAGAAGCAAAAACTTTTAGAAGCAGATAATACTTTTAGAGGATCTTTATCTCCTCTTTAAGTTCAAGACCAAATTCATTTAAAACTTTCTCTTTTGCTAAGTCTATCAATTGTTTAGCATCATCAAATGTCCCTTTGCCTAAGTTAACTAAAAAATTTGCATGCACTTCACTCCAAGCCATATCACCTTTTTTAAATCCTTTTAAGCCTACAGCCTCAATGAGTCTGCCTGCAGCATCCCCTTTAGGGTTTTTAAATGCTGAGCCTGCTGATGGGTCGTGTGGTTGGTTAGTTCTTAATGCTTGAAGGGTATCATTGAGTTTCTGAGAGTAGCCTCTTTGTAT
>VAPK010501410.1_pt1 | contig 10286 bp, 7 predicted proteins | sample 3395031 | NCBI WGS metagenome assembly VAPK01 (sample SAMN08290443, study PRJNA428436) | hydrothermal vent metagenome | isolation source: Deep-sea hydrothermal vent chimney 1 | place: Pacific Ocean: Juan De Fuca Ridge
TCCTGCAGCGGTGAAATGCTTTCATGGTGGGTTAAATCCACCTGAATCGGCGTCACCGACACATAGCCCGTACGCACTGCATGAAAATCTGTTCCTGGCCCAGCATCCTGCTCAGCTCCCGGCGGCCCCACCCAGTAGATCGCCCGCCCACGTGGATCCCGATCTCGTACCACCGGCTCCGCCTTATGACGGTGCCCCAGACGGGTAGCCTGAAAACCCCTGAGTTCATCCCAACGGCAGTCGGGAACATTTACATTAAGAATGGTATCCCGTGGTAGCGGATCAGACTGCAACTGTGTGATTAAATTTTCCGCCACCTGGGCTGCCGTTTCAAACTGCTGCGAACCATTGCCCGCAAGTGAAATAGCGATGGCCGGCAGTCCCAGAAAACGCCCTTCCATGGCCGCCGCCACGGTGCCGGAATAAAGCACATCATCACCCATATTGGCGCCGGCATTGATACCTGACACCACCATGTCCGGCTCTACATCGAGCAGACCGGTAATCGCCAGATGCACGCAATCGGTCGGCGTGCCATCAACACGGATGAAGCCGTTTGCCGCTTCCCGCGCACGAATGGGAAGTTCCAGGGTCAGGGAGTTGCTGGCGCCGCTGCGATCACGCTCAGGCGCAACAACGGTAATCTGCGCCAGTGTTTCAAGCCTGTGAGCAAGGGCCGTGATTCCCGGCGCTTCGAATCCGTCGTCATTACTAATTAAAATATGCATATCGTTATCTATTCGCCTATAGAAACAAAGACAAGGCGAGCTTACTATACTAGAAATCAGCAAACTGCACACTTTAATAAAAAAACAGCACGCACAGATTGTAGACAGGCGGGAGATGAATTGCAGGTTCACCTTCAGGCGAATATATGCGGCTCACCTGCGCCCGAAGGCAGGCAGGGGCAGAGTGATGACATATTCTCTATCGGCGACTTTAAATAACGGGCATTGTTAGCTTGATGACAACACCTGTTCCAGTACCTGTTTGATATTTTTACGATTGAAATCCTTCTCCAGCGCACCGCTGAAACCATAGTCATGGTAGTACATCATTTCCGGTCCCGCCGTGTGGCCGCTGGCAACAATAATTTTGGCCTGCGGATCCAGGACTCGTATATTATCCGCAATCTCTTTCCCCTCCATACTACCAGGAAGGCTGAGATCCAGTATGACAGCATCAACAGGCTCACCGCTTTCCAGCGCCTGCCGGTAGAGGGCAATGGCCTCATCACCGTTACCGGCGAGGAGGGTCCTGCAACCCAGCCTTTCCAGGTTGAATTTAAACAGGTCCCGGATATCCTCTTCATCATCGATCACCAGGATGCTGCGACCGACAAGAATATCTTTTCCACCGCGCACAGCCGGTGGATTTATCTCGCCTTCCAGGCCTTCATCGAGCACCAGTCGAATTCGCTGCGCCAGATCGACCTTACGGTAGGGTTTAGCCAGGAGATGGGCGGCAAACCGAACCAGGCCATTATGTGCAAGCGTTTTTGAGGTAAACCCCGAACTCAGCAACACCCTGAGACCAGGCTTAAGTTCTGTCGCCCGTTGCGCCAGCTCATAACCATTCATCCTGCCGGGCATCACCACGTCACTGAATAACAGGTCGATGCCCTCTTCTTTCGCCAGCACTTTTAACGCCTGCTCGGCGTTCTCTGCAAGGTGGGTGCGGTAACCCAGATCGCTCAGGTACTGATCAGCCAGTTGCAACAGATCGACTTCATCATCAACGATCAAAATGGTTTCGTTGCCAACAGGGAAATCAGCCTCATCGACAATTTTTACAGGCGCAGCAGATTCACTCGCCATGGAACGCGGCAGATACAGACGCATGGTGGTTCCTACGCCGGGCTCTGAATAAATCTTGATATAACCACCGTAACTTTTGGCGAAACCATAAACCATAGCCATGCCGAGGCCCGTCCCCTTACCCTCAGGTTTGGTAGTGAAAAAAGGTTCAAAAATATGTTCCAGTGTTTCCCTGTTCATGCCCGTGCCGGTATCACTCAACCTCAACTGCACATAGTCGCCAACCTCAACCCCGGGATTAAGAGTCGCATAGTCCGCATCCAGATATTTGTTGCTGGTTTCGATCAGCAGCCGGCCGCCACCGCGCATGGCGTCACGGGCATTGATCACCAGATTCAGGATCGCATCATGGAATTCACCGGGATCAATCTCGGTCAGCCATAAATCCTCGGCCAGGGAGTACTGCACCACCACTTCCGGGGTGACCGAACGCGCAATCATGGTCTCAAGTTCTTCCAGCGCTTCGTTGATGTCCACCACCTTTTTCTCCTCGCTCTGGCGGCGGGAAAAGGTCAGTAACTGGCGAGTCAGATCCGTACAACGCAGAGTGGCCCTGATAGCAATGTCCACCCACCGGCGCGCATTTTCACCTTCCGGAAAAAGGTTTTTCAGAAAGTCCAGATAGCCGATGACCACTCCCAGCTGGTTGTTGAAATCATGGGCAATACCGCCGGATAGCTGGCCAATGGCCTCCATTTTCTGCGAACGACGTAGGGCCTCTTCTGTCTGGTATTGCTGGGTGACATCGCGAAATACCAGAATAACTCCCAGAATCTCGCCGCTATCATTCTTAATTGGCGCCGCGCTATCAGCGATCTGGTATTCTGCGCCGTCTCTGCCGATCAACACCGTGTGATTAGCGAGGCCGACTTTACTGCCGGTGCGTAGTACCTTTTCCACCGGGCTGGCCAGGGGTTCGCGGGTCCGAGCATTGATAATTCTGAAGACCTCCAGCAGCGGACGGCCTGTGGCTTCTGACGCACGCCATCCGATCAAAACCTCCGCTACTGGATTCATGCGGGTAATATTCCCACTGGTGTCGGTAGCAATGACGGCATCACCGATGCTATTAAGGGTAATGGTGAGATTTTGTTCTCGTTCCTGCAGTGAGTTGAATGCCTGGCGGCGTTCATCTGTTACCGCCTGAAAGGTCGTTGCGAGTTGGCGAATTTCCTGGGTGTCTTTTTTTAGCCTGCTGAAATTCACAACTTCCCCCGCACCAAAGCGCTGGATCTGATGTGCAAACTCGGCCAGCGGCGCGGTAATCTGTTTGCTCCATAAATAGCCGATCAAAAGTGCAAGTAGTGTAATAAGGCTACTCACCATCAGTATGTATTCACTATTTTGGGTCAGTTTTTCTGCAATTTTGGATTGATTGAAACCAATATGTAAGGCGGTATCCAGCCCCGGAATCAGGGCTTCGGTATATTCATAGATAAGACCATCTCCAGTCTGATATTTATGCACCAGATGGATACCGGATTGATCAGGATAACTATTTTTCTGCTGAACCAGATAACGGGGAAATCCCTGTTCAAAAGAATGTGCGAATACACTACGCCCATTATTCGTTACATAAAGAAACTCAATCGGGTTGTCGTGTTCTTTTAAATTTCTTAATAAATTGGTCACCCGCAGCTTATTACCGTCAATAACATCCTGCACCAGAACATCACGCAGGGATTGAACCAGCGTACGGGCGAGCATTTTTTCTGAATCATTGTGCAGGGCCTGTTCCTGATATTGTGTCAGCAGGAAATTCGCCATAGTACTCAACGAGATAATGACCAGGATAAGTAAAAAAATACGATGAATCAGTTTCATGGCGCCTGTTCCAGGCTCCTGTTTTCCTGCAAAAATCCAAGCCGGATCGACCATTGACGCAAATCCACATAATCACTCGCCTGTGAATCTACAAAACCTTTGGGCATTTCTGTTCTATCCCAATGGTACAGGCCCTGGCTATGTCTAGCCTGCGGTTCAAAATCCAGCAGCGCCTGTTTAACCCGTAAAATCACATCAACGGGAACCGAGCTGTTCGCCACAATACCACTGGAAGGGTAGTAGGCAGAGGTGTACATGATTTTCAGCTGACCCTGAGCGGCCAGCTTTTTCGCCAGTTGATCCTGCATGCCACAAACATCATATTTTCCAGAAACTACCGCTTCCGCACAATTTTGATGAGAACCTGTATAACCGTAAGTGCGTAAATCATTTAGAGAAATCCCGTTTTTCGTGAGTATGATCCGCGGAATAAGATGCCCCTGTGTCGAATCACGACTGCCAAAAGCAAATCGCTGGCCTTTAACATCTTTAATATTATGAATACGACTACTGGGCGCAACCACAAGAACAGATTGATATTCCGCCTTACCCTGATGATTGATGCCGCGCACCAGGGAAATGGCACCATACCTGGACTGGGCTTTAAGGAAACTGACAGCCCCCATAGCGGCAAACTGGATTTTATGCTTACCCAGCTCTTCAACGGTGGAACTGCTTTTCGGCGTAAAATGGGGTTTGAAACGGTAACCTGTCGCGCCTTCCAGATAGCTTAAAAAAGGCAGATATTGGGCCGTATCTTCCTGTGGGCTGGCGCGCAAATCAAAGCCGAAATAGAAAGTATTACGCACTTGCCCCTGTTCCTGCTTTTGTAGTTGCTGCAGCTCAGTGTCAGTCAGACGATCCTGACTATCAACCTTCTGCACAGGAATATTATCGGATGAATCGCAGGAAACTAACGCAAATAATAGTAGAAACAGCGCCGGGAAACGATTTTCAGGTCGGGTAAAACATGGAGATTTTGAAAACAGGCGCATAAATCATGTCTATCAGGGAAATTGCAAATAATCAAGCGCTTCGATATATGCAGCTAACTGATAAGCATTCGTTATTTTTACTTACTTTTTATATGGATAAGCATGGTGTGCATCCGAATCAACCCCAAGCATCTATCTTGCTACATTGATAGACTTATCTTAATCAAGATAGCAATACCTGTGTCATTATTTTATAACCGAGCATTGTAAATGTATGAACGATTGATAGTTTAGTGCAGATGTACGATTCTCCTGTTGATGCTGGCTGTATCAAACTATAATTATTAACTGCGCTGAGAAAACCATGAAAAAACTTCATTGTTGAGCATGGGCCTGGCAAACAGATAACCCTGAGCCTGATCACAGGCCAGTTGCGCCAGCCCTTCACGACATGACTCTGTTTCCACTCCTTCGGCAACCACTTTCATATTAAGCTTGTGACCTAACAGGATAATAGTTTCAACAATGGTGGCAGCTTCTGGATCATGCTCCATTTCTATTACAAAAGAACGATCAATTTTAATTTCCGAAAAGGGAACCCGGTAAAGTTGAACCAATGAAGAATAACCTGTGCCGAAGTCATCGATAGACAGACAAAAACCTTTCATGCGCAGGCGAGTCAGGATATCAAGAGATTTTGTTAACTCCTGCATCAGAGCAGTTTCGGTAACCTCCAGGGTTATATGAGCAGGTTCCAGCCCGTATTTCTGCACCAGACCACCCATTTTTTCCGGTAAATCCAGTTCTTTAAACATGCTGGCCGACATATTCACCGCAACCCGCATTATCATGCCCTGAGCACGCCATAAGTTGCATTGCGCCATAGTCTGCTCCAGCACCAGCCAGGTTAGTTTATTGATCAAATCATATTTTTCAGCCGTAGGAATAAATAAATCGGGACTGATCAAGCCACGATGGGGGCATTGCCAGCGCACCAGAACTTCAACTGCGGCTATACAACTCCCATTGAGTCCGACCTTGGGCTGGTAATGCAGCACCAGTTCATTGTTTGCCAGTGCTTCACGCAGTTCATCCGCCGAGATCGGTTCAATAGCGCTATGCCGACCAGAGTTTCTGGATGCAAGAGGAAGTCCGCTCAACAATTGATGCAACTCATCATAGCGGAAAGGCTTGCTTAAACTGCCGGAAAAACTGAGCCCCTGTTCCCTTGCCAGCTTCTGTGCTGAATGAAGAACACCTGGGTCAAATCCGCTAATCAGGATCAGCTGAGCATCGCAATGGTTCTCAGCCAGGAAACGGATCACTTCAATCCCGTCCACCCCCGGCATCATCAGATCAAGCGCAATGACATCTGCCTGCCGATCATATTGATCCATGAAAAGCTTTGCATTATTGAACTGCTCAACATTAAAACCGGCCTGTTCCGCTACCTCACAGATAAAGCCAGCCAGCTGAGGTTCATCATCGATCACTATCAATCTGGGCTTGCTCATGTCACTAATTCCTCATCAAGCACCAGTCGAATGCGTTGCGCCAGATCGAATTTGCGATAGGGTTTGCTAAGCAGATGGGCCGCAAATCGGGCAAGACCATTATGTGCAATTGTTTTTGAAGTGAAACCTGAACTCAACAGCACCTTGAGATGGGGCCGAAATTCCGTCGCCTGTTGCGCTAGTTCATAACCATTTATTCCGCCTGGCATTACCACATCACTGAATAACAGATCGATACCCTCTCCTCTTTTTGCCAGTATTTCCAGCGCCTGCCTAGCATTCTCCGCAAAGTAAGTTTGGTAACCCAGATCACTCAAATACACATCGGCCAGCTGCAACAGATCGATTTCATCATCGACAATCAGGATGGTTTCGCTGCCGCCAGGCAAATCAGGCTCATGTACATTACTGGCAATGACAGCCGTTTCGGGAACCAAGGAACATGGTAGATACAGGCGCATGGTAGTTCCTACCCCAGGTTCTGAATAAACCTTGATATAACCACCATAACGTTTGACAAAACCATAGACCATGGCCATACCAAGACCCGTTCCCTTACCTTTGGGCTTGGTAGTAAAAAACGGCTCAAAGATATGTTCCAGGGTCTCCCTGTTCATACCGATGCCGGTGTCACTTAGCGCCAACTGTACATAATCCCCAGCTTCGACTTCAGGATTCAGAGCCGCATAGTCTGCATCAAGGCATTTATTGCTGGTCTCAATTAACAGTTTGCCGCCATCGGGCATGGCGTCGCGAGCGTTGATTGCCAGATTCAGGATAGCGTCCTGAAATTCACCAGGATCAGTCTCAGTCAACCACAGATCCTCAGCCAGGAAATACTCTACCTCCACTTCAGGCGTTACCGAGCGGGAAATCATGGTCTCCAGTTCTTTCAGCGCCTCATTAATATTCACCACCTTCTTTTCCTCGCTCTGACGGCGGGAAAAAGCCAGTAATTGCCGGGTCAGATCCACGCAGCGCAGAGTGGCATTAGTAGCGGTATCCACCCATCGGCGCGGTTTTTCACCTTCGGGAAAAAGATTTTTCAGGAAATCCAGATAGCCGATAATCACCCCGAGTCGGTTGTTGAAATCATGTGCGATACCGCCTGAGAGCTGGCCAATCGCTTCCATTTTCTGCGAACGACGCAGTGCCTCTTCAGTCTGGTATTGTTGGGTAACATCTCGGAACACCAGGATAACGCCAAATATCTCTCCGTTTTCATTCTTAATCGGCGCTGCACTGTCAGCAATCTGATATTCCTTGCCATCCTGCGAATGTAAAACGGTATGATTAGCCAGACCCACCACCACGCCTTCATCAATTACACGCCTCACGGGATCTTTAGCAATCTCATGTGTAAGCGCATTAAAAATCGGGAATACTTCTGATAGTTCCTTACCCTGCGCCTCGTCACTACGCCAGCCAGTCAGTTTCTCAGCCACCGGGTTTAACTGTACTACCCGGGCCTGGGGATCAGTGACAATGACGGCATCACCAATAGACTTCAACGTAGTGTAAAGAAAACGCTCACGCTCCTGGACCGCATTCAACGCCTGCTCCACCTTACGCGCCATATCGTTAAATTCCCTGGCTAATATTGCAATTTCTCCACGCCCACGCACCTGTATCCGGGCACCCATTTCACCTTCGGCCAGCCGTCGAGAAGCAAGCATTAAACTGCGCAGGGGACGCACTGCGTAATAATGTATCAGCACAAACAACAGCAACATAGCCAGTGTCATCAGACCTATCTCAAGTCCCGCCTTGTTAACCACCGCCGCAAGTATAGCGCTACGCTCACGACTGTAATCATAATCGAGAATTAAAGCTCCCAGACGCGCCTTGCGTAATTGCCCTGCTTCTGTACCCAGCCGAACTGGCGAATAGGTGGCAATATGCTTATCATCAATAACTTCCGTTGATCTTCCCTGCAGGGCCTTTTCAATTGCCGCCATCAATAGTTCCTGTGGCAAAACCTGATTGATTGACCTGCCCTCAAGAGCAGCATGGTTTGCCACAAGCACATGTCCTGTTTCATCAATCAGCAGCAAATTTTTAACATGCACATCGGCAAAATAAGTCGCATACAAATCACCCACTGTTGCAAGATCAAGCCCGGTCGCCAACTCACTGGCAATACTTTTCAGTTGCTGCGTATAAAATCGCGCCTTATCTGCCCCATCCCGCTGTACTCTATAATTTATATCCCCATATGTCAGACTCAGCACAAAGCCATGTACGATAAGCACACTCAACAACATTAAAAACGGAAGCCAGAATCGTAAATTAATGGAGCGCAACGATGGCATTTATTTTTTATCCGGCAGGTATTGTGGATTCGCCAGACGATAGTCAACACGCCGTTCAATCAATGAACTATTCAGCATAAGCTCCAGCAGCCGCCCGGCCAGTTTGTTCAGCTTGCCGTGACTGAGAAATTCGCGATTCATTTCAAGGGTAGCCAGCCGGATACCTTTGTATGAATTGAGAACTTCATCGGCTGAAAGATGTAGTCGTGGCGCAATACGCTCCGCCGCCACCTGCATATGCAGGCGCATATAATCAAGCGATTTGAAATACGCCGCCACCAGTAACCGTATCTGTCGCTCACGTTCGCCATTACCCATATCGCCACGAACAACGAGCACGTCAATAATCTGGTTGGGAATACGTGAACTGGCAAAAATCTGCCTGGCGTCCTGTTTAAGCAGCCGCGTGCGCGTTGGCTCAAATGTGACAACAGCATCGACCTTACCCTGTAGATAGGCGGCCTCGTGCTCACTCACTTCCAGTGGCACAAGTTCAACATCAGCGACTTTTAACCCCGCTGCCTTCAATGCCCCTTCGAGCAACATTGCACCCACGGCCGTGTTTTCAACACCAACTCGCCGCCCCTTCAGGCCCTTAAGATCAATACCCGGGCGCGCCAGTAAAACATCTGCACCATCGGAGATATCCATTACCGCAACCACCTCTAAGGGCACACCACGCTGGACTGCGGTCAGTGTTTCATCGAGAGTAAGCATGCCCCCTTCAAGATTGCCACTGGCAAGCAGATCCAGCACCTGAGAAGCTGAACGCATCTCAACTAACCAGACATTCTTCTCGCTCAAATAACCCAGATCTCTGGCAAGGTAAACCGGCTCATAACCTATCCATTGATTGCTACCAATTCGAAGAGGGTGCTGACTTTCACTGCTACAGGCTGCCAGCAATAGAAAAATGCAGGGGAGAAGTCCGTTTCTGATAAATCCATCCATAAAGACACCACTAAATGCTTTCCGAGCTTCCTGAATGTGGTGGATGGCGGTACATCATAACTCCAGCAATATGCCAAACCGGATGCGGATTATCATTAACAAAAAAAAACCTTATTATTTTTGTGCTATGCCACTGAAATTATAGAAAAAAATAGCATATGGACAAACTATAGTTCACCTGAACCCTGGTGTCGATACACACCGTTATAAACTAACGTTAAATAAAAATAAGAATATTCTGAGCTGGGCTTTATTCCAGTAGTGGTGGAAGAAATAAGGTCTTTTGCTTCTGTACTCAATCTGCGCCATTATTTACCTTCAGTCACACAACAGTATTACCGGGAATAATGAAAAAGAAGGCTAGTATTTCTGATCAGGATCGCGAACTGTTTCAACAAAGCGTGGCTGGCGTGCGTAAGCTAAATGTTGAATCCCGCGTCACACCAGAAAAAAAACGTCCCCCGCCCCGCCCCTTACAACAGGATAAAGATAACCAGCAGGTGCTGGCGGACATGTTGTCTGATCCAGCGGATCCGGCGGATATGGAAACCGGCGAGGAACTTCTGTTCGTGCGCAACGGTATCCAGCAGCGCACTCTGAAAAAACTCAGGCGGGGGGAATTCAGCATTGAGGCGGAACTCGATCTGCACGGACGCACCAAGGTCGAGGCTCGGGAAGCCATTGTCGAATTCCTTTACTTCTGCCACAGCCACGGCCTGCGCTGCGTGCGAGTCATTCACGGCAAGGGTCACGGCTCACAGGGCAAGCGCCCAATCCTGAAACAGTACGTCAACCACTGGCTGCGCCAGCGCGATGACATCCTCGCCTTCTGCTCAGCGCGGCAGGTGGACGGCGGCACCGGCGCGATTTATGTGCTGCTGAGAAGGAAGGGCTGAAACAGGCCAAAGCACCACCATCAGCTATTGGTGTTCA
>VAPK010150310.1_pt1 | contig 10284 bp, 10 predicted proteins | sample 3395031 | NCBI WGS metagenome assembly VAPK01 (sample SAMN08290443, study PRJNA428436) | hydrothermal vent metagenome | isolation source: Deep-sea hydrothermal vent chimney 1 | place: Pacific Ocean: Juan De Fuca Ridge
AGGGGATCTAATTATTTATTATATCAAACTTTGAACGTAAATTACTTTATTTAAACTGTTATTGAATAAGCTCTAATAAATATCAAATCACAAATCTAATACTTAAAATAAGGTTTGATTTGTATTATTTTGTCAATCACTAGGACTATTTAGGGGGAATAGTAATAGGATCTGTGATTTGAAAGTTTAATACAATATCCTTGATTCATTCAATTAAATCAAATGATTAGGGACGAGAGGAAGATAAAGTTGTCCGAAGGACAGGTTTTATTTACCGAATGGCATTTAAAGATTCCATTCTATTGCTCATATTGAATTCACAAAATAATCTTTAGGTTTAGATATTAAATTGATGAAAACATTCCTATTTTTGTATTAATTATTCAAATAAATTCATGTCTAAATATCCTAATAAGGAACTTGCACAGCTCGTTTTACAACACTGTATTATCAATGAAATTGAAAATGTGGTTATCTCACCTGGCTCAAGAAATGCTCCATTAACAATAGGGTTTGTAAACCATCCCGAGATAAATACCTTGAGCGTGGTTGACGAACGAAGTGCTGCTTTTTTTGCTTTGGGTATGGCTCAGCAAAGTCGAAATCCAGTTGTTCTTTTATGCAGCTCGGGTTCTGCTTTACTGAATTATTATCCCGCTATTGCGGAAGCATTTTACAGTAATATTCCACTTATAATTATATCAGCCGACAGGCCAAAACACTTAATTGATATTGGTGATGGACAAACTATTAGGCAGGAAAATGTTTTTGAAAATCACATTCATTTTAGTGCCAATTTAGTAGAAAATTTTAACACCAAAACAGAAAATTACCAAGAGGATGATCCACGAAAAATGGAATCTAGTTTATCATTAAATAATAAATTAATTCAAGAATCCTTTCAAAAATGTTTTACAAAAAACGGACCGGTTCATATCAATATTCCATTTGATGAACCTTTGTATCATACTGTTGATGAATTGATTGATTTTGATTTCAAAATTGGTAAATACAAGAATGACTTAATTCAGAATTCTATTTTGAATGAGGTTCCTTTAGAAGTAGATCAATTGCAAAAATTTGCAACTATTTGGAATCAGTGCTCCAAAAAAATTGTATTGATCGGGGCTAATTTCCCAGATGATATGCTACAAACCCAATTAGATCATATCGTTAAAGATCCTTCTGTATTGGTTTTAACCGAAACAATATCTAATGTTTATCATAGCAAATTTATTAATAGTATTGATCAATTGATCTTTTCACTCAATGATGCTAAACTTGTTAATTTTAAACCAGATATCTTACTCACCCTTGGCGGAATGGTCGTATCGAAAAAAATAAAACAAGTCTTACGAAAATTCCAACCCAAACACCATTGGCATATAGATAGTTTAAATGCTCCAGACACTTATCATTGTTTAAGTCATCATTTTAAAATTTCTCCAACTTTATTTTTTAGTCAGTTTTTCTTTTTAACCAAAAATAAAAAATCAGATTATCAGTCTTATTGGTTAAAAATTAAAAGTATTAGGCAAAAAAAACATGCCGAATATTTAAGTAAGGTAACATATTCAGATCTAAAGGTTTTTGAAATTATTCTTAACAATATACCTCATAAATTACAATTACAATTAGCGAATAGTTCTATAATTCGATATTCTCAATTGTTCGACTTACATAAAACATTACAAGTTTTCTGTAATAGAGGAACAAGTGGAATTGACGGCTCATCTTCAACAGCAATAGGTGCTGCCTGGATCAAAAAAAATCAAACGATATTTATAACTGGTGATATCAGTTTTTTTTATGACTCAAATGCATTATGGAATAAAAACATTAAAAAAGATTTTAGAATTATTTTAATAAATAATTCAGGAGGTGGTATTTTCAGATTTATTCCCGGTCCGCAATCTACAAATGCATTGGATTATTTTGAAACACCTCATCAATTAAATGCTTCTAACTTATGTAAAATGTTTGGATTGGATTACTTTTTAGCAACAAACGAAAAAGAACTAAATGAGCAATTAAAGACCTTTTACTATGTATCTGATCTACCTAAATTGTTGGAAATCTTTACTCCTCCCGAAAATAATGCTGAGGTATTAAAAGGCTATTTTAAAAATATGGATTAAACTACCTCGAGGAATTCTATAGATTAATGATAGAATGATAGAATGATAGAATGATAGAATGATAGAATGATAGAATATTAAAAAGAATTATTCTTTTTTAACACAAAGAGCGCAATAGTTATTAATTTACTCATTAATACATTTCTTCATTGACTAATTACAGTATCTTCAGTATAAAGTCTTTCGTCTTCAGTCTTACCTCTCTCATCTCTTCTCTATTTTCTATTTTCTAATTACTCCCTCCATCGTCAGCGTCTTCATTCTTTTCACCTTCATCTAACGGTTCTTCTTCTTGTGGGAAGCCTAGTTTTTCGGCTCTTTGTTTTTCCAGTATTCTCTCGATATTTGCATAATATGCATCCGAATTTGGATTATCTGAACCTATTTTTGCATAACCATTTTTATAATATTTTAAAGCTTTTCTATATTCAAAACCAGTTTCGTAATACATACCGATATAATAATCTCCTAAAGGTGATTCTGGATATAATCGCATGATCATTTTCCCAAACTCTTCTAAATAATCTCCATTAGCTTTATCGATAATGATTGGTTCAATTTTATAGATATCACTTTCTCTGATTTTTACATTCGATCCATATAAATATTCTATCTCCACATATTTTTTCTCTAAATATTCAATGGCTTCCGCAGGTTCTAAGTTAGCGATATCCTCTTCAAATTCTTTTTTTGAAATGGCAGCAAACAGCTCAAAAATAAATCCCATTGAACTCGATATGGCTTGACCAATTGAAGCTGTTTTCGTTGAATTAGAAAAGTCATCATATTTATAATTGAATTTATCATTCTCTGAAAGTTTCAGTAAGTTATTTACTTCATTAATTCCTTTAATTCTTTTTTCTGTATTAAAATTTCCCGAACTCAAGTAATAAAAATATTCAGTATCTAAGCTCTGGCTTTTCAATTCCAGTTTTTCATGCATATTCATTGCATAACTAGGGTTGATATTTATATATGCGTTAAATATAGGAGTAGATTCCAGGAAAAAATAATTGATAAAATTAGCAGTAATTGTATTCCCTGCTATTGCTTTAAACAAAGACGTTCTGTAATTATCATCAATATAGGGTAATAACTCATCTCTAACAAAACCATAAAATTTAGAACTATCTTCATTTGGTAACCCGGTATCTACACTATAATCTGAATCTGCATATCGTTCTTCATTTTGATTTTGTAAAATACCAACAACAATTTGATCTGGCGCTTTATCTCTCGCTGCAAATAATTTCGCATTCGCAACATAAACATCAAAAAGCAATTCGGCATCAAAAATAATAGCCACCGGATAAGTACCATCTTCATTGGTTTCATAAGATTCCGGTAAATAAATTTTTAAAATACGCTCTGTATTGAGCATGTCTGAATTAAATTTTTTGTAAATAATATTATCTTGAGAAAATCCGATTGCTGAGATAAACAATAGTATAAAAACTATTTTTTTCATTTTAATTGATTTTAGTTATCAGGTAAATAAACAATAAAAATAATTTACAAGAAGTATTTCTTGCAAACTTTTGTTAATTTCGCTCTACCTATATAAAAATACCAACGATTTTAAAAGGCAAATATTTTATACCATATCTAAATCTTATTAAATGATACAACCAACATGGCAAACAGCTATAGAATTTGAAGATATAACATATAAAAAAAGTAATGGTGTTGCAAGAATAGCTTTTAACCGACCCGACGTAAGAAACGCTTTTCGACCCAAAACAACCAAAGAATTGTACGAGGCTTTTTACGATGCGCAAGAAGATGTTAATATTGGTGTTGTTTTGCTTTCTGCGGAGGGGCCTTCTTCTAAAGATGGAGTATATTCCTTTTGTAGTGGCGGAGACCAAAAAGCTCGTGGTCATCAGGGCTATGTTGGTGAAGATGGTATGCACAGATTAAATATTTTAGAAGTCCAACGTCAGATTCGTTTTATGCCTAAAGCGGTAATTGCAGTAGTCCCCGGTTGGGCAGTTGGTGGAGGTCATAGTTTACATGTTGTTTGCGATATGACTTTGGCAAGTAAAGAACACGCAATTTTCAAACAAACAGATGCAGATGTAACAAGTTTTGATGGTGGTTATGGATCGGCATATCTGGCAAAAATGGTAGGGCAAAAAAGAGCCAGGGAAATCTTTTTTTTAGGAAGAAATTATTCAGCGTAGGAAGCCTTTGAAATGGGAATGGTGAATGCAGTTGTTCCTCATGATGAATTAGAAGATACTGCCTATCAATGGGCGCAAGAAATATTGGCGAAATCACCTACTTCTATAAAAATGCTAAAATTTGCCATGAATTTAACAGATGATGGTATGGTTGGCCAGCAGGTCTTTGCTGGTGAAGCAACTAGATTGGCCTATATGACAGAGGAAGCGAAAGAAGGTAGAGATGCATTTTTAGAAAAAAGAAAACCTAATTTTAAGAAAAAGTGGATACCTTAGAGAAGTTATGAGTTATGAGTTATGAGTTATGAGTTATGAGTTATGAGTGAAAATTAGTCTTATTTTGGGAAAATACTACCTTACAGATAATTTTCTTTGCACATTCACTATAGACTAACCAAATCAAATAAATCTAGAAAAGACACATTTAGAAAATTAAAAAGAATAAATTTAGCATGAAAATAATTTGCATTGGTAGAAATTACACCAAACATATAGAAGAATTAGAAAACGAGAAGCCAAAAGAACCTGTAATATTTTTAAAACCGGATTCGGCCATTGTACTTAAAAATAATCCTTTTATCATCCCCCCATTTTCCAACGACGTTCATTATGAAGTTGAAGTACTTGTTAAAATAAATAGAATAGGAAAATTCATTGATCAAAAATTTGCACATAAATACTACGATGAAATTGGTTTGGGAATTGATTTTACTGCCAGAGATCTGCAAGCAAAATTAAAAGAAAAAGGTTTACCTTGGGAAAAAGCAAAGGCATTTGATGGTAGTGCTTTAATAGGTGATTTTTCTAAAAAAGAATTGTTCAATCTCGATAAACTCAAGTTTCAATTGTACAAAAATGGCGAATTAGTTCAAGATGGAAATACGGCCAATATGCTATGGAAAATTGACGAAATTATAGCTTATGTTTCCCAATTCTTTACTTTAAAAATAGGAGATATTATTTTTACAGGTACCCCCGCAGGGGTGGGTAAAGTTAACCCTAACGACATACTAATTGGTAAAATAGAAGGTCAGGATAATTTTAAAATAAAAATACGTTAACAAACACTTTTTATATCAAGTTTTATTTATTAATAATTCAAAATAAATTCTCTATTAAAGCTGTTTATACTTAATTTAAATCTATTTACCTCTTATTTACAATAGATTAAGTACTGAATTTTGATAATTATACTTATTTTAATACATTACATATCAGTGTGTTATATCTCTTTTTTGCTATTTCTAAAAAAATAACTAATATTACTTGCTTTTATGATAGTATTACTATTATATTTGCAAACGAATATGAAAAACTTACAAATACATATTGAAATTGACGAGAATTTGTTTTTAAAAAATCCTGATTCATCCGAATTAGGGCGTCGTATTATTTCAAACAGTATCGATATGATTCATAGTTTGGGCTTTGAATTATTTACATTTAAAAAATTAGGTGTAAAAATTGCTTCACCCGAAAGTTCTATATATCGTTATTTTGAAAATAAACACAACTTGTTAATTTATTTGGTCTCCTGGTATTGGAGTTGGATAGAATACAAATTGGTATTTTCTACAATGAATATAGAATCTTCGTTTGATAGACTTGAAAAAGCCATTGAAATTTTAGTAGACCCTTCGAAATTGACTAATCCAAACAATCATATAAATGTCAATTTATTAAATGACATTATCATTACCGAATCGGTAAAGGCTTATCTTACTAAACATGTTGATGACGATAATAAAAAAGGTTTTTTCAAAACGTATAAGCAAGTAGTTCATAGAGTTAGCGAAATGGTGATACAGTGTAATTCTAAATTTGAGTTTCCTCATATGCTTATTTCAACTGTGATAGAAGGAGCTCATCATCAAAGGTATTTTGCCAAGCATTTACCCAAATTAACTGATATAAAAAAAGGTACGGATAGCATTTCAGAATTTTATAGAAATATGGTGATCAAATTATTAGATGAATAAGAATACATTTACATATAATAAATTTTACTGCTTTTTTCAGTTAAAAAATTGGATAGTTTTTTGTTTTATCCTATTAATAGGAATAAAGCCTATAAGCGATATCGCCTCTATTTTTGCTAAAACTAAATTTGAAATTACCAATAATATTTCTTTAGAAAATCATCAGGAAAAAGAAAAAGAACCTACTAGCGAAGACGATTCCGAAAAAATTTTCAATATGATATTCTTTAAAACAGTTGAAAATTTAGATCAATTACTCATGCATTTTGATATGCAAAAGAACATTATAAATATTGATTTCGACATTCATTTACCACCTCCTAGAAACAACAATTACTTCTAAATTTGCGGTTAAGAGCTTTTAAAAACCCGCTTATATCTTCACTTTAGATTAAGTGAAAGTACAATTTCATCATTATTAATTTTTAAAAATAACAAAACTTAAAATAGGTCTTTAGGAATTTAATTCCTCTTGGTTCTATTTACATAATCAAATAGTTTTATAAATATTCATTATTATGAGTTTAAATAATTTAAACCCTTTTCACAGTATAAAAAGAGATTTTCCGGCAAGTGTTGTTGTGTTTTTTGTTGCATTGCCTTTGTGTTTAGGAATAGCTTTAGCTAGCGGTGCTCCTCTATTTTCGGGAATAATTGCTGGTATTGTTGGTGGAATTTTTGTAGGATTTTTAAGTGGGTCACAAATTGGCGTAAGCGGACCTGCCGCTGGATTAGCTGCTATTGTATTAACATCAATAGAAGCTCTTGGAGCATATGAAAATTTCTTATTGGCGGTAGTATTGGGTGGTGTAATTCAAATTATTTTTGGTTTTCTTAAAGCAGGAGTAATTGGATACTATTTTCCTTCATCGGTTATTAAAGGTATGCTAACAGGTATTGGAATAATTATTATCCTTAAACAAATTCCTCATTTCTTTGGATACAATGTCGACCCAGAAGGGGATTTTGCTTTTATTCAAATTGATGGTGAAAACACTTTTTCTGAAATTTTCAAAACCGTAAATTATATAAGTCCGGGCTCTACATTAATAGCAGCAATTGGCATGGGGATTCTAATTCTTTGGGATAAATTATTATCTAAAAAAGGAAAATTATTTCAAATGATACAAGGACCCTTAGTAGCTGTTGTTGTTGGTATCCTATTTTTCCTAATTACTCGAGGTAATGCAATTTTTGATATTTCAGCCGAAAATATGGTAAGTGTTCCTGTTCCGAATGACATTTCTTCCTTTGTGTCTCAATTCAGTTTTCCAAATTTTAGTGGAATTACAAATCCCGAAATATGGGTAATAGCATTTACTATTGCATTGGTAGCTAGTCTTGAAACCTTACTATGTGTAGAAGCAACAGATAAATTAGATCCAGAAAAACGGGTTACTCCAACAAATAGAGAGCTATTAGCGCAAGGTTCGGGTAATATATTATCTGGTCTTATTGGAGGTTTGCCAATAACTCAAGTAATTGTAAGAAGTTCTGCAAATATACAATCCGGAGGGAAAACCAAAATGTCGGCCATAATTCATGGTTTCTTATTATTAATATCGGTAATTCTAATTCCAAACTTGCTAAACATGATTCCACTTTCTGTTTTGGCTTCCATTTTATTTATAGTTGGATATAAATTAGCCAAACCGGCTTTATTTAAAACCATGTATAATTTAGGATGGAAGCAATTTGTTCCTTTCATAATTACGGTTTTGGGCATTATTTTTACCGATTTATTAACAGGAATTGCATTAGGTCTTTTAGTTGGTATTATTGTTGTTTTAATAAAAAGTTATCAAAATTCATATTTCCTTCACAAGGAAGGAGAAGATGTTGATGATGGAAGAATTAAAATGACTCTAGCCGAAGAAGTAACCTTTTTCAACAAAGGTGCTATACTAAAAGAATTAGATAGATTACCCGAGAATTCTTTTTTAGAACTCGATGTAAGAAAAACGCGATATTTAGATAATGATATTATTGAAATTCTTGACGATTTCTCCTACAAAGCCAAGCTTAGAAATATCAAAATAAAACTTATCTCAGAAAGAGGGGTTGTTGAAAACCCATCTAGTTATATAGATTTTTTCAAACTAAGACCCAAAAATTAAAACTTAAAAAAACTATTATGAAAACACATACCAAAGAAACACAAGCCATAATGACGCCTAAAAAAGCTTTACAGTATTTAAAAGAAGGAAATCAAAGGTTTCAAAATAACCAAAAAGCTAATCGAAATTTATTGGAACAAGTAAATGAAACAAGTCAAGGCCAATTCCCGTTTGCAACAATTTTAAGTTGTATTGATTCTCGGGTTTCTTCAGAGTTAATTTTTGATCAAGGTTTAGGTGATATATTTAGTGTTCGAATTGCAGGCAATTTTGTTAATGAAGATATTCTGGGAAGCATGGAGTTTGCAAGTAAATTGGCTGGAACCAAACTAATTTTAGTTTTAGGCCATACAAGTTGTGGGGCAATAAAAGGGGCATGTGACCATGCTAGAATGGGAAATCTCACTTCTTTAATTGAAAAGCTTGAGCCAGCAGTCGAAGCTGTTAAAGAACCTTTAACTGAAGATTTAAGAAATTCAGATAACATAGATTTCGTAAATAATGTTTCAGAGAAAAATGTACACCTTACATTAGCCAATATCCGAAAAAAGAGTCCCATTCTTGCCGAAATGGAAAACAAAGATCAAATAGCAATTGTAGGTGGAATGTATAGTGTTTTAACCGGTGAAGTAACGTTTTTTGAAAAATGAAAAAGAACCGGGTATTAAGTCTTTGTATTTTTATATTGCTCGTCATACCAACATCTTTTATTGGTCAAAATCAAACGGGCAATTGGATCATGTATTTCGGAACGAATAGAATAACAGAAAAACTAAGTATTCATTCCGAAATACAATACCGAAACCATACAGTAATTCCAAATAATGTAGAACAATTATTATTGAGAACAGGGTTAAACTATCACTTTTCTGAAAAGGCTTCGGTTACTGCCGGATATGCATTTATACCTTCTTACATTTATGATTCTGAGCAAAAATCGGCCGAAACGACCGAGCATCGTATTTGGCAACAATTCATACTCACCAATAATTTAGGGAGAGTAAAATTTGAACACAGATATCGAATAGAGCAAAGATGGGTAAATGAAGATTACAAAAATCGTTTTCGATACAGGCTGATGCTATTTGTACCATTAAACAAGCCAATTATAGAAAAAGGAACTGTGTTCTTAGGACTTTATGATGAAATTTTTATTAATACAAAAGAGACATTCTTTGATCGAAACAGATTGTATGGTGCTTTGGGTTATCAGTTTAATAATAAACTGAGTATCCAAGGAGGAATGCTTCACCAGCAACTAAATGAATTTGGGAAATGGTACTTGCAATTTGCTATATTTTTTAATACCGATTTGAGAAAAGGTAAAAAAAGTAAAGTTTGATTTGCTAAAATATATTATTCATAAAAGACGAATTGATAAATTTAAAATAGATCTCACCTGTTTTCAATTTTGTACATTAGCTTTTTAACATCTTTTAATAAATAAAGCTTTGTCAACATTTGAAATAGAGAGGAAATTCTTACTAAAAAGTAACGATTTTAAAGCAGAAGCCTTTAAGATTGAAAGTATTTCTCAAGGTTTTCTGTCATCGGTTCCAGAAAGAACCGTACGCATAAGAATTATGGGTAATAAAGCTTTTATTACTGTAAAAGGTATAGGAAATAATTCGGGAACAACCAGATTCGAATGGGAAAAAGAAATCTCTCATATGGAAGCAAAAGAATTATTAAAAATTTGCGAACCTGGTATAATTACAAAAACCAGATATTTTGTAAAAAATAAAAAGCATATTTTTGAAATAGATGAATTTTGTGGAGAAAATGAAGGTTTGGCTATAGCCGAAATAGAATTGGCCTTCGAAAATGAAAAATTTAATAAACCAGACTGGTTAGGTGATGAAGTTAC
>VAPK010679636.1_pt1 | contig 10284 bp, 8 predicted proteins | sample 3395031 | NCBI WGS metagenome assembly VAPK01 (sample SAMN08290443, study PRJNA428436) | hydrothermal vent metagenome | isolation source: Deep-sea hydrothermal vent chimney 1 | place: Pacific Ocean: Juan De Fuca Ridge
GCTCTATTATACTGGCTGCCATGAGAAGTCCTTGTGTAAGTTCTCATAATGATCGCCTAATTCATTGCAATTAATCAAGTTTTAATGCGGTGGCCCTGCCCACCAGCGCCAGTACCCTTCCAGTATTTGACATTAAATGCGAATTGTAATGCAGTGGACGCTGGTATTGAATTAAAAAATATCAACGACAGTTATACTGGTAATGCACCAGATTTAGGTGCTCATGAATTAAACACACAACTGCAACTTTATGGGCCTATTCAGGGTGCTGATACTGACGGTGATGGGATCCTGGATAGTAATGACAATTGTACTTTAGTTGCCAATGTTGATCAAAAAGATACAGATGGAGATGGTTTTGGCAACCTGTGTGATGCTGACCTCGACAATAACGGGACTGTTAGCTTCAATGATCTGAACATATTCCGCACCCATTTCGGCACCTCTAACGCGGATGCTGATTTTGACAGTAGCGGCTCGGTTAGTTTTGGTGACCTCGAAATATTCCGCAATCTGTTTGGTCTACCTCCAGGACCTGCCGGTAGACTCTAAGAACCTATTCAAGATCGTCACGAGCTGCTGCCAGTTGTGAGCGAACGGAGCACAGAAACCGGAGTTTACTGAAGTAAAGGATCGAGCACAGCCCAACCGCAATTGGCAATTGCGCAGTAGATCTTGAACAGGTTCTAAGACTTTCCTTTACTCTGATGGCAGCCCTGGTTTACATTTCTTTAAATACTTGGGATCAACTACTGTCCGGCTAAAAATCAAACAAATTTAATTGCTTACCAAGCAGGCAGTCCTCATCCTTGTAATAGGACATCATAAGCAGTTAACCCAATGCTGTTTTCTCAAATAAGGTGACTCTCAAAAGCTGTAATATTGCGTAAAGATCAGAATTCAAGCTAAGTCTTTTTTTGATGATGGTCATGAGCACATAAACTGAAATAGCAATCCAAATCTTAGTTTTGACAGTACTCTCGGAAATGCCGAAAAAGGATTTTATTCTCAGGTATTGTTTGACCCATTTGAAAAAAGTTCCACCTGCCATCGGTAGCGATAGAGGTTGGCGACCGTTTGCGCAGGGATGGCGAAGTTGTTGGTGAGATAGAGCAGAAAGCCTTTTCGTTCTTGCTATCCGTAGTATTAGCGATTGGGGGGGGGTAGAAACACATTCAGAGGTATAGAAAAAGCATGGTATTTACTGCTCTCCAGACTTCAGTTATTGAAAAACCTTCAGACAAAAAAATACCCCGGATAACTGAGGTATTTTTCTAAATATACTAAACTAGAGAATTTTAGATCTCTTATGCAAATGGATGCACAGAAGTACCTTTTTTCTCAAGCACTTCTTCTATTGAAGGCGAGTTTTTAACTGCTCGCTCAAGTGCTTCTTTAGTAGCTGCATAATTGTATTTTTGGATTTTGTCGTCATCCTCAGCCAACCAATGGAGAAAAACACCAACAGATATGAAAATATCTTCAGCTTCTGCAGCTGGAATAGTGCCATTCTCAACACAATCAGCAACTGCCATAGCAACACCACGTTGTGCTGGTCCGAACATTTGTACCGCCTGCTTACCATTTTTGATGGTTACTTTATTAAACATTACAGTTGCAGGTTTAACCATCAGGTTCGGTGCGATAACCGCTAACAGACTAGAGAAACCGTCTTTGTTATTGGTCAAGCAGTTTGCAAATGCAGTTTCTGCCGAAGAACCACGAGGTCCAATCATTAAATCAATATGAGCAACTTCATTTCCCTCGCCCACTAATGATTCGCCCACTCGTAAATTATTGATTTTTGCCATTCTTGTTTTTCCCCAGTAAGAATTAATTGATATTGTATATGTTGGAATATTAGATAGACATTAGTAATGCCCATCAAGTTTTAAAGTCGTATTGTTAACTGACTTGCGATACTTCGCCAGCCAGCCCCTGCAATAGTACAGCTAAGACTGTTGCCACAGTTAGATCTGCAGTTGTGCCTGGATTTATCCCTTTCGCCTTAAACTCCCGATCAATATCATGAAGCATAGGCTCAAGTTCCTCAGGTCTATCTGTGCTGAATAATTCAGCTTCGACTACAGCCATTTTCTTTGATACTATGAGGGAATACTGATTGCCATATTTTCGCTCGATGTGGCTATCAGGATATCGGCGAAGCAAGCCAGCAAATACAGCCACCGCCGCCCAGTTTTTATCGCCAAATCGATTGAATTTTTTATTATACCTTAAAATTGCGAAATTAAAAATATCTTCGTAATTTGTTGTATATTGCAATGCAATTCGATCCCTTTCCTCGGCAATTGCCATGGCTTGAGTTAGGGTAATATCAGGTTGTTTTTTCACATCCTGATCGGTCGATTGGCCCAAGCCACCCGGAGCAGCCAGGGTAATTGCCTTAAATGCCCACTCAGCATCCTTAACTGTAGTGCTTTTCAGAATATTTTCAAGGGCTTGCCTTAAAGAAATATTGCTTTCGATATTTTGTGCTGCTTGGATTAACGGAGCACAGAGCAAAATAATTCCTAAATTGGTATTACAACCGACAGCTTTACGGGTTTCCTTTATGGAATAGTATATTTTTTCTCCCAACGAATAACCTGGATTACAAATAGCCTCAGCACTGACTTCGGCACTTACTAAAAAATCACTCACGGTCATATCATGGCCATCCGCATATACGCTAACATTACCCGGCTTGAATGCGTGAACATCAACTTCACAGGCTTCAATATAAGCAGAAACCAATTGTTTTTGCGGAATGGCGTTCACGAAATGGCTTTATCCAATGATGCCGCATTCACCAAATACCGACCCACCAGGTCTGCAACCAAAAGTTCTGCAACATCGACATGACACACACTTTGCAGGCCCTTCCATGCGGGGATGCTGTTAACTTCTATTACTGTATAATTCCCCTGGCTATCACTGATAATATCAACTCCGGCATAATCCATACTTAATGCTTTTGTTGCTGCCATTGCTAAACCGGTCATTTTTGTATCGACTAAAACAGCCTCACATTTAGCGCCGCGAGCAACATTGTTAAGCCAACAAACTCCGTGCCGGCGCATTGTGCCGATCACCCTGCCATTGATAATAAAAACCCGCCAATCTGAATAGCCTGCTTCTCCACAATCCACAAAACGCTGCAAATAATAAATACCATGGCTACTGGCCAGCCAAAACAGGTCAGTCATTTTTTCTATCCGTCTAATCCCTTCACCTTGGGAACCAAACAGTGGCTTGGTCAGTAACCGATGACCATTTCGTAATTCATTTTCTGCAATGGCCAAGGCTTGGCTTCGATCACGTACTACCCAGGTTGGCGGTGTTGGCAGACCGGATTGTTTTAACAACAAGCTGGTCATGGCTTTGTCCACACTCTTTTCGATGGCTCTACCATCATTGTAGACAGGAATCTGCAATAACTTTAAAGCATGTAGAATATCAAGATAAAACACTACTTCTTCCAGCGAGCCACCAGGCACACCCCGAACAAAAACAGCATCCGGCAAGCTTTGCTCAAATCCCGGAATAATGACTGGAAGTTGACCGGGTTCAACCGTAATTTTGCAATCCGTTAAAGATACATATTCGGCCAAATAACCCTTACTGGCAAAAGCATTGCGTAATTGTGAGCCATGCCAACCTGGATCCTCGGTAAAAATAGCTATTCGAGCCACTACTCAGTTTAAGCCCCAAATGATATGTCAAGCAACGCTTCATCAAGCTTTCCCGCTCGAAAACTTTTACCCGACTCCACCGCCGTTACGATGACACTGGCTGGACTAAATAACATGGCGTCTACTTTGAAAAAATCATATTCATATTCTTTGAAAATTTCGGCAAAAGGTTTGCCATAATCTTTCGAGGTAGAGCTTGGCAATTCCTTGGCTAGTTTTTCTGCCGCTTCGTCACTGCCTTTAACAAACAAATGCACTTGTCCTGCAAATAAAATAGCATCATTGGTTCGGCCCATGGCTTTGATAAAGTCAGGGTGCGGAGGACAAACAGGGGCACTGCCGCTGCCATCAACAATATCCTCTAGCGGAAAATGTAAAGCATGGGCTTTATGCATAGCCACTTCCAAAACCCTAGCGACAACCTGAAAGCCACCTGCAATACTGCTAGTCGGAGTGACAATAACAGTAAGATCAGCCGGCTTCAAGCCACAAGCATCAGCCACTTTTTCAATTATTTCTACGGGTGGAATTTTGTCATTTTCGATCACTAAAACAGTTTCACTCGCTTCATCCTTATATTCCAGCTCAGAAAAAAGCTCTTCCTTAACGCAAAGGGATCGGGCTGGCCCAGAACCTAAGGCGTAATATTTTTCATGAGACAAACTCCAACCTGCATACTGACTGCCTAAACAAGCCAATACCGGATTGGTGGTGTGGACATTAACCGTTAATGGCCAGTTTTTTGTATAAGGACTATGGGATATTGATACTCCACCCAAGCCACCCAGGCAAATTGCAGAAATAATGCGCCCTGCCTCCAAACCACCAGGAGCATTAATTCCTGCGTCAATGACAGTGCAACCGTTTGCCAGTTTTTGCACTTCGACTCTTAATTTGTCAGCATTTTCAATCAGCTCTTTAACCAAAGGCTGTGAGTACTTATTAACACTAGCTGTATATTTCATGATATGAGTTACCTTGTTTTATTTTTATTTTGTTTTCAATAGCCAATTGTCTTGTCCTAAGCTTTGACAAGACCTGCAGAGAACTTTCACCGTTGGCAATAATACTGCAAATTGGTAGCTGTTTGCGAATTATTGCCCCAGCTTTCGGCCTGTCTTGACTCCATTCTGGCCAGATAATATCCTTCGGAATCCGAACATCACTTTCCGCATAGATAATTTTATAGGCTTTATATTCTTGTTGATCTACATTAACGCCTATCTCCTGACCCACCGAACTACTGACATGAGCGCTAAACCAGCTGGCATCATAAAGCTCAATACTTGCCGTTGGCCGTGGATTAATCTCAAGAAAAAAACATTGTTCCTGATGCAAAATAAAATCAATTGAATTCATCCCACGCAGGCCAAAGTGAGCAACCAACTTTGCTAACCAACCCGTAATGATGCCCTTATTATAATCCGACAAAGAAGCATGATTGTGAATACCAGAAAAAACAAACGCCTGACCATCTGAATGACTGGCCGTCCATTGCCTGTTGAAACCTATAATCTCTACTTTTTCGCCATCGGCAATGAATAATGCTGACATGGGTTTGCCTTCCAGATAGCGTTGCCAATAATGTCTACTGTCGACAATTCTACAACTATTCTCATGACGAATTCCGAAACCACCTTCGCTTTGAAGCGGCTTAATCAGCCACTCCCCCGGGTTAGGCCGAGAAAAATTAACGTCTGGAAATGGAATGTTATTTTCCGACAAAAAATTGAAAAGATAAGGTTTGTCCTGAACTTTGGCAAAAACCTCGGGTGAATTACCCAGCAAGTTTATTTTTTCTTGCAAAAAAAACAAGCTCTGAATATTTTTCTCAAAGCCACTGCCGTAAACACCATCATGAACAGGATAACTGTTTGTTAAATCATCAACGGCCAAATCAAGCTCTTTGATGGTTAGCGACTCAACCCGCCTTACTTGTTCTGCAATTTCAAGAGTATCCAGATCGGCGAAGAGATCTATTACCAGCGGACAAAAACCTGCTTGCCTTGCCTGCTGAGCCAACATCCTGCCGGATGTAGCGATAATTAAAATATAGTTATTCGACAATCACTTCACCGCCACTATTCCGGACACTAGCCACGACAAAATGTAAATTCTTGCTCTTAGAAAATTGTTGTTCTGCTTTTTGTTTTAATGATTCAGCAACGATTTTGCCATCCACAGCACAAAATCCAGTGGGTCCCCAGGAAGTTTGACCAATCGCCACAGCACCTTGTATTTTTAGCCATTGCATAGCCTGATCAACTTCCTGACTGGAAAAAATACCGCCTTGAACAGGAGCAAAATGATCACCGACCGACTGCTGTAATATAGAAATAACTTCACCAAAACGGGAAATATCCTGTTCTGCAACGGCAGGCAACCCTTGCATCATTAACAAATAGCAAAGTCGTGCGGCCTCTTCCTGTGGAAACCCAGGTAACTCGTTAAAAGCATCGACCTCCTGATTACCATGCAGACCTTTACCTCTACGATCAAAAACAAGAATGAAATGCCAATTTTCCGGAATATTAAGATGCGAAATCACAGGTGGCGTGATGGTGTTTTCGCCTCGCCCACCATCGACTACCAAACCACCGCGCTCAAAAACTCCGATACCAATACCAGAACGCATACCCCGATCTGTCAACGCAGCCACTTCCCTAACAGACAACCCCAAGTCAAAAAAGGCATTTAAAGCCATCCCTACTGCCAATGAAAGCTGAGTACCAGAGCCTAAACCAACATGTTCTGGAATGGCCGATTCTATTTCTAGATGGAAATGTTCTGGAAAATCAAGGTTCTGATGTAAAAACTCGACACAAGTCAAAGCACGTTCAACAGAATGCCCAAGCACCTTAAATTGGTCTGATGAAGTGATTGATAAGCGGGTGTGAATTTCATTCAGGGCTACTCCTATACTGCCAAACTGGCGCCCCAAAGCGCCACTTAAATCAATGAACCCCATATGCAATCTCGCCGGAGCAATGACAGTAACTTTTGCAGGATGTGAATTCAAGAGCGAAAAACAGCAGGTGTAAAAAAATACAGTCTATACATTTTTCATTTGACTTGAAAAAAAAACCCAAAAATGAAGATTGTTGAAAACATGGGATCATTATAACTAAACAAGCAACACATCACCCTGAATCATTTAAGCAAAACGTAATTTAATATCATCACTTAATTACCGTGCAAATCGCATGAAACCTTTTCGATACAAATTGACACTAAACTAACAACCTACAATTGCCAACATACTACTCCATAGGATCACCGAAATGAAAGAACAATTCACTGGACTTTTTCTTGTCTTGACAGACACATAGCCACCTTGTTAGATTCAAGTTTAACCAACAGCTGTCTCACTGAAGTATGGTGAGCATGAGGAATAACCTATGGCTAAGTCTAAAGAACATTCTCGTATACGGGAAAACAAGGGTTCCCTTCCCCCTTGGTCACTCTGGGGTCCTTATGTCAGTGAACGGGCATGGGGAACCGTAAGAGAAGACTACAGTGCCGATGGCGATGCCTGGAACCACCTGCCACATGACTTGGCGCGTAGTAAAGCTTATCGCTGGGGGGAAGATGGTCTAGCCGGTATTTGTGATCGTTACCAGACACTAGTTTTTGCTTTAGCGCTGTGGAATGGAAAAGATCCTATCCTGAAAGAACGTGCATTCGGCCTTAATATGTGGGAAGGCAATCACGGGGAAGATGTCAAAGAGTATTATTTCTATCTGGACAATACCCCAACGCATAGTTACATGCGTTATCTGTATAAATATCCCCAATCCAAATTTCCCTATCAACAACTTGTTTCTGAGAATAAAGCACGAGGCGGTTCTGGCTGCGAATATGAGCTGTTAGATACTGGGGCATTTGCAGATAATCGTTATTTCGATGTTGAAGTTGAATATGCGAAAGCAGGAACTACCGATATCTGCATCCAAATTACCGCCACCAATCGAGGTCGGGAAGCAGCACCTTTGCATATCTTGCCACATCTTTGGTTCAGAAATACTTGGGCCTGGAGCGATCCACAAACAAATGCACCCAACATCAGCTTAATACGCAATCAAAATGACGCTACCATCACAACCTTGCTGGCTAACACTTCGGCGTTGAAGCCGGTACCCCGTTTATTATTCCCGTATCGATTACCTAATCAATATTTATTTGCCGAAGGTTCTTGCGTTCCTTTGTTTACCGATAATGAAACTAATATTCAAAGAGTGTATGGTCAAAATCCAGCCCTTGCCACCCCATATTGTAAAGATGCCTTTCATCGCTACCTGATTAACGGTGAACAATGCATTAACCCAAACCAAACGGGTACCAAAAGCTGTTTGCATTATCGTCTCAACATAAACCCGGGAGAAAGCACCCAAATCAGGCTGAGACTAACCGATGAAAACCTTCCTCAACCCTTTCATAATTTTGCATCCATTATTTCGCAACGTAAAAACGAAGCCGAGGAATTTTATCAAACTGTTTACCCAGCACAGGCAACGAAACAAGAACAACAAATCCAACGACAGGCATTTGCCAATTTACTTTGGAGCAAACAATTTTACTTGTTCAATGTTAATAATTGGCTAGAAGGCGATTTCCCCTCTCAGCCACCGCCTGAATCACGAAAAAAAAATCGGAATCATCATTGGCGACACCTCAACTCCAAGCGTATCCTGATCATGCCAGACAAATGGGAATACCCTTGGTTTGCCGCCTGGGACTTAGCATTTGCTTGTATACCGATGGCTCGGATCGATCCAGCTTTTGCAAAAGAACAGCTTTGGTTCATGCTATTTGAACAATTTCAACATCCCAATGGACAGATTCCAGCCTATGAATGGGATTTTTCCGATTTGAATCCTCCCGTCCATGCCTGGGCTGTCTGGCGGGTATATAACATGGAAAAAAAATTACACCAGAAAACTGATACTGACTTTTTGGAACGCTGCTTCCACAAATTGTTACTTAATTTTACCTGGTGGGTTAATAAAGTTGACAGTCACGGTCATAACATCTTTGAAGGCGGCTTTTTAGGGCTCGATAATATTTCTGTCGTTGATCGTAGTGAATCACCGCAACAAGGTAGCGTTCTTGAGCAATCCGATGCCACAGGCTGGATGGCCATGTTTTGCCTAAATATGATGCGGATGGCTTTGGAGCTTGCAAAAACCAATAAGACCTATGAAAACCTGGCAACAAAGTTTTTAGAACATTATATTTATATCGGTGCAGCGATGAAACAAATGGGGGGGCGTGATTACCAGCTATGGGATGAAGAAGACGGTTTTTTCTACGATGTCCTACGTCACGCCGATGACAGTTTTGATAAATTTCGGGTCAGATCGCTGGTTGGACTTATTCCTATGTTTGCAGTTGAGCGCCTTGAAACAGACTGGATTAAACCTTTCCCCACCTTTAACGCTAACCTAAAATGGTTTTTACGAAACCGCCAACAATTTTCTCAATTTTGTTGCCATGAAACCGTTCAAAACGGGCAAACCAATTATCTTCTGAGCATACCCAATCAAGATCAAATCAAACGCATACTCACACGGCTGTTCGACAGCAATGAATTCCTCTCACCATTCGGAATGCGCAGTTTATCCAAGATACACGCGCACAACTCATTCCAGTTTGGCCACGGAGAAGTACGCTATGAGCCGGCGGAAGCAGAATCAAAATTGAAAGGGGGAAATTCAAACTGGCGTGGCCCCATCTGGTTTCCGGTAGGATTTTTGATGATCGAATCCCTGCGTAAGCTGCACGTCGCTTTAGGTGAAGATTTCACTATTGATCTGCTGATCGATGAAGATCAACAACCCCGAACTATGAATCTAATGGAGCTAGCAGAAGAGCTCGCCAATCGTATGATAAACATGTTCCTGCCCGATCAAAAAGGTCGTAGACCTATTTATGGTAATGAAGCTCACTTCCAGAACGATCCTAACTGGCAAAACCTAATTCTATTTCATGAGTATTTTCATGCGGAAAATGGCAAAGGCCTGGGTGCCTCGCACCAGACCTGGACACTTTTGATTGCATCATTGCTTGATGAATGGCGTCTATGACAGGGATGAGCGAAAGAAAGTGGAGAATTCTAAACCCTTTTTCATCCACCTTGTCAGACCAACAGTTTTTGCTAATTTGTCAGTGATGAATGTATACAACATCCCAGTGTTTTAAACTGTTCGAGCAATCGTTTTATCAATCTATCTTGAGCGCAATCTGATCGGAGTGAGTTTGACTGATTGTGTTGATTGGCGTTTGGTTATGACCAATGCGATCAGCACAAATAAAGAACCAAGAAAACTCAATAATGCGAAAATATTTTTAAACATCTTAGTACTCCTAATTATTTATAATTTAATCGCCCAGGAGCTTACAAAATAAGGTAATACCTAAAATAAATCTACACTTCCCAAAGCTTAGGGTTAACATATCGCTTGTTGGACAATAAAGGTATTGTACTTTGGTCCAGTCATCAGCATGACTCCAGGCGTTAAACTATTTTAAGCATCAGATTCATTACAAATTGCTGTTTATTCTCTATCAATCTGGTACAAGGGGAATCTTTTGA
>VAPK010785532.1_pt1 | contig 10282 bp, 9 predicted proteins | sample 3395031 | NCBI WGS metagenome assembly VAPK01 (sample SAMN08290443, study PRJNA428436) | hydrothermal vent metagenome | isolation source: Deep-sea hydrothermal vent chimney 1 | place: Pacific Ocean: Juan De Fuca Ridge
AGTTTATAACTATAAACTCCGGTTTTTAACTTTTTTATATAAGCTATTACAGTTGCATTGCAATTTCTTTAGAACTTACTGTAAACATAAATTTATCATCTAATAATACTTGTATTAGTTCTCTAGCTTCATTTACCCAATAATAAGAAGGCTGAGCACCTTTTCCTTGATGTACAAATTTATGCAATTTCATGGTTTTACCATTGATATCAATTCTAGTAAACCCTAAATAATTAACCGTTTGATTTTTCTTTACATATAATTTGGTTTCGTCTAAGGAGTTAAATCTGAACGTTCCTTTTGTGTCAAATGGTAAATTAGGAATAACGGCCCATAAGTTAAATGATGGAATGGTTCTGTCCGGTATCCTTAATGTAGCACTATATTTAGCAAAGGCAAAACGTTTAAAATCAGGATCTGCTTCCATTTCATCAATAAAGTCACCATCAAAAGTCCAATAAGATACATTCTTTTTATTCTTTTTAATTCTAGTACCAGTAAAACGGACAGGCTTTATATTATCATCTATAGTACCATTAAAGGTAATTTTTAATGGAGATACCATTTTCTCTGTTGCATTAATAGTACTTAAACTAAAGTCTAATACTTTATTATTAAAAGTAGCTTTTACTGTAGTATTTAATGTTGTAGAAAAAACTGTAGTATTGTCAGTGTCTATTCTTTGAACACTAATATATCCTTCTGTATCAGAGGAAGTATACCAATATATTTTTTCTTTTGTTTCTTGTGAAAATAATAAAGTGATCGAACAGAATATGCTGAACACTAAGGGGAGTATTTGTTTCATAGCAATTTATTTTTCTACAAATATAATGATAAATAAACGATAAAACCGACTAACAAGTATGTTACGTCGGTTTTGGATGAATAGTGGTTGCCTACTCTAGGGTAAGCTTTCGATATATATGACAACTTAAATCGTAAAACTCCTACCTAGATGTTTAATAAATATTTAAAATACTCTTTATTGTTGGTAATTGAGTTAGTGATTTATAATTAATTAACTAGCTCTTGTTTTTTCGTTCAGCTCTACGTTTTCTTCTCTTAGCTTTACGTAAGGCTCTGCGTTGCGCCTTATCTAATGTAGTTTTATCTTTTTTGAAGAGTCCTTCAAAAAACTTTTCGAAACCTGAATCTTCAATATAATCCTCACACGAAAGAGCATCGGCAAATTCTTCTGGTAATGGAGTAAAAGAGGTATTATATTTACGTTGAACATATTTTAAGGTTTTTGCTACTAAAGGCAATGCCAATGTACTTCCTGCTCCATTAGCACCTGAATTAAATCGTATAGTAGGTGATGATGCTCCTACACGGGTTACTAACACTAATTTAGGTGTATAAGCAGCAAACCAAGCATCAGCATAATCTTGTGAAGTACCCGTTTTCCCTGCTAAAGGAATATTTATACCATATTTGTTTTTTAATGCTGTGCCTGTACCTTCATTAATTACCTTTTGTAGCATAGCAGAAAGCAGTTGAGAGGTATTTTGACTGATTACCCTATCTTTTTCTAATGGTTTTAATAATCTGTTTCTGTAAATAACAGTACCATCAGCAGTTTTAATACTGAGTATAGTTTTTGGTTTTACATGGTAACCTCCGTTGGCAAAAGCACTATATGCCACAGCTAACTCATAAACACTAGCATTGGCAGTACCCAATGCAACGGAAGGTTTACGAACTAATTCTTGTGTAAAACCTAATCTGTGCCACAAGTTTTCTAAATTATTAAATGGAATATTTAAAAATAAATTTACTGTAGGTATGTTCATAGATTTTGCCAGTGAGGCTGCCATTGAATAATTACCTCCGGTTGATTTGTCATAATTTTGAGGTTGCCAGTTATCAAAATCAGAGATTATCAATGGTTTATTGTCTAAATACACACAAGGCATAATACCTTGTTCTAATGCAGCAGCATATATTACAGGTTTAAAAGTAGAAGCAATTTGGCGTTGTGCAAAAATTTGATCGTATGGTTGTGTGCGAAAATCAATACCGCCAACCCAAGTTTTAATAGCTCCCGTTTGAGGGTCTAATGCTAGTAAGCCGGCATGTAATAAGGTCAATGCTTGACGTAGACTATCGCGTACTGAAATAGAATCAGTATAGAACCCTTTCCAATCAAATAATTCACGTTGTTTCTTTTCGTTAGCATTTTTAGTAAGTTTTAGGCGTTTTAGCTCTTTGTTTACTAATGTATTTAACGTTTTACGATGATTACCTTTACGATATTGTTTTCGCAAGCGGTTTTGCATGACGCTTAAATGATTTTTATAAGCATTTAATGCTTGTTTTTGCAGCGTTAGATTTAAGGTAGTCGTAATGGTAAGTCCATCTTTCTTAATAGTATAATTTGTATTTTTTGCTGCATTATAACTTTTTAAAATTTTGTTGACTTCATCTTTTACCTGTGTTAAAAAATAATTTGCAGGTCCTTCTGATTCTAAATTTGCATAATCTAATTTGAGTGGTAGTTGTTGCAAAGAATCAATAATTGTGGACTCTAGATAGTCATACTTTTCCATTTGAGATAATACCACATTTCTTCGCTTGATTGCATTTTCGGGATAGATTCTCGGATTATAATAGGTATTAGCTTTTAACATACCTACTAATACGGCAGCTTCTTCTATGCTGGTTTTATCAATAGATTTATTAAAATAACGACGTGAAGCAGCTTCTATGCCAAGCACATTTTCTCCGAAAGGAACAGTATTCAAATACAAGGTTAGAATTTCTTCTTTGCTATAAATACGCTCTAAACGACTTGCTAAAAAACCTTCTTTAGTTTTATTTATTAACATTGTTAACGGACCATAATTTTTACGCCCGTACATGTTTTTTGCCAATTGTTGATTAATGGTACTACCACCACCTGAACTTTTTTTATTGGATAAGATTGTTTTAAAAAGCACGCGTAATAAGCTACGAGAATCAACACCTTCATGCTCAAAATAACGGGCATCTTCAGTGGCTACTAATGCATCTATTAAATGTTTAGGAAGTTGTTTGTAGGTAACATTAGTGCGGTTTTCAGCGAAAAACTTACCAATAAGTTGCCCTTCTTCTGAGAGTACTAACGTTGCGGTTTGATTTTGAAATTCTTGTAACTCTTCGGTTGTGTGTAAATGCCCGAAAACGCCATAATATACTGACGCTATAAATATGCCAAAAACAACTATTAATAGTATTGATGTAACTACAATGAATTTTATAACCTTCTTTAACATCTATAATAGGGAGTGTTTTAAAGCTAACGATACTGATGTCAAATTATTACTATCAAAAAATAGACTTGTACACTTTTTATGAACACTTTAACATAATGTTTTTAATAAACTATAAATGGTATGCTACACCTACCATAATTCTTGGCATTAGTTGAGGTTGTTTAATAGCTTTATTAGCATTTTTAAATGTAAACGGAACATCATTGTTTTGGTTATCATTCCGGGCATTTATATTGTCATTATTCGGAGTGTATTGTGTGTCATGCCCTTTTAAAGCACTATTGAAAAAATAGTCGAGTCCAACAGCTAAAACAAGATCTAAATTTGAAGTCATTTTAAAATAATTTTCTGCACCTAAACCAATACCCCATTGTTTAGAGGTAACATCAAAATTCTCATTACCGCCTATATAATTAAAATTAGCTGTAAAACTTGAATATCTTGGCCCGAAAACAAGGTAAGAATCTTTCAAATTAAAGAAACTATGTGGCATCATATAATCAACTCTATAGTCAAATGATTTTCCTTTTTTCTCAGGAACACCATTAGTAGCATTATTGATAAAAATTCGGCGAGCATCTGGGGCATTACCAGGGTTTAATCTGTTATAACCTATACCAAAACGAATATTACCTGGTAAACCTTCAGCAATATTATGGATGGTAAAACTACCAACAATACCAAAACTTCTGTTAAGACCTGTTTGAATTCCGATAGAATTTTTCGAATCTGCTTGACTGTGAATTGAAAATGAAATAATAAATAGGAGGGAAGATGTAACGAGTAGTGTTAATCTACGTTTCATATGTTTAAATTTAGTTTTAGTTTGAATGTATTCAAACGAATTTTTGAAGTAATTATTTTATAAATTAAGGTAGTTTAAAGTAATTCTAAACTATTCTTTAGGTAAACTAAAAACATTATGTAATTTTACAGTCTTAATATAAAATTGTAAAAATGTTTAATAAAAACATCAAATTAATTATTGCGTTGGCTATTGTTGCTTGGGCAGTATATGAGTTTACAGAAAAGCATATAGGAAATGGAATTTCTTTGATATTGTTAGCAGGAATTTTTGTGTTTTTCTATTTTAAAAATGAACTATTATTACTTGCTTTTATGCGTTTGCGTAAACAAGATTTTCCGGGTGCTAAGAAATGGTTAGATAAAATTAAAAATCCTTCGGGCGCTTTAGTTACAAAGCAGGAAGGCTATTTTAATTTTTTACATGGTATATTAGTGTCGCAAACTAATTTAACACAAGCTGAAAAATATTTTAAAAAGGCATTAAAATTAGGGTTGGCAATGAGTCATGATATTGCCATGGCTAAATTACAATTAGCAGGTGTAGCGATGACCAAAAGAAGAAAACGCGAAGCAACCAATTTAATAGCAGAAGCTAAAAAGTTAGATAAGCATGGTGTGCTTGGAGAACAAATTAAAATGATGAAACAACAAATGAAGAAGATTTAGTTGTGATTGGATAATTGTTAAATGTAATTAAGTTAGTTATGAGGAGAATATTTGTTGGATTTATTTTTATTATTTTATCGTGTCAGAGTTTAATTGGACAAGAAAAAGAAGTTGATTTAATAGATTTAATTAGAGAAATCCAGCAATGGAAAAAAGAAGATAATAGTATGAAAATGGTTTGGTGGATTCCAACTAAGTATTGGGAATTGTCTGCTAAAGGGAATAATTTAATTACTGAAGATGCAATAGATCAAATAATAGAAAGTATTAAAAATTATACGATAATTGCTGCGTTAGATGCAGAAATAGGAGCGCTAGGGTTTAATTATAATAATTCAGTAAGTGTTAAATTAATTGATAATGAAGGTAATGAATATAAAACACTTACTAATGAAGAAATTTCTGTTGAAACAAAAAATTTGCTAAACATTCTTAAACCAACTTTAGCAAACACAATTGGACAATTGGGTAAAAACATGAATTTCTATGTCTTCCCTTATCTTAAGAATAATGGAAAAGCAATAACTGATCCAGAATCAAAAGGGTCATTCACAATATTATTTAATAAAGAGTCTTTTAAATGGAAACTTCCTTTAGGGTCTCTTGTTCCTCAGAAAACATGTCCTACTGATAATGAAAAACTAAGTGGTAACTGGAAGTTTTGCCCTTGGCATGGTACAAAGTTAAAAGAATAGAACACCTAATAAAAGAAGTATTTATCTATTACTTCTTATTTTGTTTGATCACAAAAATTTTACAATTAAACAAAAAAAAATCCATTTCAAAGCTAAATTTATTTCAGTTTCAAAACGGATTTTAAATTATAAATTGAAAGTCTATTCTTCCTCTTCAGCTTTGATTTCAGCCTTAACTTCAGTTTTAGCTTCTACCGGAGCAGCTTTCTTAAATTTAGCATATTTGTTTTTGAACTTATCGATACGTCCTGCAGTATCAACTAATTTCATTTTACCAGTATAATATGGATGCGATGTTCTAGAAATTTCTAATTTAATTAATGGGTATTCTACACCATCAACTTCAAGAGTTTCTTTTGCTTCAGCAGTAGATTTTGTTAAAAACACATCATTGTTTGACATATCTTTAAAAGCTACCATTCTATAATCTTCTGGATGAATTCCTTTTCTCATCGTCTTTAATTTTTAATTGTTATAATTTAGCCTACATTGTTAAAATAAACACCTGACTATTTTGAGAGTGCAAATTTAATACTATTTTTGGAAATTCAAATAGAACTTGTTTAAACTTTTTGTTTTAGACCGAAAATTTTGGCTTTTGTTCTCTAATGAAGATACTTTTTGCGAACTATAGCATTGCTATAGTTAATAAAATTACAATATTTAGAGGACTAAATGTGAAATTTGCAGGTGAAAGAAAAAGTTTAAATGAGTTCATAGATAATAATAGTATTTTAGTAAAAATTGATAAAAAATGAAAAAAACACTCATTGTTGTTTTGACAACAGCCTTTTTAGTGTCATGTGGCAATACATATAAGCTCAATTTAACTTCTCCAAAAAAAATCAAAATCAATCAGAAACTAATTGTTTCTGTAAATGATCTGAATAATAATCCTATTGATTCTGTACGTTATTATCTTGATGGGAAACGACTTTCATCTGATACTGATATAGATATTTCTGATAAAAAATTGGGAAAACATGCAATTTCTGCAACTATTTTTTATGCTGATAAACAAAAGAAATTGACAAATACTATCCATTTTTATGGAGAAAAGCCGCCAGAGATTTATACTTATGAGCTAATTAATGAATTCCCACATGATAAAAATGCATTTACACAAGGCTTGGAATATCATAATGGTTTTTTATATGAAAGTACAGGGCAAAAAGGAGAATCGTCTTTACGTAAAGTTGAATTAAAAACAGGAAAAATTTTACAAAAAATAACATTAGATAAACAATACTTTGGAGAAGGAATGACAATTTTTAATAATAAAATTTATTTTCTGACCTGGCAAGGCAATAAAGGTTTTGTTTTTGACTTAGAAACATTTGAAAAAGAAAAAGAATTCAATTACAATCAAAGTAAACAAGGTTGGGGGCTATCACATACATCAGATAAACTAATTAAGACAGATGGTACAGAACGTATTTGGTTTTTAAATTCTGAAACGCAAGTTGAGGAATCATTTATTGAAGCATATACAGATACAAGAAAAGTTGAAAGTTTAAATGAAATTGAATTTATAAATGGTAAAATATATGCTAATAAATGGCAGAGAAATAGTATACTAATTATAAACGCAACAACTGGCGCTATTGAAGGTATTGCTAGCTTAAAGGGTTTACAAGCAATAGCTGAGCAAAAAGGAGATGACAATGTGTTGAACGGAATAGCTTATGATGCTGAAAATGACAGACTTTTTGTGACAGGAAAAAATTGGGATAAAGTATTTGAAATTAAGTTGCTTAAGAAACAGGATTGAGCGTAAAAAATGTCTTGTAGACATTTTTAGCGAAAATACCAGCTGGCGCGTGGAGTTATAAAATGAAAATTATGATATATATATCATACTATTTTAGTACAATAATTATAATTGATTAAAGTTATATTTTAATACAAAATACATACATGCGGATACTTTATTCTTTCATTACAATTTTTATAATCATTTTTTTAGGCTCATGCCGTAAAGACTTTGGCACCATACAAAGTACCGGTGAACTCAAATTTTCAGTTGATACTGTTTTGTTGAATCGCGTATTTGATAATATTAGCTCCAGTACTCAAAGCTTTAAAGTATACAATAGAGGTAATGACCCTATTACAATACCTACTATTAAATTAGGGAGAGGAGAAAACTCTTTTTACCGATTAAATGTTGATGGTATCGCAGGAAAAACTTTTGAAAACATTGATATTCTAGGTAAAGACAGCATTTTTGTTTTTGTGGAAGCTACTGTCGATTTTGACCAGATAACAGATACAGAATTTTTTTATAGAGATTCAGTAGTTTTTGATTCAGGTATCAATGAGCAAGATGTCAAGCTAGAAGCATTGGTACTTGATGTTCATTTGATTAGACCGGATAGAACCTTGCAACCAGATAATAGTTTTGTATATGAAGAATTAATTTTAGGTGTAGATGCACAAGGCGAAAATATAACTATTAGAGGTACCTTGTTAAATGGTAATACCACATTTACAAACGAAAAACCTTACCTCATTTATGGCTTTGTTGGCGTGCCGGAGAATGCAACACTTACTATAGATGCGGGTGCTACATTATATTTTCATGATAATTCAGGGATTATTGTTGAAAAAGATGCTACCCTTACCGTTAATGGTGAATTTGAAAGTGAAGTCCTTTTTGAAGATGATAGATTAGAACCAGAATTTGAAGATACTGCAGGACAATGGGGTACTATTTGGTTACGAGAAGGGAGTAAAAATAATACTATAGATTATGCAATTATTAAAAACAATATTATTGGACTTTTAGTCGATGCTACCAGTAATGCAAACCCTACACTGACCATAAAAAATACGCAAATCTATAATACCTCAAACTTTGGGATTTTAGGAAGAGAAACAAATATATTAGGAGAAAATGTAGTAATTGGTAATAATGGCTTATCATCTTTAGCATGTACTATTGGGGGCACTTACAATTTTACCCATTGTACTTTTGCTAACTATTGGAATAATAGTTTTAGACAGTTCCCTACAGTATTGGTCAATAATTTTTTCACTTTCATAGATAATGGTTCTGAAGTAATTGAAACCAGAGATTTGTTAGCTGCTAATTTTACAAATTGTATTATTGATGGTAATCAAAATATTGAATTTGTATTAGATAAAGTTGATGGAGCATTATTCAATTATAATTTTAAGAATACTATGCTCAAGTTTAACACTACGAATAGTGATTTATTAAACAATCCTTTATTTGATTTTACTGATGTCAATGTATACCAAAATATTATTCTAAATGGGATAGCTCAGTTTAAAGATGTGACTACCAATCAATATATCATTGGAGAAGATTCAGAGGCTAATGGTAACGCTGATGCAAATGGAGCGTTACAAGTACCTTTTGATATATTAAACATCAGTAGAACCGCTACACCAGATATTGGTGCATATCAACATATTATTTTTGAAGAAGAGAACTAACTAATCTTATTCTTTAATAAATTGTTTTGCGATTATTCCACCTTGACTATCAGTAATTCTAATAAAATAAATTCCTTTAGAAATTTTGTCTAATGCTATTGTTTTTTCAGAAATAGTTTGAGTTAAGTCAATAGCACTTAATAATCTGCCTGTGACATCATAAATTACGGCTTCATTTAAATCTATATGTTGTAATTTTTTGATATTGAGGACCGTATTAGTTGGATTAGGATAAATAGAAAGAGCAGCATTTAATATCTCATCATTTAGGCTAAGTGTTGTATCCCAAAATGTTACACCATTTTGAGTTCCATTACCATTATAAAAGAATGGCCCCGTTCCTGCTAAAAAATTTCCGGTAGTCCAAATACCTGCTGTATTAGCAACACCTTCTCTACCTATTCCACTTGCTCCATATTGCATAAAATCTAACATAAAATTTGCATCACCAAAATCCGCATTAGTATTAATTGGTGAATACAGTCCTACATCAGAAGAGGTATTATTAAAACTAAAACCTGAAATAACAACTTCAGAGTCTGGTGCAAGATCTAATGAACCACTAGAAGTAAGTGAGCTTAATTGACTGTATGCAAATCTGGCACAAAACCAATAGTTAGATATATCTACATTTGAACTGCCAAAATTTTTGATAGTAACTTGATCAGTTGCAGTATCAAATTTGGTCAAACGTATTTGCCCATTAGAAATAATTGTATTGAATAGGAAAAGTGAAAGAGTAATATAACCAATACAAGCTTTTTTTAATAAAGTAACAAGTGCTTTCATAAGATTTGATTTTAAGTTATTAATTAATCTTATGGTGACTTTTGGTATGGTTTTCTTCTTTTGAAGAAACGTAAATATACAAAATAAGTTAAAGAATTAACAATCAATGTTCTTGAATTTCAAAAGCACTGATTGTATTTGAACTTATTGCTTATAGATTTTTCCATTTTTCATTACAAAACTTACTTTTTCTAGAGTATGGATATCTTTAGTTGGGTCATCATCAGTAGCAATAATATCAGCTAGTTTTCCAACTTCAATGCTTCCAATAGCATCATTTTTTAATACCTTAGCATTTACATAAGTGGCAGAAAGAATAGCTTTCATTGGTGACATTCCTGCTTCTACCATATAGCCAAATTCTTTACCATTTTCACCATGCGGAAAAACACCGGCATCCGTACCAAAAGCAATTAACACTCCACTTTTATTAGCTTTACCAAAAGTATTTTGAATTTGTGGTCCAATAGCCAACGCCTTAGGTACAACTAACGCAGGATAAAATCCTTTTACTGCTGCCATTTTAGCAACATATTTACCTGCCGTAATTGTAGGGACATAGTAAGTGCCTTTTTGCTTCATTAAGTCCATAATTTCATCAGTCAT
>VAPK010230235.1_pt1 | contig 10280 bp, 8 predicted proteins | sample 3395031 | NCBI WGS metagenome assembly VAPK01 (sample SAMN08290443, study PRJNA428436) | hydrothermal vent metagenome | isolation source: Deep-sea hydrothermal vent chimney 1 | place: Pacific Ocean: Juan De Fuca Ridge
ACTGGCTGGTTGCTGGCGCTTACCCTGCCACCCTGGGCACCCTGGTGGATTGGCGTCGTGGGTTCATTGCTGGCAATCATCATCGGTAAACAGGTTTTTGGCGGCCTCGGCCAGAACCTGTTTAATCCCGCTATGGTTGCTCGGATCGCACTGCTGATTTCATTCCCGTTACAAATGACGACCTTCATAGCGCCACAACCCCTGTTCGAAAGTGGTTCACCAGATATGCTGGAAAGTCTGCGAATCACATTTTCTCATGCCCAGCAACTGGACAGCATCAGCAGCGCCACCCTGCTTGGGCATATCCGCACAGAACTGTCACAGGGCATCAGTCTTCCATCCGCACTGAGTGATCAACCCTCACTCATTGATCTATTGTGGGGTAATGCCGCTGGCAGCATGGGTGAAACCTCAGCCCTGTTAATTCTGGTGGGTGGCCTGTTATTACTGACGCTGCGCATCATTAGCTGGCACATCCCGGTTGCCATGCTCGGCGCGCTGGCCCTGTTGGCGACTATCATGCATACAGTCGATCCACTACATTACCCCAATGCGGCATACCATCTGTTATCCGGCAGTGTCATGCTCGGCGCTTTTTTTATCGCCACTGATCTTGTGACCTCACCGGTCACCGGGGCAGGGAAACTCCTGTTTGCTGCGGGCTGCGGTGTACTGGTTTATATCATCCGCACCTGGTCAGGGTTTCCAGAAGGCGTTGCATTTGCGGTACTGCTGATGAATGCCACCACCCCGTTAATCGATTATTACCTGAAACCACGCGTCTATGGTCGTACTCGCAGGGGTGATCCCATCCAGTATGCCGATGAAGCAACGAGCAAAGAATCATGAGCACGCCCGAGTCTCCTTCCTATCGTCGACGCGCGTCTTACCATGGCGCATTACTGGGTGGTTTTTCGATGCTGGCTGCCGCCCTTCTAATCCTTGGCAATATCAGCACCCGGGATGCGATCGCCGAACGCCAGAAAGAGGATGTGCTTGCATCACTAAGCCAGGTTATACCGGATCAGTTACACGACAATGATTTACTAAAAGACACCCTCAACCTTGACGGACCAAATCACAAACCCGTCACTATCTATCAGTCGATCAAGGCTGGCGAAGTCACTGCAGTCGCCTACACCGTAACCGGGCAGGGCTACGCCGGTGAGATCAAGATACTGATGAGCGTCAAACAGAATAATGAAATTGGCGGGGTGCGAATCCTGTCACATGCCGAAACTCCAGGGCTGGGCGACAAAATTGAACTTAACAAAAGCCAGTGGGTTTTAAATTTTAATGGTCGCTCATTTGACAAACTTCCCGCATCCAACTGGAAAGTAAAAAAAGATGGCGGCGTATTTGATCAATTCAGTGGCGCCACCATAACGCCAAGAGGGGTAGTCAAAGCCGTCAGGACTGGACTGGATTTCTTTGCCCAGCATAAAAGCGAATTGCTACATGCAAAGGCAGTAAAATCAGACCAGGAGCAATAATCATGTCAACTGATTATAGACAAATAGCAAAAGATGGACTCTGGAATAATAATATCGTATTCAGCCAGCTGCTGGCTTTATGTCCTTTACTGGCGGTAACCAGCACCGCCACCAACGGGCTTGGGATGGGGCTAGCTACTACGGTCGTACTGCTGCTATCAGGAATGACCGTTTCCCTGTTTCGTTACCTGATTACACCTGAAGTGCGGATCCCTGTTTTTGTTTTAATCATTGCCACCATCGTTACCCTTGTTGATATGATCATGAATGCCTGGTTGCACGACCTGCATAAAGTTCTGGGGCTGTTCATTCCCTTAATTGTAACCAACTGCGCCATTCTCGGAAGAGCCGAGGCATTTGCTTCAAAAAATGCAGTGACGCCGTCTATACTCGATGGCCTGATGATGGGGCTGGGCTTTACCCTGGCGCTGGTCACTCTGGGTTCAGCAAGAGAGATTCTTGGCAGCGGCACCCTGTTTGCTAATGCCGCCCTGCTGTTAGGCGATAGCCTGAAATTTCTCGAGTTGCATCTGATCCCGGATTACTCCGGATTCCTGCTGGTAGTCCTGCCGCCAGGTGGTTTCCTGGTACTTGGTTTTTTACTGGCCGGCAAGCGCATCTTCGATGGCCACCTGCAACAGCGTGCCAAAAACAGGATTCTCTCAACAGAAAACCCTGCATCAGTATAAAGAAGGAATTAAAAATGAATGTCGGCGTCGTCTATGCCAAAGCCACCAAACAGGTCTGGTTGCAACTGGATGTGCCTGAGGGCAGCACCGTGCAACAGGCCATTGAAATATCCGGCCTGCTACAGCAATTTCCTGAAATTAATCTCAACAAACAGAAAGTAGGGATCTTTGGCAAACTGACCAAACTGGACAACGTGATAGAAGAAGGCCAACGAATTGAAATCTATCGACCGATTATAGCTGATCCTGAAACCGTTGAACGACGGGATTAATGAATCTATTATGTGTAGTAGCGCAGTCCTAATCAGGAAAATCGATGTACTAATTTTGATATCCTTTTGCCGTGGCAATGACTGAAGTTAGCCAGTTCCGGTCGCCTGATTATTTATAGATATTTAGTGAAACATCTTCGTTCCAGACCTTCATCTCTAGTGTTTCCGACGACAGTGTAGCTAATATTATAACAACGCCGCATGTGCGGCTGCCAGACGCGCAATAGGAACACGTGGGGCAGAGCAGGACACATAGTCCAGACCAATATCGTGGCAGAAGCGGATCGATTGTGGGTGACCGCCATGTTCGCCACAGATGCCGACGCTCAGATCTTTACGCGTATTACGTCCCCAGTCCACGGCTATTTTCATCAGTTTTCCCAGCCCCTTGATATCCAGCACCTCAAACGGGTTGTCGAGCAGGATGCCGTTTTCATTATAGAAGGGCAGGAATTTGTTTTCGGCATCTTCACGAGAGAAAGAGAAGGTTGCCTGACTCAGATCATTGGTGCCAAAGGAGAAGAAGTCTGCCACTTCAGCCAGGGTGTCAGCACGCATACAGGCGCGTACCACTTCAATCATACTGCCAAACTTGAATTCAAGTTTGACTTTATGTTGTTGTTCAACTTCTGTTTGTATCTCATCCACAAGGCTGCGTATTCTTTTCAATTCACTGGCAGTGCATACCTGCGGCACCATGATCTGCGGATTGATTTCGATACCTTTTTTGGTGCATTCTGCCGTGGCTTCCAGGATGGCGCGGATCTGCATGCCATAGATTTCAGGAAAGGTAATGCCGAGGCGTACGCCACGGTGTCCAAGCATGGGGTTAACTTCGTGCAGCATCCTTACTTTTTTCAACATCGCTTCTTTTTTGCTAATCGTATCAGCAACACTCTTGGGATCAGAAAAAATCCTATCAGTCAGTCGCCTCTGTGGAATGCTGTTACGGGCTTTGTCTGCAGCGGGATTAACCAGTTGTTCTGCATCAACCATAACTTCCATGCCGCGTACGATACTGTATAAATGTTTGAGTTCATCCAGGTCACTCAATAGCTGTTGTTCGGAAGGCAGGAACTCATGGATCGGCGGATCAAGAAGACGAATCGTAACCTGAGCCGGGGCCATAGTTTCAAACAGTCCCTGGAAGTCGCTACGCTGGATAGGTAACAGGCGATCCAGAGCCTGTTGGCGCTGCTCCCCGTTCTCCGCCACGATCATTTCAATCACCAGCGGTAATCGTTCTGATGTATTAAACATACGTTCAGTGCGACACAGACCGATTCCCATGGCGCCATATTTCAGTGCACGTTGTGCATCCTCTTTAGTATCGGCATTAGCCATAACTTTCAGACATGCGGCTTCATCGGCCCATTGCAGCAGGGTTTCCAGTTCCGGGGTAAACTCAGCTTCCATCATCGGCAGTTCACCCAGGTAAACCTTACCGCTGCTGCCATCAATAGTAATCAAATCACCTTCCTTGAGCACGGTATCGCCGATATGCGCTTCCCGTAGTTGTACATCCACATGGATACCTTCAGCACCGGCCACACAGGGTTTACCCATGCCACGGGCAACCACGGCTGCGTGAGAAGTTTTGCCGCCGCGACTGGTGAGGATACCCTGTGAAGCAAAAAATCCATGGATATCTTCCGGTTTGGTTTCATCACGAACCAGGATAATGCGTTGACCCTGCTTGCCCAACATCTCGGCACGATCCGCATCAAAGGCAATGTGACCGCAGGCCGCACCGGGTGAGGCAGGCAGGCCCTGTGCCAGAGAAGTACTCCCGAGTTCACTGTCATCCAGCCTTGGGTATAGCATTTGTTCAAGTGAATGAGGGTCAATACGCAGCAGTGCCTGCTTGCGATCAATAACACCGGCATTTTCCATTTCAACCGAGGTACGCACCATGGCTGTGGTGTTCATTTTGCCATTACGGGTTTGCAGACAATAGAGTTTGCCTTTTTCAATGGTAAACTCGAAATCCTGGATTTCCCTGTAGTGGTTTTCCAGGTTGGCGCGCAGGGTTTCCAGTTGCTGATAAAGATCAGGCATTTCATCTGCCATATTCTGGATTGGTTTAGGGGTGCGAATACCGGCGACCACATCTTCACCCTGGGCGTTAACCAGGTATTCACCAAACAGTTTGTTTTCACCGGTAGCGGGGTTGCGGGTAAAAGCCACGCCGGTGGCGCTGTCATTACCCCGATTACCAAAGACCATGGTAACGATGTTTACCGCTGTGCCGTTAGCCATGTCCTGGGTGATATTGAATTCCCGACGATAATCCACGGCGCGTTTACCCATCCATGATTTAAATACCGCCTGCACCGCGATCTCAAGTTGCTCATAGGGATCTTCCGGAAACGCCTGACCGGTATGCTGCTTCACCACATCGAGGAAGCGTTCGCTGATGTCTTTAAGGTGATCGGCTCTGAGGCCGACATCATCCTTGATGCCGACATGTTGTTTGACTTCTTCGAACTGGCTATCAAAAGCCTCGTCAGCGATGTTCAACGCAACCTTGCCGAATAACTGGATAAAACGACGATAGGCATCATAAGCGAAACGTGCATCGCCGGTTTGTTTAATTACACCGTTAAGCGTGCTGGCATTGAGGCCGAGATTAAGGATGGTATCCATCATGCCCGGCATGGACATAGCTGAACCAGAACGCACCGATACCAGCAAAGGATGTTCGGCATCACCAAAGCCCTTGCCGGTTTCCTTTTCCAGCGCCTGCATCTGCTTCTTCACCATCGCCATTAGACCATCAGGCAACTGATTATCATTTGAATCGAGATAAGCAAGACAAGCTTCTGTGCTGATGACAAAACCCGGTGGAACATTGAGTCCCATCTGGGTCATTTCACAAAGATTGGCACCTTTACCGCCAAGCAGTTTTTTATTTTTCCCATCACCATCGTGAAAGGAAAATACGTATTGAGTATTACTCACTTTGGCATCCATATTCATATCCCTCTTATTTAACATTCATTTACAGACAAGTGCAGCTACAGATCTTCTTTTACTGAAATATATCCACAAGGACATTCATGTGCGCACAAGCCACAACCCTTGCAATAGTCATAATCAAAAATATAGTGAGCCCCTTCCATAGCCTGTTCACGGGTTTTAAGAACTGCACTGTCAGGACACAGGGTCCAGCAGTTATCACAGGCCATGCAGTTGCCACAGGAAAGACAGCGTCGTGTTTCATGATGTACCTGTTCTTCAGTCAGGTTGCCTTCTATTTCGGCATCACCGCTACGTTCCTCTACGGGCAGAACCGAGGATGTCTGTCGAACGGCATGTTCATGATAGTGCAGGTTCAGTCCTTCATAGGGAATCGGTTTGCCTGGGTCCTGCTCGGGCATAGGATCTTGCTGGATATAGGCGTGCATGGCTTCTGCGGCACGGCGTCCATCACCGACGGCCATGGCAACCGTACCCCGGTTGGGACAGGCATCACCGCCGGCGAAAATCCCGGGGTGTTGTTTGATTTGTCCCCATGCATCATGCAGGAACAGGGGCTGCTGCTGTAGCAGGTTACTGAAGTCTTCGTCATCGACCTGCTGACCAATCGCCGGGATCACCTGGTCAACATGTAATACCGTTTCCGTACCTTCAAACACGGTGCGATGCATTTCACCGTCGGCCTGCGGAATATTTTTCATATGCACCATTTCAATGCCAATGACTTTTTCACCCCGCAGGATCAAACGACGAATGCCGCGATGCTCATGGATCTGTACGCCTTCCTCCAGCGCCTGTTCGATCTCGCGGGGCAGAGCCGGCATGGTGTCAGGAATAATACGGTTACCATCAGGCAGGGCATTGTGGGTAATAATATGGACTTCGGCCGCGCCTTCACGTTTCAGGACCCGAGCCAGATCAACCGCGGTGTTACCGCCACCAACAACCGCGACACTATTATATTGGGGGATGGCATCGACATGGATCCACTCTTTCAGGATATTTAATCCTGAATGCAGATCCCGAGGGGTGACGCCATCAACATTCCAGTCATGACTTTTTTGCGTACCGGGGCCTAAAAATACGCTGCGGTATTGTTGTTGCAGTTCATCGATCGAGATGTCACGACCAAGACGATGATGGGGCAGAAATTCCATGCCGCAGGCGAGTAGTCGTTCCAGTTCTTCATCCATCACCTGCCGCGGCAAACGATAGGGCGGGATACCTGAACGACAGGTGCCGCCTGCCTGTGACAGCATTTCAAACAGGGTAACCTGATACCCCTGTCGTAATAAATGATACGCAGCCGAAAGTCCGGCCGGCCCCGCGCCGACCACGGCAACGGCCAGGGCGTTTTTGTTGACTTTGCTCAACGGGTAGGCCCAGCCCTGACGAATCGCTTCATCACCCAGCCAGCGTTCAACCGAATGGATAGCGATAGCTTCATCATACTGGCCTCGGTTACAGCCACCTTCACAGGGGTGATTACAGACCCGTCCGGTGATAGCCGGTATCGGGTTAGCCTGAACCAGCGTTTCCCAGGCTTGCCGGGGTTGTCCCATTTCCAGTTTGGCCAGATAGGCCTGAGCATCTTCACCCGCCGGGCAGGCGGTATGACAGGGTGCCGTCTGATGCTGGTGATAAGGTTTTTGCACTCGCCATGTGCCGGTTTTAAACTGTGTGGCGGTGCCGGGGTTGGCATAGCCGCCACGGTTATATGTGATCATGTTGATTTCCTGACTGTTTCTGCATAATTCAAGCCCAACGTATCTTGCCTCGACCGACTGTATCCGCACCCTCACTATCGAGTGCATCAGGATCGTTACCCTTGAGTCCGTAACGTTCCATGTTGTAATTGGCTAAAGCCTGCAGATGTTCGAGTTCTTCCTCTGCCTGTTGACTGCTACTAAATAAATGACGGAAACGTTTTTGTTGTTTCAGGTAATCAATCACCGGTCGAGGATTACGGATCGGCATAGTGCCAGTCAGTTCTCCACGTTCCAGTTCTATGACTGGAAACATTCCGGTTTGTACCGCCAGTCGCGCAACATCGATGGTCATGTCACCTTCATGTCCCCAGCCCAACGGGCAGGGAGAATGCACCAGTAAAAAGGTTGAGCCTTCAATCGACATGGCGCGACGGACTTTTTTGCGAATATCAGAAGGATAAGCAACCGAGGTCGAGGCGGCATAAGGAATATGGTGTGCGGCAATAATGGAAAGGATATCTTTTTTCAGATGCCGTTTGCCCATGCGCATTTTACCCGGCGGTGAGGTGGTGGTCATCGCCGCATGGGGGGTAGAGCTAGAACGTTGCACACCAGTGTTCATATAGGCTTCATTATCAAAGCAGACATAGAGTACGTTATGGCCGCGCTCAAACATACCGGACAGGGCCTGAAAGCCAATATCAAAGGTACTGCCATCGCCACCGAAGGCGAGAACCTTGGTGAATTTGCCCTGCGCCTTGAGTGCGGCTTCCATACCGGAGGCAATCGCGCCCGCATTTTCAAACAGCGAATGCATCCATGGAACCCGCCAGGCGGATTCGGGATAAGGGGTAGTAAAGATCTCCAGACAGCCGGTGGCATTGGCAATGATCACATCAGGGCCAGCGGCTTCGGTCACCAGACGCGCGGCCAACGCCTCACCACAACCGAGACAGGCGCGATGTCCAGGCGTAAGCGCCTGAAAGCGTTGCTGCTGTTGTCGCAACAGGGGGATATTAATGTCCGGGTATTCAGGATGTTTGCTCATGGTGTATCTACTTTGATGATAGTAAATGGCGCATCATGTTAGCGATCCTGTTCAGGCAATCTGTCCAGTACCGCATCGAATACGCTGAAATATTCAGGTTGGTCCTTGCGTATTGCAGTGAGCAGTTTCGGCAAGGTGTCCATAGGCACATCACGTCCGCCCAGGCCAATGGCGAAATTATGAATTCGAGGCGCATGCTCCATCTCGTGCAAAGCAGCGCGTACTTCATTGCCAAGAATGCCCCCACTACCTGGTGACATCGCACGATCAAGCACAATCAGTTCATCCAGTCCCTCGCAGGCCTGTTGTAATGCCTTGACCGGGAAAGGTCGAAAGGAACGTAATTTAATCAGTCGGACAGGATCCAGTTCAGAGTAATGACTGCGCGCATCGGCCAGAGTGCCATAGACCGAACCCATGATTATGATACCGATGCGTGCGTTTTCAGGGCCATCGGCTTGCAGCATACCGGGACTTTCCCGGCCACTGATTTTTGCCCAGTCCTCTGCCGCGGAGATAATTTCTGCTTCGGCGTTTAACAGGGCCTGATGGTGGGAATGGCGTGCTTCAGAAAATAAATCCGGTGATACCAGAGTACCGATGCTGATAGGGTTTTGCGGATCCAGAGTGCGGGAAAACTGGTAAGGTGGCAGAAAACTCTCAACCTGTTCAGCTTCAGGAATTTCCATTGGCTCCAGCGTATGGGTGAGGGTAAAGCCATCCACACAGACCATTACCGGTAACTCGCAACGTTCAGCAATGCGAAATGCCTGGATGGTGGTATCAACAGCATCCTGATTGTCAGCGCAATAAAGCTGGATCCAGCCGGCATCGCGTACGGCCATGGAATCCTGTTGATCATTCCATATAGATAACGGTGCCGATACGGCGCGATTGGCACAGGTCATTACTGCGGGAATACGCAAACCGGCAATGTTATACAGTACTTCACTCATTAGCAGGATGCCCTGTGAGGCACTGGCGGTGTAAGTGCGGGAACCGGCAGCAGCGGCGCCCAGTATTACTGATGCGGCAGAAAATTCGCTTTCAACACTGACCAGGTTACAGTCCAGGATACCATCAGCAACAAGCCTGGCGATATTTTCAACGATATGGGTTTGCGGCGTAATTGGATAGGCTGCGACCACCTGTGGTTTACACAGGGCGACAGCCCGAGCTATGGCCAGGGAACCTTCAATTGCCTGTTGCATGAATCGCCTCCTGCCACTTACCTGTTGGGACCTGTTGAGCCGCTTCATGAATTAACTGGGTATTATGCTCCAGTATTTCGCCGGAAAATTTATGCGCCAATACCTTGATCAGGGCATCAATAGGAAACAGGCCGGTGAGGCCCAGAAAAGCAGCAAGTAATGCCGTATTGGGTACTGGACGTCCGAGATATTGTTTAGCGATGCTGGATGCTGATAAGGAAATCAGTTCAGCCTGTTCAGGCGCAGGGAGTTCAGCCGCCGGTCTGGATGAATTCACCAGGATTTTTCCGCCGGGCAACAGGCCATCGGTTACACCGGGAATATGCAACAGTGCTTCATCCTGGATAATCAGGAACGCAGGCGTTTGTATCTGGCAGCGTCGCTGAATGGTTTGATCGGCAATACGGACAAAGGCAACAACAGGAGCCCCGCGCCGTTCGGCGCCAAAGTTGGGAAAGGCCTGCCCATAGCGGCCTGTCTCGAAAGCGGACATGGCCAGAAGGTTGGCAGCAACAACATTTCCTTGCCCGCCTCGACCGTGAATGCGGATCTCAGTTAGTGTCATAAGAATCGATACTATAATAAATAGTTACAATAAGACGGGGCGTGTTGCAGGTTGTCCCTTGCTCATGCTGTTTGATTAGCAAGTAATGTATCGTCCCCTGATACCTGAACTTTATACCGTTATTCCATAAATTCAACGCATAAAATGATTTTGGATCTATTTTTATCTTGCGAAATAGCAATCATTAGGATGATTCCAGAAATGAGGCTCAAAAGCGCCTGTTATCATTAAGTTGAAACACACATTGAAATGAGCACCACGGCACTTCCTTCGGTCGCCCAACAATAAGAGAAGTGGACCCCAAAAATGGGACA
>VAPK010028541.1_pt1 | contig 10279 bp, 10 predicted proteins | sample 3395031 | NCBI WGS metagenome assembly VAPK01 (sample SAMN08290443, study PRJNA428436) | hydrothermal vent metagenome | isolation source: Deep-sea hydrothermal vent chimney 1 | place: Pacific Ocean: Juan De Fuca Ridge
ATGTTAGATGTTAGATGTTAGATGTTAGATGTTAGATGTTAGATGTTAGATGTTAGATGTTAGATGTTAGATGTTAGATGTTAGATGTTAGATGTTAGATGAAAATAAAAAATAATTTTTAATCTAAATATAATTTTTGACCTAAAGTAAGGTCGTTATTTTTCAATCCGTTTAACCATTTCAATTTATCAACAGTCAAATTATTCTTTTTAGCTAAAGAGTATAAAGTATCTCCTTTAGCAACAATAACATATTTATTTTTGGCTGAAACCGTTTCTTTTTTTATCACCTTACCTCCATATAAAAAACTTTTATCAAAATCATCATACTTATGCAACTCATAAGTTTCAATCAATTCTATTAGCTTTTTAGGATATCTTGGGTCTGTTGCATAGCCTGCTTTTTTCAATCCTCTTGCCCAACCTTTATAGTCTTTTTTTCTCAACTCAAACAAACCAGCATATCGTTTTCTATCAAATAAAAATAGAGAATGATCTCTAAAAGAAGAAAGCGGATGGTTGTATTTTCTAAAACATTCTTGCCTCGCATCATCGTCATGATACATTCGGTCTCCTGTCCAACTACTATGACATTTTACTCCAAAATGATTATTACCTCTAACAGATAATCTGCTTTTACCACTACTCGATTCTAAAATACCTTGTGCAAGTGTAATACTTGCTGGAATTTCATAAGCTATCATTTCTAAAATCGCAATGTCATTATACTCTTCAATATAGGCTAAGGTGTTTTTATTTAAATTGGGCTTTCTTCTAACCAAACTTGCATGAATCACATCTGCTTCTTCAATTTTTTGAATCTCTATAGGCGTTGGTGTCCTTTTAACAACTCTAGTAGATGTGCGTGAGTTTGGTTTTTTTGTTGTTACTTTTTTATGAGAACGACAACTCACTAAAAAAATTAGGATTACTATGGTTGCTATTATTTTTAAATACTTCATTCTTATTTGATTGTTTCCAATCCTTTTTGTTTTAATATGCTATTCATACCTTCTATACCTTGTAAGCCTCCAGTATGTATCGCTATTATTTTAGTTCCTTTTTTAAATTTGTTTTTTTGAATTAGATCTACCAATCCGAAAATCATTTTACCTGTATAAACAGGATCTAAAGATATGTTTGTTTCTTCTTTAAACTTATTTATAAACGCAATTAACTCATTGCTTGTTTTTCCATAACCTCCAAAGTGAAAATCCGTTAGTAGGCTCCAATTATCCTTTGTGGTTAGTTTGGCTATTTCCTCTTTTAAAAAGTCTCCTTTTAAGGCTGAAAACCCTATTACCTTTTGGTTTGGATTTGTAGAGTTTATGACTCCTGCAATTGTACCACCCGTACCAACTGGCGTGCAAATATAATCAAAGTCATTGTCATTTTCGGTTAAAATTTCTTCACAGCCTTTTATAGCTAAATCATTAGTCCCTCCTTCTGGTAAGAGATAAAAATCACCAAATCTATTTTTTAAATTTACAATAAATTCAGGAGAAGACTTCTCTCTGTAGTCCTTACGGGATATGAATTTTAATTCCATTCCACATTTCTGAGCAAAGGATAAGGTCGGATTATCAGAGACTTTATCTACCAACTCATCACCTCTAATAATACCAATGGTTTTGAAACCAAATTCTGATCCTGCAGAAGCAGTTGCCGCAATATGATTGGAATAAGCACCTCCAAAAGTCAATAATGTTTCAAAACCTTGCTCTTCGGCTGCCAATAAATTGTATTTTAATTTCCTATATTTATTACCTGAAATGTAAGGATGAATTTCATCTTCACGTTTAATGGTCAGGGTTACATCCTTAATTAAAGAAAATACTACTGGCTGATTTCTACTGTTTAATTTAAAATTCATTGTATGGCAAAATTATATTAATTTTACCACATATTTATCAATTAGATGTTTGAAGAGAAACCCGCATTAGAACCCGACGATTATTACCTTAGCAAAGAAGGTTATAAAGTTTTTACAGAAAAATACCATTTAAAAAGAGGCTACTGCTGTGAAGGCGGCTGTAAACATTGCCCTTATGGATATAGTAAAAACACCAACACTACAAAATAAACAAGCTTAAATCACTTAGTTGTTTCGGCATGATTCTTGATAACTATTAAACACAACAATTATACTCAAAAAAATGAAATTAATTAAATTACTTCCGTTAGTGGTGCTTTTTATAGTATCATCTTGTGCTTCAGTTAGAGTTTCTTCAGATTATGATAAAGAAATTGACTTTAACCAATATAAAACTTTTGCTTTTTACAAAAAAGGTATTGATAAAGTTGATATTTCTGATTTAGATAAACGTAGAATTTTACGTGCTATTGAAACTGATTTATTAGCTAAAGGTTTTACTAAATCAAAAAATCCAGATGTTTTGGTAAATATTTTCACCAAGTCAAGAGAAAAAATCAATGTATATAACAACAACTATCGCGGATGGTACCCTTGGTATTATGGCGGGTTTTCACATTACGGAATGGGTTTCAATCATGGTGCGTATAATAATGTTAGCCGATCTACAGAAGGCACATTATTTATTGACTTGATAGATGCAAACAAAAAAGAATTAGCATGGCAAGGTATGGGAACTGGTGCATTGGCATCTTCTAGAAATATCTCAAAAAAAGAAGAAAGAATAAAAGAGTTTGTAACAGAAATATTGGCAAAATATCCGCCAGTAAAAGAATAGAATTTTTCTATTTTCCTGAGAAACCCGATTAAGATGTTTCTTAATTGGGTTTCTCTTTTTTAGCAAAAAAACTGTAAAATAATATAAAGCTCATGTTTGTTAATTATCCGTTTTAACGATTCGTAAACAAATAACTATTTTTAGCACACTTGAACAAGCCTGTTCCAAGCAATTTTAGAGTATTCTTGAAAATAAATATAATGGGCACATAACTATTGGCTACTATATAATGTTAGCAGTAATGGAAAATTAATCCAAAATGATAAAAAAACTATTAATAATTTCATTCGGGCAAAATTAGAAAGAACGCAGATATTAATTATATGATTAGGGGTCAAATTTATGCAAATACAAGTATTATTGATTCCACTGCTGCTGGTGGTTTTAGAGGTTCAAGTAATTCGCCAAAATCTATGAAGAGTAAATTTTCAATAGAAAAAGATCTTTTTCTGAAAATTGACACAACAAAGACTATAACCATTGCTGAAAAATATAATGGATATAATTTTTATATCGGAAATAAATCTGATTCTATAATTGAACTTGGTGCTTCTGACAGTAGACTTTCTGTGATAGCGGAAGTTTATTATAACAATAAATGGAAACCGATTGAATGTTTACCAAGTAGTTGGTGTGGAAATAGTTATCATAATGTCTATTTAAAGCCAAATGAGTATTGGGAATTTGAAATACCTAAATTTAGTGGAAAAATAGAAACAAAAATTCGTTATCGCCTTACAATTGGCAATGAAAAATACATTTATTCTAATGAAATAATGGCAAGTTTCAACAAAGGACAACTAAAAAACAAAGAAGGACATAATCCAAATGGAATTATGGATCCTTATAATGACTAATTTAAAAGGTTATTTTTATTTATGAAGTCTGCGAAAATTTCCCCAAAAGCTTCGCGAAGTGTGTTAGTATTGAAAAAAATAAAAATTTCGCTAAGTGCTATACCCTAAAATTATTACATTTTTAACCAGCACTAAACATAAACCAAACGACAAACAAAACCCAACCCTACTCCTTTTGATGCACTGTATAATTCCGCCATTTTTCAATGGCTTGTTGCATATCTTCAGGCATTTCAGAATCAAATTGCATCCATTTTTTAGTTGTAGGATGCTCAAAACCTAAAGTTTTGGCATGCAAAGCCTGTCTTGGCAATACTTTAAAACAATTGTCGACAAACTGCTTGTATTTGGTGAAAGTTGTTCCTTTTAAAATGCGTTCTCCTCCATAGCGTTCGTCATTAAATAAGGTGTGACCAATATGCTTAAAATGAGCTCTAATCTGATGCGTTCTTCCCGTTTCTAATTTACATTCTACTAAGGTAACATAACTAAAACGCTCTATTACTTTATAATGTGTAACGGCATGCTTGCCATAATCCCCTTCAGGGAAAACATCCATTTGCAATCGGTTTTTAAAGCTTCTGCCTATATTGCCTTCAATCATACCTTCATCTTCTTCTAAATTACCCCAAACCAACGCATTGTACAGTCTGGCTGTAGTTCTATCAAAAAACTGATTTGCCAAATAACTCATGGCGTGCTCCGTTTTTGCAACCACTAACAATCCGCTAGTATCCTTATCAATTCTATGCACCAAACCTGGACGTTCATTAGAATTTGTAGGTAAATTTTCAATATGATGAATCAATCCGTTGACTAAAGTACCGCTATAATTTCCGTGCCCAGGATGCACCACCATTCCTGCAGACTTATTGACCACTAGTAGCTCATCATCCTCATAAATAATATTCAGCGGGATATCTTCGGCAACTAATAAATTTTCGTGTGGAGGATGTGCTAACAATACTCTAACCTCATCGTAAGGCTTTATTTTATGATTGGCTTTTACGACTTCGTCATTTACCAATACATTGCCAGATTTTATGGCTTTTTGAATTTTATTACGCGTAGCATTTTCAATAAAGTTCATTAAAAACTTATCTACTCGTAAAGGCTCTTGCCCTTCAGAAGCTGTAAAGTTATGGTGCTCGTATAAATCGTCTTGATTAGACGCTAAGGCTTCATCAGTCATGTTGTAAATTATTATAAATAGAATTTAAAGACTACCGTCACCCAATACCAAATCGATAACTGAATTTTTAGGAATCAAATCGCCTTTTTTAATTACTTTACCTTTGAGCTTCATTTTACGAACCACATTTTTACCTATGTCTGGCACAAATTGATACTTCCCAATTTTAAAACCAATAGATTTTAAATGTGTTTCTACTTGACGTTTTGTTTTATTTAACACATCTGGTATTACAATTTTTCGATATCCAGAAGGATTTGTAGTCAGGTAAATTTTTCTATTCTCTTTAACAAAATCACCTGCTTCAGGTACTTGTTCTATAATAGAATTTGGTGGGTATTCAGGATTAAAACTTGCCGAATCTTGAACTTTTAAATTCAAATCTAGGTTTTTTAATGTCTTTTCAGCTTCATCCAACGTCATTTTAGACAAATCTGGTACTATTATTTTCTGATCGTGATTGGTGGTATAGCTCAATAGCATTTTTAATATAAAAACACTTGCAATAGCTATCACTGTCATTAATATAATTGTTCTAATAAAATCTTTACTTTTTAAAAACTCAATAATTTTCATAAATATGACTAATTTAACAATTACAAACTTACGCAAAAAACAAAAAAGCTATCTATTTTTTTGATACTTTTGTTTATAATCAAAAAGGCAGAATGAAAAACATAGCTATTATCATGGGAGGATATTCCTCTGAAATTGAAATTTCATTAAAAAGTGGATCGGTTGCTTATCAACATTTAAACCGTAAAATCTATCATCCGTATAGAGTTCACATCCTAAAAGACAAGTGGGTAGCACTTGATGACACCAACAATGAATACCCAATCAACAAACATGATTTTTCTGCTGAAATTTTAGGTAAAAAAATAACTTTTGACTGTGTTTTTAATGCCATACATGGGCATCCTGGTGAAAACGGGATAATACTCGCTTACTTTGAATTATTAGGCATACCTCACACCTCTGCCCCATCGTATCAAATGGCTTTGACGTTTAACAAACGAGATACCTTAAGTGTGATAAAAGCCTATGGTGTAAAAACAGCAAATTCTATCTACTTGAATGAAGGTGATGCTATTGATGAAGCACAAATCATTAAAAAAGTAGGTTTGCCTTGTTTTGTAAAGCCTAACAATGCAGGTTCTAGCTTCGGTATTTCTAAAGTACATGATACCGAACAATTATTACCAGCTTTAGAAATTGCATTTAAAGAGGATACTGAAATATTAATTGAATCATTTTTAGACGGTACTGAAATTTCTGTTGGTGTTATTGAATATCAAAATGAAGTAAAAGTATTACCGATTACCGAAATAGTTTCTGAAAATGACTTTTTTGATTATGAAGCTAAATACGAAGGGAAAAGTCAAGAAATAACACCAGCTAGAATCTCTAAAACACAAGAAGAAAATGCGATTACTACAGCAAAAAAAGTATATAAAATATTAAATATGAAAGGTTTTTCTCGTTCTGAATATATTTTTATCGGTGACGAACCCTATTTTTTAGAAATGAATACCGTACCAGGATTAGCTTCAGGAAGCATCTTACCTCAACAAGTAGCCAAAGCCAGTATTAGCCTTGAAGATTTGTTTGGAAACGCAGTTGAGCAAGCTATGAAGAAGTAGTCTTTAGTGAAAATAAAATTAATTGTAACATTCTCTAATAAAGTTCAACTAATAACTACAACCCTTAAACAATTATAGATATGACATCACACGAAATAGATTACAAAATTTACGGAGAAGAAATGCAATTTGTAGAAATTGAATTAGACCCTCAAGAAGCTGTAGTAGCTGAAGCTGGTAGTTTTATGATGATGGAAAACGATATTAAAATGGATACTATCTTTGGTGATGGCTCTGGACAAACCCAAGGTGTTTTAGGAAAACTTTTTTCTGCTGGCAAACGTTTATTGACAGGTGAAAGCTTGTTTATGACGGCCTTTTTAAATAACGGTCAAGGCAAAAAGAAAGTGTCATTTGCTTCACCCTATCCTGGTAAAATTATCCCTATTGATCTTACCCATTTTAATGGAAAATTTATTTGCCAGAAAGACGCTTTTCTATGTGCTGCCAAAGGTGTTTCTATAGGTATTGAATTCTCAAAAAAATTAGGAAGAGGTCTCTTTGGAGGTGAAGGTTTTATCATGCAAAAACTTGAAGGAGATGGGTTGGCTTTTATGCATGCTGGCGGAACCATTGCAAAAAAGGAATTGCAAGCTGGTGAAATACTTAAAGTGGATACTGGTTGTATTGTTGGTTTTAGCCAAACTGTAAACTACGATATTGAATTTGTTGGCGGTATTAAAAATACTGTTTTTGGTGGTGAAGGATTATTTTTCGCTTCTCTTCAAGGGCCAGGTACCGTTTATATACAATCCTTACCTTTTAGTAGATTGGCAGGTAGAATTGTTGCTTCATTGCCAAGATCTGGTGGAAGAAGCAAAGGTGAAGGCAGTCTTTTGGGCGGAATTGGAGACTTATTAGATGGTGATAATCGGTTTTAGACTGCAGACTGCAGATATGAGACAAGATTCTTCACTCCACTTTGTTACGTTCTGAATGACAAATTAACAAAACAAAAATAATCAAAAATGAAAAAAGTACTTTTTCTATTCGTCTTAAGTTCAATGATGAGCTTTTGCCAACAAAAAACAACTAGTGAAACTGAAATTTTATGGGATACTTATGGGGTGCCACATATTTTTGCTTCTGATGAATATAGTTTACATAAAGCCTTCGGATGGGCTCAAATGAAAAACCACGGAAATCTTATCTTAAGAGTTTATGGTGAATCTAGAGGGAAATCAGCAGAATATTGGGGTACAAATTACAAAAGAGATGAAATGTTACTCCTAATGAATTTACCTTCAACTGCAGAAAAAACCTATGCCAATTTAACTGCTAAAGAAAAATTATTAATTGAAGCTTATACTGAAGGCGTAAACGATTATGTAAAAGAAAATCCAACAAAGATTGATGATAAATACAAAGTTGTTTTACCCATAAAACCTACTGATGTTTATGCACATATTTTAAGAGGTGTCTATTATGAGTTTTTAGCTGACAAAGAATTTAACAAAGGGCAACGTTGGGAAAAAGGCTCAAATGCTTGGGCGATAGCACCAAAAAACACAAAAAACGGAAATGCATTATTATTGTCAAATCCGCATTTACCTTGGACAGACAATTATGCTTCTTATAAATTTTTTGAAGCTCATTACAATTTAAATGGTGAAAATATTTATGGAGTTACACTTATCGGATTCCCCATTATTAGTATTGCATTTAATGACCATTTGGGATGGACACATACAGTCAACACCTTAGACAATACCGATTTGTATGAACTGACTTTAAAAGATGGCAAATACCTATTAGATGGTGAGTATTTAGATTTTAAAATTGAAAATAAGATTATAAAATCTAAACAAGAGGATGGTTCTATTAAAATTGACACTATACAGAGAAAAGTTTCTAAACACGGTGTTGTTATTTCTGAAAAAAGAAATAAAGCCTTGGCTCTTCGTTTTCCTTATATGGAAAATCCTCCTCATATTCTTCAACAATGGTACGATATGGGAAAAGCGACAAATTTCAATGAATTTGAAACTGCCTTAAAACAAAATGCTATTGGCTTATTCAATGTAATTTATGCTGATAAAACTGGAAACATATTTTATTCTTTTTTAGGAAATATACCAGATAAAAAAGGAGAATGGAAAGATTGGAGTACTACCGTTTCAGGAGATAAAAGTGATTTAATTTGGGATAAATACCATCCATATAAAGAATTACCAAAATTATTAAACCCGAAAAGTGGCTGGTTGCAAAATGCCAATGAAGGTCCTTTTACATCTACAATTCCTCAAGAGATTGACTATAATGCTTATGATAAGGATATTTCTATCAATAATATGGGCTTTAGACCTCAACAATCTGCAAGTTTATTACGCAATAAAAAAGATTTGACTTTAGAAGATATTATCAACTTAAAGCATTCAACAAAATCATCACTTTTTGAACGACTTAAAGATGATTTTGAACAATTAAGAACCATCAATAAAGACAGTTTAACAACAGTTGCTTTAGATGTATTAAAAAATTGGAATGGTGAATTTAATGCAGATAGTAAAGGTGCCGTCCTATTTGTCAATTTAATTTTCTCATTAGACAATCAAAACTTATTTAAAGAAAAATGGTCTGCAAAAAAACCTTTAACTACGCCTGACGGATTGAAAAGTCCTGCTACTGTTCTAGCAACATTAAAAGGAGTTTCTGAAGGTATGCTCAAAAAACTTGGGACATTAGAAGTGCCTTACGGCTCAGTATTTAGAATCAAGGTTGGAGAACATGAAATTCCTGCAAATGGTAGTTTTGGAAGCCTTGGAGTGTTTAGAACCTTAGCTTTTTCTAAAGGAAAAGATGGGAAATACTATGCTTTTCATGGAGATGGTTATGTTTGTGCAACTGAGTTTGGTGACGAAATAAAAGCAAAAGTAATTTTAGGTTATGGCAATGCTAGTCAACCTGGCAATAAACATATTGGCGATCAATTAGAATTGTTTGCTAAAAAACAATTACGTGATGCTTGGATTAAAAAGAAAACTATTGAAGCAAATTTAGAAGAACGTGAAATAATAAAGTAATACTTAATTCTATTCTTTTACCTTTATTTCTGTAAGAAACTCATTGAGTTTTTTACCATACTTAGAAGTCCTTACCTCGGTTGATAATGAATTATTAATGGTATCAAGTAGTGTTATATTGGCATTCGACAATTCTGTCAATGCCAAATAAGGTGCAACTTCTTTATCTGCATGATTTACAGCAAAATTAGTGGTGTATAAATACCTGCTTTTTAATAGGTTTTTTCTCACTTTGCCAATAGAGTCATATCCTATTGAATCACTTACTCTATTTGTTTCAAACTCTGCTTTAATTAAATCTAAATTTTTATTATTGAATTGGCCTATCATCTTTTTATACTCATCCAATAACAATTGATTTGAAAGTCCTTTAATAGTAGCTCCGTAAACAAATTTATCAAGTCTAGTATTGATGGTAATTGTTCCTTTTTCACCAAAAAATGTGATTTGCTTAGTTGACGATTTACCTAAGGATAAAAAATAAAGTTCAGGACTCTCAATGTCATCCGTCAAGGTATAAGTACTCACACCATCTAAAACAATTGAATCTACAGTTACTAATAATGTGTCTTGTATTTTTTGTAAATACAAGGTTCCTTTTTTAAGGTTTTTTACTTCTCCTGTTACTAGCATTGATCCGCCTTTATCAGTATTACAAGAAAATAAAAAGGCAAATACAGCAAATACTATTAGTATGTTTTTCATGAGGGTCTATCAAATTTTAAGGATGGCAATATATCAAACTCATTTTAATTTTTTATCCTTTTTATATAATTTTTCAAATGCTAAATACACTGCCTTATGTAAAATAGTAGCATGATCTTCTTCAAGGATTGGTTCATAATACAACTCTA
>VAPK010875190.1_pt1 | contig 10278 bp, 12 predicted proteins | sample 3395031 | NCBI WGS metagenome assembly VAPK01 (sample SAMN08290443, study PRJNA428436) | hydrothermal vent metagenome | isolation source: Deep-sea hydrothermal vent chimney 1 | place: Pacific Ocean: Juan De Fuca Ridge
AAAATCCTCGTTGTATTTTTGTTTTTTAAAAGCGATATTAATTCAATTGGTTGTAGGGTATGGCTCTTCATAGATTTGGCGGAAGCAAGTGAGTAATCAGGATTATTTTTGATGCATCAAATCTTTTTTTGCCTAATTTACCAACAGTTCTCTGATATGAATTCGTCCAAAGGCTTGGCTTGTGTCCAGCTTACAATTTCCAGCATAGGTTGAGGATAAAATTCTTTGACATGGCCTAAACATAAAATTGCAATAGGCTTACTATCAACAGGCATTTTTAATAATTTCGCCAATGCTTTGGGTTCAAACAGTGAGACCCAACCCATACCCAGCCCTTCAGCTCTAGCCGCTAACCACATATTCTGGATTGCACAAGCAGCGGATGCTACATCCATTTCCGGCATTGTTCTGCGCCCAAAGATGTGTTGCTCTCGTTTATCTGGTAGTGCCACAATGATGAGTTCTGCACATTCGTTAATCCCCTCTACTTTGAGTTTCATAAACTCGTCTTCTCTTTTCTCTAATGCTTTTGCTGTATTTCTTCTTTCTATATCGACTAGTTGATAGATTTTATATCTAAGTTTTGGCTTAGTGATTCTTATAAAATGCCAAGGCTGCATCAATCCGACACTTCCCGCCTGGTGTGCCGCCCGTAAAAGATTATGTAATATTTTTGGTTCGATAGGGTCAGGTAGGAAATGGCGCATATCTCGCCTTTCAGCAATGGCTTTATAGACGGCTGACCGTTCTAAATCATTAAACCGATGTTTATTCATACGACAACTCCTAACAAGAGACTAACTTCAACCAATTCGACAGTTGCTCCATAAACATCACCAGTCGCTCCTCCCAGTCGTGTGTTAGTTTGATGCCTAATGATAATGAGTGTTAATAGCATAAAGCTAATTGCTAAAAGACCTAAATAATACATACTGACTAGTAAACCAAAAAGGGAAATAGCGAGTCCAATACGTTTTGGGTAGTTAGCGTTTAACACCTCTCCTATTCCACTAGCTCTTATATAATTAGTTAATAGCATAAGAATTAATATTGCTAAGCGACCAAGCATTGGTGTAAATAATAAAACACCGAATGCTTGTGTTTCTATAAGATGACTGATCATTGTCCATTTTAGTAATAAAACTAAAATAAGTACGGTGACAGCAATGGGACCAGCAGCAGGGTCTTTCATAATTTCCAGACTCCGCTGCTTACTTCCTAGTCCTCCTACCCAGGCATCAGCGCAATCAGCTAGTCCATCGAGATGTAAACCACCGGTGAGCATAACCCAAATAGTCAAAATAAGGATTGCCTGAATTGAAATTGGAATATGACTAATAAATTGGGCGATTAATACTAATATGCTGCCAATCATTAAACCAATAATTGGATAAAAAAGTGTAGAATTACCTAATTGTTTATCACTAGCAATATGAGCGTTTGCGACAGGGATTATAGTTAAAAACTGTAAAGCAGTTAGAAATGAATTCATTAGCTTTGATCATATTGTATATTTGAATAATCTCTAGGTCGAGGAGATTGAATATGAGTTCTTAACAAAAGTAGTCGTGTTTTTAGAATAAACTATTTTAAAGGACGGCCTTTGGCATCTTTATAGATATGTCCACCGAACAATAATATTCCCTCGGTAAATCCCCAAAAAGCAGCAACAGCTCCAAAAATAGAAAAAATGACTATTTGTACTGCTGCAATACCATAAAAACCTAAATAGAGTCTGTGCAATCCGATGAATCCTAAAAAAACGCCTAGAAATGCTGCAATATAATGATTCTTAACGGGTTTTAAGTCATTCAAATAGGCGCCAACCAATCCTACACTTGTTGCACTCCCATCGTCTTCTGGTATAAAGTCGACACCATCTCCTTTTTTTGGTTCAGCATCTGACTCCCAGTCATCTATATGAAATTCATAAAATTTACCTTCATATTTTATAGCACCTGTTTGACGTTCATCATCATAACTTTCAATTTGCCCTATCATTATTTTACCTATTTTTTTTATTTTGTAGAAATTCCTGCCTGTTTGAATGTGGCCATTTCATTATGTAATTTACACGCCATTTGTAATAACGGAACAGCTGTAACTGCACCACTACCTTCTCCTAAGCGCATGTTAAAATCTAACAACGGTCTTACTTTTAAGTGATTTAGAATGTGTTTATGACCTTTTTCTTGCGAACAATGTGCGAAAAAAAACCATTCGTTTGCTTGCGGGGTTATTTTAGCTGCTACTAATGCGGCAACGCTACTTATAAAACCATCTATTAATACAGGTAACCTTTGTTGAGCGGCAAAAATATAAGCACCTACCAAAGCCGCTATTTCAAATCCTCCCAGATATTGAAGTATCTTCAAAGGACTTGTTAAATATTTCTGATGTAATTTGATAGCATTTTTAATAATTGTCGCTTTATGTTGTATTTCATTATTTGCCAAGCCCGTACCTGCGCCTGTTAATTGTCCAGCATTTATCCCCGTTAATGTGACAGCTAGAGCGCTAGCACTGGTGGTATTGGCAATACCCATTTCTCCACCTATAAATAAATGAGCCTGTTGTTCTGTTGCTCTTTCCACCGCAGATTTTCCAGCTACTAGTGCTATTTGCATTTGATCTTCAGTCATTGCAGCTTGTTTAGCAAAATTTGCAGTTGCATTGCCTGCTCTCGCAACGACAATTCCAGATTCATCAATTGCCTTAATTAATCCTACATCAATCACTTCAAAATTGGCTTTTACATAATTGCATAATACATTGACAGCGGCACCATTGTTGATAAAGTTTTTTACCATTTCAGTCGTTACACATTGTGGAAAAGCCGAAACTGATTCTTCAGCAATACCGTGGTCAGCCGCAAAAACAGCTACCCATATGTTATCTATTGTCGGTTGTTCCGTTTTTTGCATAGCCGCTAATCGAACAGCTATATCTTCCAGAAGCCCTAAAGAACCAAGGGGCTTAGTTAAAAGTTTTTGCCTGTCTATTGCTTTTTTATAGTATTGTTCATCAGGTAATGTCACATTATCGCTTAACCAGTCCATACGTTATTTTAATCTATGTGGTAATCCTGCTGTAATAAATACGACCCGCTGACTCACTATTGCAATCTTTTGGTGTAGCAAACCTGCTTCATCGACAAAACGACGAGTCATTTTATTTGAAGCAATAACGCCTAAACCAAGTTCATTCGTTACCATAATCAGTTGTCCCGTAAAGGGGGCTAATGCTTGAAGTAAAGCATTACTTTCTCTTTTAAATACATCCAACTGCAGTTCGCCTTGCTTACTAAACAGGATGTTTGATAGCCATAAGGTTAAACAATCTACAAGTAAACAGCTGTCATCGTTACTGAAATTTTGTATTGTTTCAGCCAGCTTAATAGGTTCTTCAACAGTTTTCCAATGCTTAGGCCTATCTAGCTGATGGTTTCGTATTTTATCGGTCATCTCTATATCACTAGCCTCTGCGGTGGCAATATAGATTACCTGTTTTCCCGATGCAGTTGCCCGTTGTTCCGCGTAACGTGTTTTACCGCACTTTGCTCCACCCAAAACTAATTCAATCATCATGTATTCTAACAGCTAAAACATCACATTTTGCATGATGTAAAACGCCGTTTGCTGTTGAACCCAATAGTAATGCAATGCCATGTTTTCCATGGGAGCCGACAATGATAAGGTCTACATTATTTTCTTCGGCAACTCGAACTATTTCCAGCTTTGGACTACCCATTTCCAGCCATTGCTTACTTTCTTTCAATTCAAATTTATCGGCTAATTTTTCTAAACGTTTTTTGGCTGAAGTTATGAGCTGTTCAGTAAAGTCTATTCCAATTGGAATAATTGGCCCGTACCCGGCATCTACAATGGGAGGGTTATCAACGACATGAATTAGACTTAGTTGCGCCTGGTTATCTTTCGCCAATTGTTTAGCTTTTTTTGTAACGATGCTACCTTTTTCTGTAAAATCAGCAGCTAGTAAGATATGTTTATAACAACTCATAATGAACTCCTTATTCTGCAAGAATGATTTCAGGAAATAATATCGCTATTATTTGATAAGAAACCAGTATATAAATAAATGCTATACCTAGTCCAAAACTAAATGGTTGGTCTAATGCTTGGCTAAAAATGTGTCCTGTGACTGCCCAGTGCCATATCATTAATAAAATAACTGCAAAAAAAGCCAACCCTGTTCCTTGAGAAACAAGCGTAGCCATTGCGGGTATGGCAATAAAGCTAATGACCGCACCCGTTCCCAATAATGCGCTAGCCGTTTGTTGAAATCGAGCTGGCTTTTTGGCAAGCAACAAAACGGGCCAAGCCAGACCAAGTATTAATACCACTTCTGTTAACACTTGCAAAGCAGCATCGGTACTATCCATATTAAATCGTAAGACCAGGTAGCTGACACTCATGTGAACAATAATTAATAACCTGAGCAACGAATTAAACCCAGGTATATCTTGTGGCCCTTTTTTTAACAAACAAATATCAAAAAATAATTTTAAAAACTCAAACATAATTAGTTCACTTGATGAGGTATCGCTTGCTCTAATAAATCACTGACAGTCATCCACTCTTCCTCTGCTTGTTCTAAAGCACGATCAATTTTTAGTTTCTCTGCTAATACTTGTTTTAACATATCTTTTTGAGTATTGCTATAAATATCAGGTGTAGCGAGTTGCTGTTCTAATTGTTTTTGTGTCGCATGTTGTCGATCTACTTCTTGTTCTAGTTTTTTTAACTTATTCTGTAGGGGTTTTAAGCGTTTGCGTTGCTCTGCTTCCAGCTTACGCTGATCCTTACGGGAAATATTACCATCAATCTTAGGTATGGTCTCTTTGTTATCTGTCTGCGTCAAATCCTTTTTTTGTTCTGCTAACCTCAATCGATAATCATCCAGATCACCATCAAAAGGCTTCACTTGACCGTCTGCTACCAGTAAAAACTGATCCGTTACAGAACGTAATAAATGGCGGTCATGAGATACCACAATGATCGCTCCCTCATACTCTTGTAAAGCCATGCTCAGTGCATGACGCATTTCTAAATCCAAATGATTGGTTGGCTCGTCTAAGAGTAATAAATTAGGATTTTGATAGACCAATAATGCAAGGACAAGACGTGCTTTTTCTCCTCCGGAAAAAGGTTTGACATTCTCTTTGACTTTATCACCCTTAAAATCAAAACCGCCTAAAAAATTGCGTAATTCTTTTTCAGTTGCTCGCTTATCTAATTGTTGTAAATGCCATAGTGGACATTCATCTAGATGCAATTGTTCCAGTTGATGCTGTGCAAAGTAGCCTAATTTTAAAGCATCCGCTTTTTTTACTTTGCCAGTTAAAGGCTGCATTTCTGATGCTAACACCTTAATTAAGCTAGATTTACCTGCACCATTTGAGCCTAAAAGTCCAATTCTATCACCTGGCGAAATAGATAAAGTAGCCTGTTTAATAATAACTTTGTCTCCATAGCCAATGTCAGCCTCTTCGATTTGAAGTAAGGGATTAGGCATTTTTTCAGCCGTTGGAAAGCTAAAGTTAAAAGGTGAATCGACATGCGCTTGAGAGATTAATTCCATTCTCTCCAACGCCTTTACCCTGCTTTGTGCTTGCTTGGCTTTCGTTGCTTTGGCTTTAAAACGGGTAATAAAACTTTGAATGTGTTCAATTTCTTTTTGCTGTTTTATATAAGCTGATTGTTGCTGTGCCAGTTTTTCTGCTCGCATTTTTTCAAATGCTGAATAATTACCCGTATAAATGACAGCTTTATTTTGTTCTATATGAACAATATGATTAGCAATAGAATCCAGAAAGTCTCTATCATGTGAAATTAAAAGTAAAGTTCCAGTATATTTACACAACCACTCCTGCAACCATATAACCGCATCTAAGTCTAAATGGTTAGTTGGCTCATCTAATAATAAAATATCAGAACGACACATTAATGCTTGCGCTAGGTTTAATCGCATCCGCCAGCCGCCAGAGAATGACTTGACTGACTCTTGTTCTTGCCCTGCTGTAAACCCCAATCCGTTTAACAATCTTGAAGCTCTGGATTCTGCTGTATATCCACCAATCTGATCGAGTTGACTATGTAACTCTGCTAATTTAAGACCTTCGTTTTGTTGTTCAGCGATTTCTAATTGCTGCTGCAAAGAGCGTAACTCTTTGTCTCCATCAATGACATAATTAATTGCAGAACAAGTAACAGCTGGCATTTCTTGGGCAACATGAGCAATTTCCAAACCGGGAGGGATGGTAAATTCACCTTCATCAATATGCAACTGATCCAGTAACATGGCAAAGAAGCTTGATTTGCCTACACCGTTTGCTCCAGTTAACCCAACTTTTTGACCTTTATGAATTGTCAACGAGGTGTCATTGAATAAAACACGTGCACCTCTACGAAGTGATATTTTTTTAAAATTTAGCATTTAAAGATCGGCTAGAATAGTCAAATGAAAAGAAAATTTGGCAAACCATCAAATCCATTATTCAAACCTCAAGATAGATATTATATTAATGATTCAGGGCAATGGTGGTTTTTTACTGTTGATAAAATCAGCGGGCCATTTCCCAATAAAAGTGATTGCGTTGATGCTTGCAGGTATTATATTCAGAAAAGGGATGGAGTGTTGTAATAAGCACCCACGCATAATTATTTTATGCATTTTACTTGTCTTTTTTATCATCTTCGGCGTGCATAAACAGTTGTATAGCTCACTATGCGCTTTGGATATGATGAAAAATTCTGCGTAAAATTGTTAAAACGGGGTAGTCCCTTAGCTCCTCTAGATACAACATGTAGCATTCTCATATTTGATAAAAACACTTGAACAGCAACTCCCATAATCTATCAAGCATATTTAGCTAGTTTTATAAAAACACAATATGTTGTGGTAGGAGGTTCTAAAGGACTACCCCGTTTGTTAAAAAATTATGCGAAGGTTAAATTATATTTACATAGGAAAACCAGAGATTCTGATTTTAGCTCAATCTTTCAATCATGCTTTCTGCTTGTTCTGCAAACTTCTGTAAATCACCCTGTTTCATCGTTTCTTTTGGTATTACAATGGCAGAATTTAAATCTAAATAAATATGGATATATTTTTCGAGATAATCAACGCGTACCATATCCTTCCAATAATTTTTATGTTTCCCACCCGGGGATTGCTCCGCTAAATAGTCTTGCTCAATTCTAAGCTTGTGTCTTCCAAACATGTCCAGTTTTTCTTTGGCGGTGTATTTTTCCAGGAATTGTCTTCGAAAATCCATTTTAGTGATATATGGCGTCATGATTAACCAGCCTACAGCTAAGAAGGAAATATAAGCGGTTATAGCCATATCTCCATAATAAACATAATAAAAAAAACCTATCAAAAGCATTGCACCGGGTGCAAAAAACTTATTTCTAGAGACATCTTTTTGTAATATTTTATCATTTTTTATTCTTAATTCATTAAAATGAACTAAATCTTCTTCTCGAAATTCGTATTCTATTTCAAACATTTTTAGCTTCTAACATTGGTATTGTTTACAAGATGCGAGGGACAGAAATTATTGAGTCATTCGTCTCAGAACGTTTACTATAACATTTAGACTTATAGAATCGTGCAAAGAAATATAAAAAATTTATAAAATAAGTTTCCTGAATTGAAATTGATATTTTCTTATTTTATTTGTCGATAGTGTAAGCCCGATAGAATACCCAGAAATCCCCCAAGAGTATTTAGAATAAGATCTTCAATCTCTGAGGAACGTCTTATAAGAAACAATTGACCAATCTCTATACTCAGGCTTAATAAAGCACAGATTGATACAGCTTTAAATACAGTCAATTGGTTTTTAGTGAAAATTATAATAAAAAAGCCAAGAGGTATAAAACCTAATAAATTGATAACCCAATCTACTATGGGTTTTATTGCTATTATGTCTTCTGAAAAAGGGATTAAATTAAAGGATGCATCCTTTAAAACAAGATACTCAGGGAAAAAAAGATTTTCTTTTTTAGCATAATCAATTTTTTGCCCCCCACTTTCAATGACTGCATGACGAATTACGCCTTGCCAAGAACGGTTGTTAGTAAACTCATTTCCAAGTGCTAATTGATAATCAGGTGACCACTGAGAGATAGGATTGTTAGGTAGAAAGTTAGAAATTTTTTTAACGTTATTGAAAGAAATGTTAAGTTTCTTAGGAGTTATAGAAATATGTAACTGCTTCCATTCTTTATCATTCAGTACGTTTTTAAAACGATAGGGTGGATAGCCATTTTGATTGCTAAGGGGAGTGCGAATTCTTAAAATTAAATCAGCTCCTTCTTGAGCAATGGTCAAGTTGCGATGACGAATATCCTTTGAAATTGTAAGTATTCTGGCAGGTCCAATTTGATCAATATTAGCCGTTTTAAAATCGAGCTTAATATCAAGGTTTGATTCAGCTATTGCTGGTTTTAGCCATTTGAGCGGCTTGAGGTTGTGGCCAATTCCTATGTTATTAAATTGAATTCCACCAGACTGCGGGAGGGAGACATTATTTTTTTTTACTGGAAACTGGAAATTGAAGGGATAAAACCCAAAATACCAATAGGTCAAAAAAGCAGCAAATAAGGCAAGGTATTTGATGTTTTGTTGATGTTTTTTATTAGCTAAAAATGAGGCTTTCAATCTGTTAGGGAAGGATCATGTTGCCGTAAGTACTCGACCATAAATATTTTAACATTTTACTTGTCTTTTTTATCATCTTCGGCGTTGCTTAATCAGTTGCGTAGCTCGCTATGCGCCTGATTATGCGTCTTGAATATGACAAAAAATCCTGCGCAAAATTGTTAAAATATTTATGGTCGAGTACTTAATATGAAGATAAATATATTACAAATTTTGGGGCGCAATAATTTAACCAGTTGAAACAAAGAATATGCTTCAACTGGTGTGTAAATGTGGGTCTTTAATTATGATGCAGAAAATAAAGCTAGTTTTTGCATCAAAGTATCAATCGCTGGTTTAAGAATGGGTCCGACAGCTGGAATTGCGGTTATTTTGTCAACAAGAGGTTGAAGAGTAGAAATTTTATTTTCAGCAAGACTGCTAAGTGTTGCTTTTGCAGGATCAGGCAATTTATTGAATACTTCTGATAGAGTACCTATTTTTGCCGTTGCTTCAGTAAGTTGTGGTAAAGCAGCAGTAGCAGATTCGGCATCTGTCACTGAACCTAGGGAGTCAGTGATACCGTTGACAATATTACCTAGATCACTACCAATATTTACATAATCCGGTGTTTCTACATCAATTTCAGCGGTTAGGTTTTCAATGGTTCCCGTTGTATCTATTGCTGGTATATCGAGTGAACCTTCTTTTGTCGCCAGTTTTGGAAGAAAATAAGCGAGCAACCCCAGAAGTGCTAGCAAAGGAAGCCATAAAAATATTTTGCCAAATCCTGATCGAGAATTAGCTTCTATGTTGGGTGTTTGACCACCAGTGATTTTTGTATATTTATCATTTTGCATGCTACCAGTATCTGCTATACCAAGCATTCCGGCAGGTGTAGCTTGAGCAATGTTCTCTTTTTGTCCTTGCAACATACTGAGTAGACCCTTTGAATCAAGACTGTCACTACTCATTTTTTTACGGATAACACCAAGAATAACAGGAGCAAGAAGTCCTATTAGTGAGGTTGCAGACTTGCTCTTAATGCCACTAAAACCAGCAATTGTTGTTGCAATTTTTGAGATAGCCCCCTGTCCCATTAATGAGCCAAGGAGTTTAGTTCCCATCCCTATTAATGAACTCCCTTCTCCTCCCGACAGCATACTAGCAAAATTACCTAGTAGCCCCTCATCCATACCACCAAGAGTATTAACAAGAGTATCTGCACCCCCGTCTTCAGAAGATGATGAGACTAAACTGTCTAAAATTCCAGAAACTGCACCATTGATAGCATTTCCAGTATTTTCTTTAGATTCTCCCAAAAGATTTGTAACTTGATCAATAACAACATCGCCAAGTTCACTTTTTATAAGATCAACAAGATTAAATGACATTGAATGGCCCTCCCCATTTCTTAGGTTATATTATGATGAGTAAACCCTATAAATTGCTAGGGAAGTAAAATACTCAATATTATGACAACAGAATTTTTAATACTATTTAAAAATTAAAGTTGATTCTAACAGGGTATTGCCAAGTTGTCTAAACTCAATGAGTTGACAGCATAATATGTTGTAGATTATTGCTTGTTGCTTAGCTTTGTTTTTATGG
>VAPK010339270.1_pt1 | contig 10277 bp, 8 predicted proteins | sample 3395031 | NCBI WGS metagenome assembly VAPK01 (sample SAMN08290443, study PRJNA428436) | hydrothermal vent metagenome | isolation source: Deep-sea hydrothermal vent chimney 1 | place: Pacific Ocean: Juan De Fuca Ridge
GAATAGATACATTTGGCGAATCTGCACCAGGAGGCGACGTGATGAAACACTTCGGCTTTACTGTTGAGAATGTGGTCAAAATCGTTAAGGATGTCGTTTAAATAAAACTGTTCTGGATAACAAGTATATTTGTAGATAGGAGTATTAATTGCTATCTACAAATGAAAGTTATTCAAGGCGAACATAATCAAGGTATATGGGAGTTAAAACGTGAAGATAAGTAAATTAACAAATAGTTTGTTGGTTGCTATGTTGCTATCTACATCAATAGAAGTGACAGCGGCAGACAGTGAATATCCTGCCACAGATTTTCAACCAAAAGTTGTTTTTCAAGATGAAGATTATAAGCATACAGGCTCAACGAGTTCTAGTTCATCTTCTTCGAAAAAAGTGAAAGGGGAGGTAAGCTCTTCTGATCCAGACTATCCAGCAGCAAATTTTGAACCAGAAGTTTTGTATAAAGATGATGCATATAAGCATTCAAAAGGATCAGTTGGCTCGACTAGCAGTAATTCAAAGTCGACAAGTGAAAATTCTGGTGCAAGCGATCAAGCTGCTGAAGATTCATCAATGAGTTTGATAATTGGTTTGGCACTTCTAGCTGCAGCAGGTTTTGCTTTTTATAATAAGAGCAAAATAGGAGCTAAGGGAGCTAAGAAAAAAGGAACGGCAAGACGACGTCAGGTTGCTAGTAAAAGTTCAGCAGCTAAACAATCATCAGCTCCTGTTTTATCGGGTAGTGAAAGTGGAGTGGCGAGATACCTAGAAGATAAAAATGGTGTAGAACCCAGTGGTGTTGCTAAGTACTTAGATGAGAAAAATACTTCAGTAAGTGGTGTTTCAAAGTACGTTGCAAAGCAAAAGATTACGGCCAGAGTAGCATCAGTTACAGGTGTTGAAAAGTATTTAAAGGATAAATAATAATAATCTAAATTCGCATTTAATTTTGGGAGCTAAGGATACAAGGATGTAGGTGTTCTCAACAAACATAAAATATTTTGATATGAAGCGGAAAGTTGAGTACTCAAAATATCTAAATTTAATTAATACAATATTCAAGAGGTACAAATCATGGCTAATTTATTAGATCAACTTAAAGCAATTACAGTTGTCGTTGCAGATACAGGGGATATCGACGCAATTGAAAAATTTACGCCTCGTGATGCGACTACTAATCCTTCACTTATAACGGCTGCAGCACAAATGCCTCAGTATCAGAGCATAGTAGACGATACTTTGAAGGGAGCAATGGAAACTTTAGGTGACGATGCTAAAGAAGCTGATGTTGTTACATTGGCATTCGATAGACTAGCAGTATCGTTTGGTCTTAAAATATTAGATATTATTCCTGGACGTGTTTCCACTGAAGTTGATGCGCGCTTGTCATTTGATACTGAGGCTACAATAGCAAAGGGACGTGAAATTATTGAGCAGTATAAAGCTGCTGGTATATCAAAAGAGAGGATTCTTATTAAAATAGCTGCAACTTGGGAAGGTATTCTAGCAGCTGCAGTTTTAGAAAAGGAAGGGATTGCTTGTAACTTAACATTGTTGTTTGGCTTGCACCAAGCAGTTGCCTGTGCTGAAAATGGAATTACTTTGATTTCTCCTTTTGTTGGTCGAATTCTTGATTGGTATAAAAACGACACAGGGCGTGATTCTTATGAGTCAGCAGAAGATCCTGGTGTGGTTTCAGTGACTGCAATTTATAACTATTATAAAAAATTCGGTTATAAAACTGAGGTAATGGGAGCTAGTTTCCGAAATGTTGGTGAAATTACTGAGTTAGCTGGCAATGATTTATTAACTATCTCTCCAGGAATTCTTGAAGAGTTACAAGCAACGGAAGGTGATTTACCACGTAAATTAGATCCAGCAAAAGCAGCAACAATGGATATTGAGAAAATTACAGTTGATAAATCGACCTTTGCTAAAATGCATGAAGAAAACCATATGGCGAAAGATAAACTAGCTGAAGGGATTGAAGGTTTTGAAAAAGCACTTGTGTCTTTGGAAGAGTTATTGGCATCAAGGTTAGAAAAAATATCAGCTGCAGCTTAATGAAAGATGGTGGGTGATTGGTCTTTAAGCTTATTACCCATAATTTTTAAGTTCTATTAGTACAGACATCCTGTGCTGAATAATAAAATATATGTTTCAAAATATGTCACAAAAAATATTAGATATTGTAAAGCCAGGTGTTGTTACTGGCGATGATGTGCAAAAAATCTTTGCCATTTGTAAAGAAAATAAATTTGCATTACCAGCAGTTAATACCATTAACACTGATTCAATTAATGGTGCATTGGAAGCTGCAGCGAAAGTAAAAGCGCCTTTGATTATTCAATTTTCAAATGGTGGAGCTGCTTTTATTGCAGGGAAAGGTCTTAAGCTTGAAGGACAAGGGAATGCGATTCTAGGTGCTATTTCGGGTGCAAAGCATGTACATACAGTAGCTGAATCTTATGGGGTTCCAGTCATTTTGCATACAGATCATTGCGCTAAAAAACTGTTACCTTGGATAGATGGATTGTTAGATGAAGGTGAAAAATTCTATGCTGAAACGGGAAAGCCATTGTTTAGTTCGCATATGCTGGATCTTTCAGAAGAGAGTTTAGAAGAAAATATTGCTACTTGTGGAAAATATTTAGAGCGTATGTCCAAAATGGACATGACTCTGGAAATTGAATTAGGTGTTACAGGTGGTGAAGAAGATGGCGTAGATAATACTGATATGGATCAGTCACTACTCTACACACAGCCTGAAGAAGTTGCTTATGCATATGAAGAATTGAGTAAAATTAGTGATCGTTTCACTATTGCTGCGTCTTTCGGAAATGTTCACGGTGTATATAAACCTGGTAATGTTAAATTAACACCAACAATACTTAGAGATTCTCAGAAGTACGTTTCAGAAAAATACAATGTTGGTGAGAATACGCTTACTTTTGTATTCCATGGTGGCTCAGGTTCCTCTGAAGCAGAGATTAAAGAGTCCATCGGGTATGGAGTTGTCAAAATGAATATTGATACTGATACTCAGTGGGCAACTTGGGAAGGTATTATGAATTTCTATAAAAAGAATGAAGCGTATCTTCAAGGCCAAATTGGTAATCCTGATGGTGAAGATAGTCCAAATAAGAAGTATTATGACCCAAGAGTTTGGCAGCGTGAAGGTGAGGTCGCTATGGCAACTCGATTAGAACAAGCATTTTCAGATTTAAATGCTTTAGATACATTGTAGTTTAGCAAGCAATATTGCTTAAAAGGCCGATACGGGTTTTCTATATCGGCCTTTTTATGTGTGCTTTATATAGTTATGACTTCATCGCCTTTGCCAATTAGTACAATATCAGCGTCTCTAAGAGCAAAAAGTCCGACAGTTACAACACCTGTTATACCGTTAATCGTGCGTTCTAATTCCATTGGATTAGTAATGTCAAGATTGAGAACATCTAAAATTTCACATCCATTGTCTGTTAAATAATTTTCACGCCATATAGGTTGTCCGCCTAATTTAACCATTTCACGTGCTACGTAGCTACGAGCCATAGGAATGACTTCAACAGGTAATGGGAATTTACCTAAAATATCAACAGTCTTGCTGCTATCAACAATACACACAAACTTTTTACTGGCGGCTGCGATTATTTTTTCTCGAGTTAGAGCTCCACCACCACCTTTTATGAGTTTTTTGTTAGGATCGACCTCGTCAGCACCATCAATATAAACTTCAATATCACCTACATCATTTAATTCCATCACAGGAATACCAATATTTTTTAGGCGTTTTGTTGTGTCTACAGAGCTGGAAACAGCACCATCAATGCCTGCTTTATAGTCAGCCAGCATTTCGATAAAGAAATTGACTGTTGATCCGGTGCCAACACCAATAATAGATACATCTTTAATATATTCCAGAGCAGACTTGGCAACCTGTTTTTTTAATTCATCTTGAGTCATAGTTTATTTTATAAGTGAGGGGAGCGGTAGAAATTTACAAGGCTCCAAAGTGGGAAAAATGATTTTTAACTGTATTGTCTACAGAATACGTATAGTTACGTTTTTATAATCTATCAATTGTGATTTTATATGAAAATATATTTTGATGTTAAGAATTATTCTTATCCGTACCTAACTTAATTATCTATAGCATATATTATATATAATAGAGCTCTGTTTCAAAGATTAATAAATTAATATGGAAGATTTTTCTTATACAACTGATTATGAAGTTGACTCATTAAAAGTACCCCCTCATTCAATTCAGGCTGAACAGTCGGTGTTGGGTGGATTAATGTTAGATAATCAGACTTGGGATTCAATTGCTGATAAAGTTTACTCTGATGATTTTTATAGAAAAGATCATCGATTGATCTTTAAAACGATAGAGCAGCTCGCTGAAAAACAGGATCCATTCGATGTCGTTACTCTTTCAGAATTATTAGATGCAACCGATGATTTAAAGACAGCAGGTGGTCTAGCATATTTAGCAATGCTTGCAAAAGATACACCCAGTGCAGCTAACATTGTTGCCTATGCCAATATTGTAAGAGATAGATCTGTACTTAGGCAATTAATACATGTTGGTACAGATATCTCTGATTCGGCCTTCAATCCAGAAGGTAGAGAAACTTCTGATTTACTAGAGAATGCGGAAAGAGAAGTTTTTAAAATTGCTGAACAAAGGCAGAGAGGAGAAGACGGGGGATTCAAATCAATCAAAAACTTATTGGCTAGAGCGGTTGATAAAATAGAAACTCTCTATGAACAAGAAGGAAATATTACGGGTGCTAGTACAGGGTTTTCAGATCTTGATGAGCTTACTTCTGGTTTGCAGCCTTCTGATTTAATTATCGTAGCTGGTCGTCCATCGATGGGGAAAACGACAATTGCGATGAATATGGCTGAGAATATCGCCATTAAAGGTGATAAGCCTGTTGCAGTGTTCAGTATGGAGATGCCAGGTGATTCCTTGGCAATGCGTATGATGTCTTCTTTAGGGCGTATAGACCAAAATAAAGTAAGAACAGGGAAACTGGAAGATGATGAATGGCCACGATTAACCTCAGCGATAAACTTACTAGCAGAAACTAAATTATTTATTGACGATACGCCGGCATTAACACCGACAGAAGTAAGAGCACGAGCGCGTCGGTTAACGCGTGAACATGGACAACTAGGATTGATAGTATTAGATTATTTACAATTGATGCAGTCGCCTTCAAGTGGTGAAAACAGGGTACAACAAATTTCTGATATATCCCGAGGTTTAAAAGCATTAGCCAAAGAATTGAATGTTCCAGTTGTGGCATTATCACAGTTAAATAGAAACTTAGAACAGAGACCGAATAAAAGACCTGTAATGTCAGATTTAAGAGAATCTGGGGCAATAGAGCAAGATGCAGATTTGATCGTTTTTGTATACCGTGATGAAGTTTATAATGAAGATAGCCCCGATAAAGGAATCGCTGAAATTATTATTGGCAAGCAAAGGAATGGTCCATTGGGAACTGTTAGACTAACCTTTTTAGGACAATATACCCGGTTTGAGAATTTTGCAGGAGACCCCTATTCCAGTGAGGAATATGAATGACCACAGAGCCTTACGCATTAATTAACCTGAAAGCGATTAGGCAGAATGTTAAAAAGGTTCGTGAATTTGCCCCAAATGCAAAAATAATGGCAGTAATTAAGGCAAATGGATATGGACACGGCTTATTATTAATGGCGCAGGCGTTAAATAATATCGATGGACTTGCTATAGCCCGTATTAGTGAAGGAGTTTTTTTAAGAAAATCGGGGGTTGAAAGTAAGCTTCTTATTTTAAGTGGTTTTTTTAGCGAGCGACAGCTAAACGATATAGTTGAATATAGTTTGGATGTCGTTGTACATTCAGTGCAACAGGTTGAAATATTAAAAAAATATCTAGGGCAAACTAAAATTTCAATTTGGTTAAAACTGAATACAGGAATGAACAGGCTAGGTTTGAGTCCCAGCGAATTTTCAAAAGCCTACCAACAACTTATTGCATTACCTAATATTAACTCATCAATTTCATTAATGACTCATCTGTCCAGTGCGGATGATATGAAGAGTTCAATGACTCAGCAGCAGATTGCACTCTTTAATAAAACTGTAAATAATATTTCAGGCGAAAAAAGTATTGCAAATTCTGCGGGAATTATTGGTTGGCCTAATTCAGTAACAAATTGGGTGCGTCCAGGATTAATGTTATACGGAGTATCACCTTTTTTGAATAGTTATGGAGAAGATTTTGGGCTTAACCCTGTGATGAGTCTTCATTCAAAAATAATTGCAGTAAAAAATATTGCTGCTGGTGAATCTGTTGGGTATTCAGGAGCCTGGGTAAGTAAAAAACAGACAAGACTGGGTGTCGTGGGAATAGGTTATGGCGATGGCTATCCACGTCATGCGAAAATTGGAACACCCGTATTGGTAAATAATAAAAGAGTTCCATTAGTCGGCCGTGTTTCAATGGATATGATTACTGTTGATTTAAGCTCTCAGAAAAACGCAAAACCAGGTGACCCAGTGACTTTGTGGGGTGATGGGTTGGCAGTTGAAGAGATTGCAAAATATGCAGATACAATTTCTTATACTCTGTTGTGCGGTATTACTCAAAGAATAAAAGTTTCTTATGTCACTGGATAAGGGGTTTGTTCTTAGGTTTAAAAAAAATGAATAATAGGAGGACTTGAGTAATGATCTTTAGTGTTTTTCTTTATTCAAAAAGAATACCTTCATTGACTTTTGCAATACTAATTTGACGGAGCATATTTCTGCTTTACCATTAGATATATCTAGTCAATATGTTCTTGGTTTAACGCCCGACGTAAAAAAACTTGATGCTACAGATTTAGGAAGTGCACAATTTTTCTTGTTTAATCAAAGTAAAATAAGGTCTATCAATGGTTATATTCCGGTAGGTCATCTTGGCATCCTTAAACTGATTCCGTATCCTTTGGTTTATGGTATTTTTTTTCGACAAGAAACCTTAAAAAAAATAAGCCAGCCTTCTGACGTAGATGCAGATATATAGCTATCAAATAATGAACATTGGTTATATTTCTGCTTGGAAAAGTGATATTTATAGTGGAAATTTCTGAATTACTTGCTCGGGCTGGGCTACAAATTAGCTCATACTCGAAAGGAGAGAAGGTATCGATTAAACCAAAGAAAACAAGTAAAGTCGAAGGCACTTACTTTTCAGACAATTGATGGCTCTATCAAGCTTGAGTACTAGGATGGGATGATGCATGAGCAGGGCGACCGTATATAAACAATCAAAATATCAATAGCTTATGAGTATTAAATATTTTTTATTGTGATTTTTTTATATTTTGGGTAAATCTCATCAATTTGTGTAAGAATTTCTTATTTTTTAAGATTGACTCAGAATATAACCCAAAAGTAAAGCGTGTAAGCTATTGATTATAAGTTTATTTATATGCGGTCGCCCTGGATGCATGAGTGTGAGTGGTTCCTTGTTGAGAAGGTTGATGTAGATCGTATATTAATTTTTCCAGAGTCTATTGGAATGGGTATCATGCAGTTATAGATGGAATAGAATATACAGTGAGTTCATATAAAAACGCATTAGTAAAGGTTACTATTCCAGCAAATTGTGAGTGGTAATTGTTCGATTAAAATTAGCTGGTAGACAACAAGCAAATTATATATAAATATATAGTTCACTATGTTAGAAATGGAAAATAAATAACTTATATATTCCTACTTGTTTTTGCTTACAACTTTTTTATTTTCCGTTCCTTATATCAGAATTTGTGCTTATTATTAAAAATAATGTTTCATAGAGCCTTTCCTTCTTTAAAAAGCATATTATCTATAGTCTCTGCAATGCTAATTTCTTCTAGTATTGTATTCACATCAGTATTGTTTTTTGAAGATTTCTTTTTTATTGATGATGCACAAAATGCTTTTCTTCCGTTTTATAAAGAAATCGGGCGTATTTGGTTGAGTGGCCACTTACCTCTCTTAACGACGAACATTTTTTTTGGCGGCAATATATTAGTGGATATGATGCATTCGCCCTTTTCCCCTCAAACAATTTTAACGGGGTTACTGGCTAATCAGGTAGCTTCGTTTCGAGTAGCAGCAAATTTTTTAGCTTGGTTTAACATTACACTTATCATTGCAGGTGCCTATTGGTTAGGACGGATTTTAACAATACGGGCAAGTTATGCTTTTTTGTTTGGCTTTATTGTAGCGACAAATCCAGTATTTTTATATGTTTATACTGCTTCTTGGTGGAATTTTGCATCAGCGTTTGCCTGGTTTATTGTCAGTTTTGCAGCTTTGCTACAATTTCGCCTGAATCAAAGTGCTTGGGGTTTTGTTGTTGCGGTTTTATTCTTGTGTTTTCTATTTGCAACAGCGGGAACACACATGCAGTTCGCCTATATCATCTGTTTTAGCGTGATGCTTGTGTTAGAAGGCTATCATAATCGAAGTTTAAAGCGACTTATGAATATAGTGTTTATTGCTGTGTGTGCAGGACTTATATCAGCCATTCCACTAATGTCAGAATATATTTTAAGTTCAAGTATAATTGTGAGGTCTAGTGCATTTAGTAATGTTGGTAATTTTTTAGTTCCACCCTGGGGTAGTATAATCAATGCTTTTAACCCATTTTATGCTACCTATATGAATGCATTTGGGGGTTATTCTTTTATTCCATTTTCATTGGCTTACATCGGTATAATTTCGATTTTACTATTATTTTCAGATAAGAAAGCACTACCATTTCCTTTCAACTATCAGTTGATATTCTTTTTAGCAATCATATTGATACTTTTTGTTTTTTCTTCCAGTAATTTTGGACCTATGCGCTGGCCTTTTCGCTATTTGCCAGTGTGGAGCATGATGGTATCCATGATAGTTATATTTCACCTTGAAAAGGCTGTTTTTAATTTTTCCAGGACTCAAATATACCGATTTGGAGGCTTAATTTTTGGTGCAACTTGGATTCAATTATTTTCCTCAGAATCTTTTGTGTTTAAGTGGAAAAATATAGGATTTGCTTTGCTGTTCCTTTTTTTATGTATTGGCTTGGTTAAATACTTTTTAAAATTTAAAGATGAGCCAAAAAAGCGTATTGGATTATTGTGGTTTGTGACAGTTATTGCATGGGTTGGAATGTTAGCAAAAACGCACTCTTTAGGAGAAGGAGGGTTGTTGTATAATCCTAATTTAACAGAGCAAATTTCTGGTTTGCCATCGGAGTTTCCTTCTCGTTATGTACTGGGACTAACACCTAACGATCAAAGTAAAAATTTTGATGCTACAGATTTAGGCAGTGCGCAAATTTTGTTATTTGGGGAAAAAAAATTACAGTCTATCAACGGGTATAGTCCCATAAATCATATTGGACTACGAAAATTGTTCCCCTCTCTTTCTGCTCACGGTATTTTTATTCCGAAAGAGAGCTTAAAAAATATTAGTCAGCCATCAGAAGTTGACAAAAATATATTTGACTATCAAATTATGAATATTGGATTTATTTCTGCCTGGAAAAAGGATATTACGCCAGAAATTTCTACATTGCTTGTCCGAGCAGATTTGAAAGTCGAACCTTACTTAGATAACAATAAAGTATTGATTAAACCAGAAAAAATAAGGACTGTTGAAGGGTCTTTGACCTATCAATCTATAGATGGTTCAGTAAAATTTGAGCGAGAAGATGGAATGATGCATGAATGGTTTCAAGTAAAGAAAACTGATGTTAATCGGATACTCATTTTTTCTAGAGTTTATTGGCTTGGGTATCATGCAGTTATCAACGGAGTAGAATATCCAGTTAGTGCGTACAAAAATGCATTAGTGAAGGTAGCTATTCCAGCAAAAGTGAGCGGTAAAATGCATTTGTATTATGAACCTATTTCTTGGAAATATACCAAATGGTCACTAATATCTGGGATTATTTTACTTGGGTTCGTATTTGTTCGATTAAAATTAGCAAGTCCAACTGTTATTCATTCATCGGGAAAACTAGTTAAACAGAGGTAGGCTGATGCTCTTTTGCTCACACAGATTTTAATAAATAAATGGTAACAAAATGCGTTGTTATCGACCTTGTTACGTATGAGGAAGCTGTTATTTAAAATTTAATGGTGGGCAAAAAAGCACCACCTACTACAGCGATTCAGAGCATTTAAGGTCAATCAAGTAAATCAATAAGATAGAGTAGATGTAAAAAATATTTTTCTCGCTATTTTAACCCTGTATAGTTAATA
>VAPK010470568.1_pt1 | contig 10275 bp, 5 predicted proteins | sample 3395031 | NCBI WGS metagenome assembly VAPK01 (sample SAMN08290443, study PRJNA428436) | hydrothermal vent metagenome | isolation source: Deep-sea hydrothermal vent chimney 1 | place: Pacific Ocean: Juan De Fuca Ridge
CAAACTGAAACTGCAAAAAGCAATTACCAATTTTCTGTAGAACAATATATCAACTCTAAAAATAATTTACGGTTAGCCGAAAGCATTGAACAAAAAAATCAAATAAAATATACTGAAGGTATAGCCACGAGCTTTGAGCTAAGACAAGCTCAAATTCAATTATACACATCGCAACAAGAATATTTGCAATCAATGTTAAATGTGATTACTTCAAAAGCTGAATTAGAGGTGTTACTGAATAAAATCATAAACAATGAAGTAACTAGTCAGTCTGATTCATCAGCATTAAATAATACCGTTGAAACTGAAGAGATACAAGAACTAAAAAGAAAAATTTTATTAGCTGATAAAAAACCTCAACAAAAAAACAAACAAGAGAAAACGCAGGCATTAACGCGTATTCCGCAAAAAGATAATAACCCTGAGAATAAGCAACCATCAAAGGATAAAACCAAACAATTTAAACCTTTAACAAAAACCGCGGGTTCTATAATCAAAAAGGAAAATAATAAACCTGTTGTATGTCAAATTAATGGTGTTGAAAATGGATTTTATTTAATTGTTAGTGTATTTTCCAGTAAAAAGAATCTCGACAGTTTTATTAAGAAAATAGAGGGTAAGGGCTTGTCTCCAGAATATTTTTATAATGCAAAGAGGAAACTCTATTATGTATACCTAAAAAAGTATGTTGTTTTAACAGAGATTGAGGCAGACAAAAAAACAAAATTTAACAATCAATATTTTGATGACACTTGGATATTATCAGTCCAAAATTAATTTATAAAAGATGAAACGAGCATGTTAAAATTTTTCATACCAAAAAATGATTAATATCGAACAGCATGTGACCGTTAAAAAATAATAAATATAAACACATGAAACATATATATACGATACTTGTTATAATATTACTTACAATAACATCATGCGAAAAAAAAGAAGTAGTTTCTGAAAATATTCAAGAATTACAAGAGCAGAAAAGTGCTATAAAAACACAAATAGATAGTTTAAGTAAGAGATTAAAAATTATTGATGTTGCACTCTCAAAATTAGATAAGAGTAAAAAATTGCAGGTGGTAACCATTCTACCTGTAGAATATGGAACGTTTAAGCATTATATTGAAATTCAAGGGATAGTTAAAGCAGATAAAAATATTGAAATAAGACCTGAAATGGGCGGAACAGTTAAAGCAATTTATGTTAAAGAAGGTCAACGGGTTTCAAAAGGACAAACATTAGTTCAACTAGATGATGCTACTGTAAGAAATAATATCACTCAGTTAAACACTCAGTTAGCACTAGCTAAAACTACTTTTGATCGTCAAGAACGTTTGTGGAAACAAAAAATAGGTTCAGAAATGCAATTTCTTCAGGCAAAAGCTCAAAAAGAGAATTTACAAAATAATTTAGCAAGTCTAAGAACACAGTCTCGTAAAATGAAAATTATAGCCCCTTTTAGTGGAGTGGTTGATGAAATATTTCCTAAAAATGGTGAATTAACAAGCCCGCAAATGCCTGTGGTTCGTCTTCTAAATTTAACCAATGTATATGTTGAAGCAGAAGTAACCGAGACCTATTTACCAACTGTAAAAATTGGAACAGAAGCAAATATATATTTTCCATCAATACATAAAGAAGTCAATTCTAAAATTGCACAAATAGGGAATTATATTAATCCTGATAATCGCAGTTTTAAAACTAGAATAAATATTTCAAATAAAGATAGACTTATTAAACCTAATCTGTTGGCAGATTTAAAAATATTAGATTTTGAAGCCGATGGTATTATCATTCCTTCAACACTGGTACAACAAGACCAAAATGGTAATAATTATGTTTTTATTATCAACGCTACAAATGAAGAAAAAATAGTTGTAAAAAAGTTAATAGATATTGACAATGAATATAATCATGAAGTTTATATAAGTAATGGGTTAACTGAAAATGATACATTGATTAATACTGGAGCTAGGCTCGTAAAAGCAGGTGAAATAGTTAAAATAAGCACTAAGTAAATCAAAGAATTTTAGAATTATTGATATGAGTAAAGTAGAAAGAGAATTTAAGTTATCAACGTGGTCAATTCATAATAAAATGACCGTGTTTGTAATACTTGTAATGATATTTTTAGCTGGTATTTTTTCGTATCAAAGTATGCCAAGAGAGGCATTTCCTGAAATTGTTGTCCCTGAAATTTATGTAGCTACACCTTATCCCGGTAATTCAGCCCTAGATATTGAAAAATTAATTACACGTCCGATAGAAAAAGAAATAAACGGAATTTCTGGCGTAGATGAAATAGTTTCTACATCTATAGAAGGGTTTTCATCAATACAAGTAAAATTTGATTTTAGTGTAACCCCTAATGAAGCGTTACGAAAAGTAAAAGACAAGGTTGATGCTGCTTTATCTGATAAAGATTTTCCTAAAGATTTACCTGCAGACCCAACAGTACAAGAATTAAATTTTGCCGAATTAATGCCCATTATGAACATTAATTTATCTGGTGAATTTTCTATGAATCAGCTTAAGGAGTATGGAGAGTATTTAGAAGATGAAATTGAAAAAGTTCCTGAAATATCTAAAGTTGACATCAGAGGTATTCAAGATAAGGAGGTAGAAATTAGTGTTGATCTCTATAAAATGCAAACTTCTGAAATTAGTTTTAATGATATCGGCGGCGCTATTCAGAATGAAAATATGACCATTTCTGGAGGTGATTTGCTAGAAAACGGACTGCGGAGAAATGTCCGTGTAATTGGGGAGTTTAAAACCGCTAAAGAAATTGAAAATATTATAGTAAAACAGGAAAATGGTAATATTGTTTACCTAAGAGACATTGCTATCGTTCGTTTTAAAGAACAAGAAAAAGATAATTATGCTCGTGAATTTTCACAACCTGTTGTTATGTTAGATGTTACCAAACGAGGTGGTGAAAACCTAATTAAAGCTTCTACTCAAATTGATTCAATTCTTGCTAAAGCAAAAAAATCTTTCTTTCCTTCAAACTTGTACATTTCTAAAACGAATGACATGACCAATGATACTAAAACAATGGTCGCTGATTTAGAGAACAGTATTATTTTAGGTGTCATTTTGGTAGTTTTGGTATTGCTATTCTTTTTAGGTACTCGAAATGCGCTTTTTGTAGGTGTAGCAATACCATTATCTATGTTTATTTCATTCATCATTTTAAACGCCTTGGGCGTAACATTAAATATGATGGTACTATTCTCATTAGTACTGGCTTTAGGTATGCTGGTTGATAATGGTATAGTAGTTGTAGAAAATGTGTATCGATTATTAGATCAAGGGTATTCAAAAATTGATGCCGCCAAATTTGGTGTTGGTGAAGTTGCTATGCCAATTATTGCTTCTACAGCAACTACATTAGCTGCATTTTTACCATTGGCTTTTTGGCCTGGTATGATGGGCGAATTCATGAAATATCTACCTGTTACTTTAATTATTGTACTGGGATCTTCCTTATTTGTTGCCTTAGTTATCAATCCTATGTTAACTTCTGTTTATATGAAGATTAAAGAAGATGAAGTTGATTTTAAAAAGCTTTTAAAATATAGTATTATTCTGTTTATTATTGGTGCATTATTATTGGTTGCCGGGATAGCCTTAAAAATTAAAGGATTAAATGCTCTTGGATTATTATTGATATTAGCTGCATTACTAAGAATTATCAATACAAAACTATTAACCCCTGCTACAGCATGGTTTCAGCATAAACTATTGCCTAAATTAGAAAGCATTTATGAGAATGTATTAAAATTTGCATTATTTGGTATAAGACCAAAGTTATTTGTTTTCGGAACTTTTGGTTTATTAATCTTATCATTTGTTTTATTTGCTGCCTTTCCACCAAAGGTACTTTTCTTTCCAGATACACCACCAAAACAGGTATATGTATATTTAGAATATCCGATAGGAACCGATATTGAAGTTACCAATAATCTTTCTAAAGAAATTGAAAATAAAATTCAAGATCATTTAAAGAAATATGAGGTAAATGGTGATAACTTATTGATCACATCTGTAATTGGTCAAGTTGGTGAAGGTACTAGTGATCCGAATCAAGGTCAGCAGGGTGGTACAACTCCCAATAAAGCTCGTATTACTGTCGATTTTGTAAAATTTATTGATAGAGATGGTACTGATACAAATGATGTTTTGATTGAAATTAGAGAATTACTTCATGGTTTTCCGGGTGTGAAAATTACGGTTGATCGTCCTGAAGATGGTCCGCCAACAGGTCCTCCTATAAACATTGAAGTTACCGGCGATGATTATAAGCAATTATTGTACGCTGCAGACGACATCAGACAATTTATTAACGATGCTAATATTTTAGGTATTGAAGATTTAAAATTAGATGTTGAACAGGGTAAACCTGAACTTCCTGTAATAATTGATAGGCAAAAAGCACGTCGTTTAAACATCTCAACCGGTCAAGTTGGCGATGTATTAAGGACTTCATTATTCGGAAAAGAAGTTTCTACTTTTAAAGACGGTGAAGATGATTATCCTATTAATATTAGATTAATGGATAAGTATCGATATAATAAAGATGCTTTGATAAATCAAAAAATTACATTTAGAGATCAAGCAAGTGGTAAAATTGTACAAATTCCTATTTCGGCAATTGCCCATACAGAAACTTCTTCAACTTTTAGTGCTGTAAAACGGAAGGATCTAAATAGGGTTATTACTCTTTTTTCAAATGTATTAGAGAATTATAACGCAACCGAAATAAATAATCAGATTAAAAAAGTATTAGAAAACTATACGTTGCCTCAAGGAATTACATTTTCCTTTACCGGTGAGCAAGAAAAACAAGCTGAAGAGATGGCATTTTTAAGTAGAGCATTGATGATTGCGGTATTTTTAATCTTCTTAATACTTGTTGGTCAGTTTAATTCAACCTCAACTCCTATTATAATTTCATTATCTGTGATATTAAGTTTAATAGGCGTATTGTTGGGTCTAATAATTTTTAGAATGGAATTTGTTGTTATGATGACCATGATAGGTATCATTTCATTGGCAGGTATTGTTGTAAATAATGCCATAGTACTAATAGACTATACGCTCTTAATAATGAAGCGAAAACGTTTGGAAAATGATTATGCTGAAAATGCATATACCAAAGAATTGATTTACGAAAGTATTGTAGAAGGTGGTAAAACACGATTGAGACCTGTTTTATTAACTGCTATTACAACAATTTTAGGTTTATTACCCTTAGCTATTGGTATCAATATTAATTTTATGACTTTATTTACTGAGTTTGACCCTCATTTTTATATTGGAGGTGAAAATGTTGCCTTTTGGGGACCTATGTCTTGGACTATTATTTTCGGATTAGTTTTTGCTACTTTTTTAACTTTAATAATTGTTCCTGTTCTGTTAAGTTTACTTACAAACTTTAAAGCTAAGGTTTTTAAACGTTTTGTGAGTAAGGAAGTAATACCAAATTAAAGGTTAAAACCAAAAACCAACATTAAAAAACCAATAATTTTGATTGGTGTCAGGTGACCATGTGTATTTTATTTCAACGGGACCGATAAAAGAATCTAATCCGTAACCAATAGCATAGCCAGATCTTGTATTCGCAAATATATCACCATCATTAAACAAGTCACTATCAGCTCTCGCATAATTTCCTGTAAAGGATGCGAAATTATTTTTGAACAATTCATACCTCAACGTTAAGGCTGATTTTAAAAAAGCCGTATCTCCCAAATCGGCCACTTCATATCCATAAAAAGGAACAAAATTATTTACAAAATTTTCATTATTACCTCCTAATAAATAATCGAATATTCCATTATCATTATCGCCTATTGTAATACCTGCTTCAGAAATATAATGTAAGGTTAACTTATTAAAAAAAGTATGTGCATAGCCTAATTTACCGTAAAATTGAGAAAATGGAGTAAAATCATTATCAAAATCTGATGAAATCAAATACGCTTTATAATTTACATCTAAAAAAATACCCTTTTTAGTAAAGTAATTTTTATCATAGGTATCTAATCGTAGTTTTGCAAAAGCACCTAAATAATTACTCTTATCAAGATAGTCTTTTGAAATCTCGTTATTCTCCAAAATTTCAGAAAAAACTCTTAAAAACTTGTCTTCAATGCCAATTCTCAACGCTACATTTTTATTAAAAGCCGTTTGTAAAAAAAGTTGTGTAGTAAAATCATTATACTCTATCGGTGTTTTTACAATGGCTTCTGACTGATCATCAAAATTGAGAAAAAAACTTTTATTAAAACCATTATACCTTGTATTGATACCGTAGCTCCAATGAAATCCATTATCAATAAAATAGTCAATATTATATCTGATATTATCTCCTAAAATAAAATCTGCTGAGAACTGGTCATTTTTAAAAAGTATATGCTTTGAGGTAAGATTAAGTAAAACTCCCGTTTTGTATAAATCATCAAAATGAACTCCTAATTGTAAAAAAGTAGATACTTCTTCTTCTTTTATATTTAAGTGTATTTCAGTTCCTTTATCCTGTTGTACAAATTTATAATAGATGCTTTCAAAATTACCGGTTGCCGATAAACTATTAATACCTTCATTAAATTTTTGAAAAGTTATGTATCCAACCCTCTCAATATCTAGCTTGCTTAAAATATATTCATTTGTATAATTTTTATTTCCAAAGATTTTTATACCATTTATGTATAACATTTCTTTCTTAAAATGAGTCCTTTTATTTATGTTTACAGTAGTGTTTTTCTGCTTTTCTGCAATTTCTTTTAAGTAATTAATTTGTTTACTTGCAACCTCTTCTCCTTTAGCAATAATTTCTTTTGTAAGGTCAAATGATACTACATTATAATTACTTATATCAGGATGCATATATAAATCTGTTTCTTTTCTTTTTAACGCTACATCGTCATACATTTGAAAACCAACAATTTGCATTAAAATATCCGGTGCAGAATTCAAATCTTCTTTATCTTTTAATTTATCTTGCACATCAACTCCAATAATAAAATCGAGCCCTTTTTGCCTCATTATATCTACAGGAAAATTATTTGCAACACCTCCGTCAGTCAATAATTTACCATCTATCTCAACAGGATTTAATAATGTAGGAAATGAACCACTTGCTCTGATGGCCAACGGTAAAAAACCTTTTTCTAATATTTCAGGAGCACCCGTTTCTAAGTTAGTTGCCATACAGAAAAACGGAATTGGTAATTTTGAAAAATCTTCAACCTCATGTACATGTTCTGTTAATCTTGATAAGGTATTAAAAACATTTTGCCCTTTTGAAATCGCAGTGGGTAATGCAATACTTCCATTTTTTATGGGTAAGGTTATGGCATATTTTTCAGTATTTTCTTTCTGATAAATTGATTTTGACTTTCTAGGTAATTTATCTTGCATTAATTGCGTATAGTCAAACGAAGTAATTATAGAATCTAATTCATTAGCTGAATACCCTGAAGAATATAACGCGCCTACCATTGCCCCCATACTTGTACCACCAATATAATCAATTCTTATACCTGCATCTTCTAATACTTTTAACACACCAATATGTGCTAGTCCTTTTGCACCACCACCACTCAATACCAAGCCTACTTTTATATCTTTTTTTTGTACAATTGTATCCTGAGAAAAGACATTTTGTACTAGTAATAATATTATAATTATAAGAAGGTTTCTTAACATGGTTAGCAACTAATTATTCTTTAGTATGATAATGATTATGTACTTTGGTTGCGCGAGAAACTCCTATAATTTTTCCAAGTTCTAGAATAGATGTTTCTGATACTCTTTTGGCCGATTTAAAATGTTTTAACAAAGTTACAACTGTTTGTTTACCTATGCCCGAAATTTGTTCTAATTCAGTCTCAATAGCACTTTTACTACGTTTATTTCTATGAAATGTGATGGCAAAACGATGTGCTTCGTTACGTAATTGTTGAATAATCTTTAAGGTTTCTGACTTCTTATCTAAATACAAGGGTATAGGGTCATCAGGATAAAAAATCTCTTCTAATCTTTTTGCAATACCTATAATTGCTATTTTTTTTCGCAATCCTAACACCTCCAAACTTTTCAATGCTGATGATAACTGACCTTTACCTCCATCTATAACTATTAGTTCGGGTAGTTCTTGTCCTTCATCTAACAATCGTTTATATCTTCTATGTACAACCTCTTCCATTGAGCCAAAGTCATCCGGACCTTCAACCGTTTTTATATTAAATTTCCGATAGTCTTTTTTACTTGGCTTTCCGTTTTTAAAAACCACACAGGCAGCAACAGGATGTGTACCTTGAATATTCGAATTATCAAAACATTCTATATTTCGGGGTTCTTTAGGCAAGCGTAAATCTTTTTGCATTTGTGCCATAATCCTATTCGTATGCCTATCCGGATCAACTATTTTAATCTGTTTAAAACGTTCCTGCCTAAAGTATTTTGCATTGCGTAATGACAGTTCTACAATTCGTTTTTTATCTCCTAGCTTCGGGACAGTTACTTTAATAGCATCACCTATATTAACCTTAAATGGCACATATATTTCTTTTGATTGTGAATTAAACCGTTGTCTAATTTCTACAATGGTTAGTTCCAATAAATGCTTATCATCTTCATCTAGCTTCTTTTTAATTTCTATAGTATGAGACTGAATAATAGCTCCATTGTTTATTTTAAAAAAGTTTACATAGGCAAAACTTTCGTCAGAAATTATGGAGAACACATCAACATTGGTAATTGACGGATTAACCACGGTAGATTTAGATTGATAATTAGCTAATAGATCTATTTTTTCTTTAATTTTTTGTGCTTCTTCAAACTCAGTATTATCAGCAAACTTCAACATTAAATTTTTAAACCTTTGTAGTGAATCTTTGAAATTACCTTTAATAATGTTTCTAATTTCTTTAACATCCTCTAAATAGTCGGTTTCGGTTTGCAAACTTTCACAAGCGCCTTTACAATTTTTAATATGGTATTCTAAACATACTTTGTATTTTTTGTTTTGGATATTCTTTTCAGACAGGTCATACACACAAGTACGCAACGGATACAGTTCTTTAATTAAGGATAATAAAGCTCTAACTGTTCTGACAGAAGTATAGGGTCCAAAATATTCTGAACCGTCTTTAATGACTTTTCTCGTTAAAAAAACTCTGGGAAATGGTTCTTTTTTGATACAGATCCAAGGATAGGTTTTGTCATCTTTTAAGAGTATATTATAACGAGGTTGGTATTTTTTTATCAGATTATTTTCTAATAATAAGGCATCTGTTTCTGTTTCAACAACAATGTGTTTAACTGAAATGATTTTTTTTACTAAAACACTGGTTTTACCATTTTCATGATTTTTAGTAAAGTAGGAGCTGACTCTTTTTTTTAAATTTTTGGCTTTACCTATATATAAAATGGTATCATCTTTATCAAAATATTGATACACTCCGGGTTGGGAGGGTAGTGTTTTTAATTGTAATGTTAAGTCAGGCGTAACCATTAAGCGAAGTTAAGGAAATAAACTTCATGGTACTATTCAAAACCTTCGTTAAAAAATTCTTTTACATCAATATCTAGGGCTTTGGCTATTTTAAAAATTGTTTTTAATGTAGTATTTATTTGTGCTCTTTCAATTCTACCAATTTGATTAATAGGAATATTTGAGTCATTAGCTAAATCTTCTTGAGATAAACTGCTATCAAGTCTGATTTTTCTTAGACGCTTTCCGAATTGTTTTAAAAAGATTTCTTCTTCTTTGTGTTGCACATTCAAATGTGGCAACAATTTTAAAAAATTGTAAACACATACATGTGTTATAAAATAATTTATTATATTAGCCTCAACTTAATTAAACTGAACTGGGGAGGTCAGTTAATAATAATATTGTATTGCTCTATTTCCCTTTTATTTAAATGGTATTTTTTTGAGTAGTTTATAATTACAACTACTGTTAAAATTATATTACAATATTACTATAGTTTAATTAAGACTGTACTCATAATTTTTTACTAATTTTAAATCGTTAAACACTATGAAAAATCAACTCAAAATTTATTTTAAATTCGGAATTCTACTCTTTGGAATTTCACTATTACTTTGGAATTGTGAAAAAGAAAATTTACTTGAAGTTTCTCAATCAAATGTTAAAAAGCATCTTTTTAAAGTAAAAACCATTACACTTTCTGAAATACCACAAATTAGAGATTTTATACTTGATAAGACTAATGACAATATATTCACAAAAAGTACTGA
>VAPK010016071.1_pt1 | contig 10273 bp, 8 predicted proteins | sample 3395031 | NCBI WGS metagenome assembly VAPK01 (sample SAMN08290443, study PRJNA428436) | hydrothermal vent metagenome | isolation source: Deep-sea hydrothermal vent chimney 1 | place: Pacific Ocean: Juan De Fuca Ridge
CCTGAAAAATGCACAGGGATTACGATTTTCGGGAGCTTATTTTCCTGCTTAGCTATTTTTAGTTTTTGCTCTAACCCTTTAGCACAAAGATTATAGGTTTGTGGATCAATATCAACAAAATCAACCTGCGCACCACAATACAGCCCACAGTTAGCAGAAGCCACAAAGGTATTAGGACTCGTCCAAAACCAATCACCTTCACTTAGCCCAAGTGCAAGACAAGCAAGATGCAAAGCAGAGGTTGCACTATTAACAGCCACACCAAACTTGGCATCGCAGTACCCAGCCACGGTTTTTTCAAATAAAGGGACTTGAGGGCCTTGGGTTAAAAAGTCAGATTTTAGAACATCGATTACTGAGTCTATATCCGTTTTATTAATCTGATGCTTGCCGTAAGGAATTATTTTCACATTATCCAGATGGAAAATTTTGAATTAACTTGATAGGGAACTGCTTGTTCCAATTGTTCTACTGCCGATCCGTTGGCTAGATAATGAGGTGGTAGTACGTCAACCGCTTGAATATCATACTCCGAAAGCTGTTGGCACCCATATAGAATCATCGTAATTAATCTACCCTATTGACACTAAGTTGATCTACTGACAAAAAATCAGGGTTGGTTCCGGAATGATATTCAAACCCGAGTTCAACAAAGTTACCCCTTTCACCTAATTTATTTTCAGTAAAATCATTACTATGGCTGTTGAAAGTAATACTCGGGCAAATTACAAAATGATCCTCGAATTCAATGGTTAAATGCGAATCATCCCTAGGGCACATTATTTCATGTAACTTTTCTCCCGGGCGAATTCCAACTATTTTGGTGGCCATATCGGGAGCGATAGATTTCACTAAATCAGTAATGCGCATAGATGGAATTTTTGGTACAAATATTTCGCCTCCCTGCATACGTTTAAAATTTTTTAAAACAAAATCTACCCCAGACTGTAAAGTTATCCAGAAACGAGTCATGTCATTGTGCGTAACTGGTATAAATTCCGCTTGCTCTTTAACCAGTTTCTGAAAAAAGGGCACCACAGATCCTCTTGAGCCTATTACATTACCATAGCGTACCACAGAAAACTGAATCTGCTTTTCACCCTTGATATTATTGGCTGCGACGAACAATTTATCTGAAGCCAACTTGGTTGCACCATACAAATTAATTGGATTTGCCGCTTTATCCGTAGATAAGGCAATTACCTTTTTTACATTATTGGCTATAGCAGCCTTAATTACATTTTCCGCACCATAAATATTTGTTTTGATGCACTCCATCGGATTATATTCAGCAACTGGAACTTGCTTTAAAGCCGCTGCATGAATAACATAATCAACCGATTCCATTGCTTGATGTAGGCGTGCTTCGTCCCTAACATCTCCAATAAAGTAACGCATGCAAGGCTCATTATAAATTTGCTGCATTTCAAATTGTTTTAATTCATCTCTGGAAAAGATGATAATACGCTTGGGTTGATAATGCTCTAGAAGTGTTTTGGTAAAATAGTTACCAAACGATCCAGTGCCCCCAGTGATAAGAATTGAACTGTTATTAAACATAGTGAAATATAATTATTAATAATTAACTACTACCATCTTTGTTTCATTGTTGTACAAAATGAATTAACTTATGACCCACAGCCACACGTTCACTAGCACTAATTTCATCTGTCGTAGGATAATCAGATGCCTGAAACAAATTGTAATACCCGTCGTGAACCAGACAGTTAGTCTTAATTAACGGCCAGATTTCATTCCTTAAAAATAATTGATCTGACCATCGCTGTTCACTGCTTTCATAATAAGGCTCCGCAATTGATTTAATATCCGGCAACAATCCGGCTTTACCACCCCACATCCCGGCAAGTAGCAACTCTGTGTGGGTAATATCATCTCGCATAATATGAAACCATTTACCTGTTTCTAGCCACTGTTGCACTGCCTTTGCTTCCCTGATGTTTAATCTGGAATCCGCATCTCTCACCAGAAAATGATTAACCCTTAAATCATTGGCGACAAAAAACCGCCAGAACAACCTTTCGTAGCAATTTTTAGTCCAGGTTTCTAAGAACACTACTTCTGCACCTAAAAGCGACAGCTTTTCAGTGACTTCGAAGGGCACTGATCGATCACAATAGAAGCGACAAACCCAGCCAGGATAAAGTTGACTGGCTAATTGAACATTTTCTACTGCGCCAACAGTATAGGTTGGATCATTTCCCCATAGGCTGAAGGCAATAATATTTTTATTTCGCTGTACTTGATTCTGTTCAAAAAAGTTAAGTAGAGATACTTTTGCCTTCCCTGCAAGAGTATCTTTCATTATTAATACCTGGCTTCCTATTTCGATAGCGGCTGCATGATTGTTAGCGCCGACATAGGCTCTCACCAAATTATCGTAGGAAGGAATAGATTTGGGATCGAGTCGAATCGATGTAACCAAAGAATCAATTGCATTCGTATATAATTCTGCATCGAGTTGAATTACGCCTAACTCATAATATAAAAGTGCATTATCAGGTTGGAGACGAATAAGTGCCTGCATCCATTCTGCAGCTTTTTGATAGTTACCACGATTTCTTTCACAAAAGGCCAGGTTTTTAATAGCTAATACATGATTAACGTCTTTTTTTATTACTGCCAGGAACCAATTGAGGGCGTGTTCAAATCTGTCATTTAATTGACACAGCACACCCAGATTATAAATAGCTTCTTGAAAGTCTGGTTGTATTTTTAATGCTTGATTAAAGTGCTTTTCAGCTTCCTGCCACTGTTTTAAAGTCATTAAAACCGTAGCAAGATTATAATGAATTACAAAACTTTGAGGATCTATCTGGAGTGCCCGCCGATAACAGTCAGCTGATAAGGTATGCTGTTTTTTTTCACCTAGAGCCAATCCTTGATAGAAATGAACATTAATATTATCAGGCATGATCTGTTGCAACTGATCATAAAGCCCAATGGCTTCATCCCACCTGGCCTGGCGCATTAATATTTCACCCAGAAGCAAATAAGCATCAAAATTATCTGGGTTAATTTTAATTACACCCTGAATAACTATTAGCGCACTGTCATAATCTTGATTATCAAAAGCATCTAATGCCTTGGCAAACTGATTGTTATCATCCTCAGAAAAAGCATATTGGTTATTAATTTCTAGCATTTATAATCAGCCGAAAAATGACATCATCAACTTTGCGGATTGGTCGGTTTTGATTCTGGTTCTAATAAAGACTCATCCATTTCCTCACCTGTTTCAGCAAAGGCATCGCCCCAATCAGGCTCTTCTGCAAATTCATCTTCTACACCGTCAGAAGTATTAGTCTCTTCAACTGATTCGGCCTTCGATTCGGTTGGCGGTAAATCTTGTTCCAGTAATGATTCATCCATCTCTTCGCCTGTTTCAGCAAATGCATCACCCCAGTCAGGTTCTTCCGCAAACTCATCTTCTTCTCCTTCAGAGGACTTAGTCTCTTCAATTGATTTAGCTTCCGATGAAGGTGTTTTATCAGCTTCTTTGCTTTCCACGTTTTCCGAAGCCGTCTCATCCACATTTTCAGGATCAATTTCTTTTCCTTCGCTACTATCGGATTCTTCTGAATTCGTTTCTATACTTTTTGGCTGTACATCTTGTACCTCACCGTCCTTTCTTTCTTCTTCTATTGCTTCTGAATTGTTTACATCCTTTTGTTCTTCTGGTGAACTTTCGCTAGTAATATCAAGGTTATCATTTATCGCTTTGGGTAGCTTTTCAGCTATCAGCTGCATATATTTATCCACAAACTCACGGCTGTGTTGATAAAAATCTGAAGCGGATTGCTGATTCAACTGTATCTCTAAAAACTGTTGCGTAAATCGTTTTTCTGCTGCCATTAGTTCTTCAGCCTGTTGTAGTGCTGGCTGTTCTTCCATGGACAACTGTCCCGTCAAGAAATTGACTAGATGTTCTTTTCTTGTACTCTCGCTTTCTTCAACTTGAACCAGCAATCGTTCAATCCCAATTGCATTCTTTTTTTTCCTTTTCCAATTGAATACTAATAAAACAATCAGTGATATTAATAACACCAAGATAACTTCAACAAGTAAAATGAAAACAAAATTGCTCATCATTCCTCCACTTGACTTTGTTGTTGAGACTTTTTGATACTTTGCCCAGATGTCCGAAAAAGCTCCATCATTTTTTTACTACTATTGGTAAGCTCCAGCGCTGTTCGTTTACCACTAAATATTTGCGTGTATTCATCAGTAATTTCATCCAAAGTATTCATAGCGGTTCCCAATTGCTCGGAAATTGCTAGGTTTTCATGATTTAGACGGATAATTTCTTGTTGTGCACGTTGCAATTCATCAGTCAACGCATCATTATTAGAGGCAGCAGATGCAGCGTGACTTAATAGTTTGCAATAGGGATCTGACAAATTTAGTACTTTTTTGTCTATCTTTTTTAACAATTCAGCATCTCTATTAAAAAACATTCGTAGTAGATATTGATAAAAATATTTTTCACTACCTTCTATTTCTTCCAAAAACTCTTTTAGTTGCGCTGGTTCTAAATCTGTCGAATCATTTATGAGTTGCTCTAGCTGATCAGTTCTATCGCTCTTATTTTTTTCCAATCTTTTGATCAGAGCAAGAGCTGCATTTTGCGTTTTACTATTATTTTTGTACCGTAAAACAGGAATGACCAAAACCAGCAAAGCCAGGATGAATAAAGCTTCAAAAAAAATGATACTCAAAGACGGATTAAACTCAATCATTCCAATCTTTCCAATAGTTGCTCTTGCTTTCGCAAAGTACTTTTTTTCAGCCAACGATAAATAAAATATCCCATGCCGATCAAAAGTACATTAATACCTAAAATAATAAGCCCCGTCATAAGCCAGTTAGTTGATTCTTCTTCAACGACATCCGAATCTTCCTCAAGCTCTTGTTCGGTGGTTTCAGTATTTTCCTCTTGCTGATTTTCTTCGGGTTGTTGTGCAAGGCTATTTTGCTTTTCCAATATCGAGGTATCAATAAAAACGGGTTTAATATTAGGAGTAATGGAATCCCCTTCGATCGTTTTCGCCATCACTGAGAAATTCACCATCAGTCGTTTACCCTTCTCTGGCACTTCCAATTCAAGCTTCCAACCACCATTGTTTTCTACAATCTCAATACTTTTCTCATTAGCTGGTGGCTCACTGATTAATGCTTGAATACTCATAAACCCCGTATCAAGCATCTTTTTATCGGGAATCAAATGCAAAGTAACTATCCGGCTTTGTGCGTCTACACTAGTTTCAACTGCAATCAACGTCTGTACTACAGCAATAGTTCTGCTAATCTCTCGTTTAAAGGTTTTACCATCAACGGTAATGGTTAATACATGTTCCCCAGGCACCAAGGCTTTTTCCAAATGTAGGCTAAAAAGACCTGGTTTATTTTCTTGTTCTTGTAATTCCCATTCACTAGTTTTTCCTTCAGGGTTGGTTTGTTGCATTTTTATCTCAACCATTTTCAAAAAATCAGTTCGTGAAATTAACTGTTGTTGATCTGTCAGAAATGCTTTGATATCTAACGCTTCTCCTTTACCCACAAAATTTGGTAAATCATCCAAATTCAGTTTCAGGTCAGTAACAATCATCACTTGATTATCAGGATCAGTCTCAGCGACAATTTTCCATCGGCCAGGTTCGGGATTTTTCACAGTAATCAAATCGTAATTACCGTCATTTAGCCATTTAACATTTTCTGGTGCGATAATATGGCTTAGTTCCAGATCATCTGGTGAGATAATTTTAGTCATTGGTGCATCAGGCTTTCTAAAAACCAATAACGAAAATTCTTTTATGCTGCCATCCATAATAAACGTGTTGCCGGTAATCGGCACTGCATCCTGAGGAACTGCCTTTTTGAACATTTTCAGAAAAACACGCTGCAATTGATCTGCGGAGCTAACAGTTTCATGCCAGCCATTGGTAGAAATCGCAAGCTTTTCCATTAAGACTTTATCGGCATTTTCGGATAAAGCAATGGTATGTACCTTTATTCCCTGCTGCTGTAATTTAGGGATGATGGTGTCAATAATTCTTTCTCTGGAATCAGCACTCTCCATAAAATCCTTGGAGACATCAACCATCCCATCAGTTAATAAAATTATATGCTGGCTATGCTGATCCGATTTTTTAGGCCAATCTGTTGTTGCAACCTGAAAAGACTTCTCTATATCGGTTAATAAGCCTCGGGAATGAATTTTTTTAATCTTTTTTAAGGCCTGCTGCTTCCAAGCATCAGATGCAAAATCTGATGAAACCAACTTCCGAGTATCTTCGGCAAACACCCAAAATCCAGCTTTTGTATTCGCTGGCAATAAATTTACCAGCAACTTAATTGAGGGAATGCGCAAATTGTTAGGATCATTCTGTTTCATACTCCCTGAAACATCAATCAGAACCCGAATATCATTGGTAACGGAATTTTTCTCTTCTTCTGCGTTTACCCCTTTTGTTGGTAAAAAACAACATATCCCGATTAAAATCAGCTTTAAGCTTTGCATTCCATAATAAATTATTAGACCTAATACTCAAAATATAGTCTAAATATCAATTAAGTGCGGTTTTACACTGCTTTACTACTATGGACTGCTGTCGCGCTTGATAATGCATAGTCTGTATGTGCCAAGTCTACGTCACAGCCCAAAACCTCTAAGCTTTACTGGCATGAATGCAAATACGATCGAACCAGGGTATGCGCCCAATACTGCGGAACCAAAAAACCCTTGAAAAATCCCATCTTGGAGTGGGTGACTCCCTAATAGTAAAATAGCTATGAAGCAAATGCTGGTAGATAAAGCTCCTGCATAAGCCCCGTGAGATGCTCGATGAAAGAATTTACCGGGAATTGGACGTGAGCGATATTTTAACCCTAAAAATACCCCACAGAGTAAAGCTGGTAAAGCACCAACCATAAAAAATACTGGATGTAAGAAAAACCAAGGTATTGAAATTACAATAGGTCCAACTAATAAGCACCAAAGTGAAGTGTACACAATAAATAAGGCTGGACGTTTCATAATCTTCTTCAACCTAAGCGCATAACTACTGAATTACAGAATGCCAGATAAATATCACCATGAAGGACATGGTTTTGAACTAGCGCTGCACTAGCGATCTGTGCCAATAAAGATTACTACGCATAAATATTAAGTATTCCATTACTGGCTACTGCCCGTCCACGTTCAATTTCTTCCGTTAATTCAAGCGTATTTTCAATGTTTTCGGCTTGATTTCCATCCATTGAAAATTTATTTTCCTGCTGATTATTCTGTTTTTGCCCATTTTGGGGTAAACCTTGCTGATGTCTTTGCTCTGAAAGATCCTGCTGAGAAACATTAACTTCAGCTAAATTTATTTGCTGTCCGCTGAGCATTTCCCTAAGCCTTGGAATTGCAGCCTCTATTGCTTCACGAACCGAAGCATGTTGAGCCGTAAAGGCTATAGTGGCTTGGTCTTGGCTAACATCTATACGAATCGTAATGGGTCCCAAATTCTGTGGATTTAAGCGAAGCTCCGCTGCCTGCATCGATTTACTATGCATCCAGACAATTTTTTCACTAAATTCATTCTGCCATTCCGGATGATTAAATGCTTGAGTCATTGGTGGAACCTGAATTTTTGTATCAGTTCCGACACTTTGCATCTGGCGATTTAACAAGGAAATATCAGCGGCATAATTATTTGTCACTGGCTTTTCCACACTGTTAGTCGCACTCAGTGCATTCAAATCAAACTCAGCTTGCTTCGGCTTATCTAACATTGAAGTTTCCTGACCTGGCTTGAAAAGACCCTGCTCTTTATTGAGCATATCATCAAGAAATTCTTGTTCAGTATCGGTAACAACTTCAACTACTCCATCTGAGTTTGTTACTGAAGCCACAGGATTATTAGAAACAGAATTACCCGATGCTATTTTTTCAAACTCTTTGGAAAAAACCTGCTGGATATCTTTTTGTTCCACTAATACATTCGATATATCGGAATGGTTCTGAATAACAGGTGTTAACAATGCCAAGTCTTCATCAGATATAACATCTTTAGCCAAAGTATTAGTTGCTGATTCAACTGGCTTCTCTACATTAGAGATTGTCGATTCTAACGGGGTTGATAATAATGGAGTGCCTATTTTTTTCTGTAGATTCAGGTGTTCTTCTTCCGTGTTTTCACCCTGCAGAAAAGCGACTGCCTGCTCTATTACCTCAGTTACTTCTGCCGTTTTTTCTTCTACAAAGTCAGTGACAGCTGTAATATGCTGCATAACACTTTGCAACGTCTCAACGGTTTCTTCGATATTAATATCATTAATATTAAAATTATTTTCCAGTTTACTTAGAAGCGGCAATTCGTTGCCTGTTTCATTAACAGGTTCCTTAGTTTTGCCGTACCCGTTGAGTAAACCGGCAAACTCCTGCAGTTGTCCAGTCTCCTTAGTAGCGATCAGTTCTTGCAACTCAGTTAAGGCTTGCTGGTCTGTTGGTAACTGGCCTTGCTCCTGTAAAAGTGCAATTTGTTCCGTTAGTGCTTCTGAAAAACCTTCTATAGAGCCTGCTTCAACCGCTTCCGACAGTTGTAATCTTTCAGTCCCTGAAACGCTAGAAAATAAAGATAACAAATTTGATACATCAATACTCATTGCCATTCTCCCGAATATGCCTTTTACTATAAGTTAGATTAAGCATCATCCATGCCACTACTACGTCCTGTCCTTGATGCGCGTTCGTCTTGCTCCTTTTGTTCTCGTTTTTCTACCTGTATTTGCTCCATATTTACTGCACTATCCTGTACTTTTTGTAAACTATTGGTTTTCTGGTGTGCCTGCAGCCAAACCTTGCGTTTTTTGGTCAATTTTTCTGTTAAATCTTGCAAAACTTTTTCCTGTCCTGCTATTGCAGTATCCAACTTAATGACAAAAGCCCTGAACTCCTGTAACTGATGAATACTCACTCCAGCACTACCCTTAACATTAAATTTATCCAGATATTCCTGGCGATAGTTTGTTAAATGCTCAATCTGCTTAACTGCTTCCTGGTGCTGACCTTGGCATTTACCAAACGTTTGCAAGGCTTGTTGTTCCTGGTTGGCTTTAAGGTCGACAATCACTTGAAGTCGTTTTGATCTTTTCATTAACCTAGTAATTTCTCCAAATCACTGAAGCTGCGTTCAATATCAACCGCTTCATTCATACTTTGCTGTAAAAATTCTAGTATTTCTGGCTGCTTCTGAATGGCATTATCAATACGCGGGTCAGAACCAGGCTGATATGCCCCGACATTGATTAAATCTTTGTTCTGTTGATACAAGGAATATAACCGCCTCAGATCATTAGCTAATTTGATCTGCTTCTCATCGACGATATCTGGCATCACCCTGCTAATAGATGCTTCAATATCAATAGCCGGATAATGCCCTGATTCTGCAAGAGTTCTGGATAAGACAATATGCCCATCTAGCACTCCGCGTGCTGCATCAGCAATCGGATCATTGGTATCATCACCCTCTGCAAGTACCGTATAAAATGCTGTAATGGAACCGCCACCAGCATCGGCATTACCCGCTCTTTCTACCAGTGCCGGTAATTTTGCGAATACTGAAGGTGGATAACCTTTGGTTGCCGGAGGTTCATTAATTGCTAAAGCAATCTCACGATGTGCCTGGGCAAAACGAGTCAATGAATCCATTAACAACAATACATCCAAACCCTGAGCGCGAAAATATTCAGCAATACTGGTCGCCAGCATCGCACCATTGGCACGCATTAGAGGTGAATAATCGGCAGGTGTAGCCACCACAACAGATTTCTTCAATCCTTCTTCGCCCAAAATTTTCTGAACAAATTCCTTTACCTCTCTGCCCCGCTCTCCGATTAGCCCGACCACCACGACATCGGCTGAGGTATATTTAGTCATCATGCCTAACAACACACTTTTACCAACACCGGTACCCGCAAATAACCCCATCCGCTGGCCTCTACCTACACTAAGAATTGCATTGATAGCACGAATACCGACATCGAGTGGCTCCCGAATTGGATCTCGGTTTAACGGATTCATAGGGATGCCTGTTAATGAAACTTTGGTATCTGTCTTGATAACCCCTTTTTCATCTAAAGGTTGTCCTGAACCGTCAATAACCCGACCAAGTAAATTAAATCCAACTTTAGCCAGACTATTTTTTCCCATTGGAATAACCCGACAATCAGGTTCTAACCCTTGGGGGTCGCCAATTGGCATTAAATA